>Ga0315280_10003273_pt1 | contig 25080 bp, 16 predicted proteins | sample YL17G06_40_MG_FD_203697 | JGI IMG/M metagenome (GOLD analysis project Ga0315280, IMG submission 203697) | Sediment microbial communities from Yellowstone Lake, YNP, Wyoming, USA - YL17G06_40 | ecosystem: Environmental > Aquatic > Freshwater > Lake > Sediment | place: USA: Wyoming | collected...
TGCAGAGCCGAGCCAGCGCCCTGGACCGCGACAACCAGGAACTCGTCGCCCGGATCACCCAGGAGAAGCAGCGGGTGAAGGTCCTGGAAGATCAGGTCGGCGTGTTGAGGAACCAGCTTGCCGACAACAACGCCCAGCTCGCCCGGCTCCGCGAGGACAAGAAGAGCACTGACCAGAAGGTGCAGGCCCTGACCGCATCAGTCCAGCGGCAAGGGGGAGCGCCGATCGTTCCCAACAACAGTCTCTTGCAGGGCCTGCCGGCGATCAACCTTGCCGAGGTCTACGTCCGCCGCGACGGGGACGTGATCCGGGTGGAATTGCCCGCGCACCGGCTGTTCGAGCCCGGCAACACCCGGCTCCTCCCTGGGGCAGCCCAGTTCATCAACGCCGCCGCGGCGGAGATCCTCCGCAGCTATCCCTACCAGATCCTCGGCATCGAAGGGCACACGGACTCCGATCCGATCTTCAACAGCCAGCGGCCCAACCATCATCAGCTCTCCGTCGGCCGGGCGATGGCGGTCTACGACGTCCTGGTGGCGCAGGCCAGGATCCAGCCGGCACAGCTCTTTGTGGCCGGCCACGGGTCGAACCACCCCCTCTTCTCCAACGCCACCCCCGCCGGCAAGCAGCGAAACGCCCGGGTCGAGCTGGTGATCTATCCCGAGACGGCGGGCGGGAAGTAGCGAGGGCTTCAAGCGGTCACGGCGCGGAGCTGAGCCAGGGTCTCGTGGACCGCGCGGAACTCGGGGCCGTCGGAGATTTCCGCCCCGCGGCGTAGCTCGGCGAGCAGGTCGCCGAGCAGTTCGCGCTCGAGCCAGCCGGCCAGCCAAGCGGCCCGCTCCCGGGCGTAGCGGTCCTGGAGCCGGTTAAAGAGTCGTCCGGCGGCCTGGCGGACCCCTTCGCCGGTGCTGCTGACGATCGCTTCGCCGCCGCCGGTGATGCCGCCGGTGATGGCCGCTTCCTGGGCGAGCTGTCCGAGGGTCTGGCCGGCGGCGTGGGCGGCAGCCTGTCCGGCCAGGTCGCCGGCCAGATGCCACCCGCTCAGCACCAACAGCACGGTGATCGCCGGCCGGGCCAGCGCGGCCACGTGGTCCAGGGAGCGGAGCAGCCGCACGACGCCCGGGCTCGCGCGCTTCCAGGCGTCGAGTTCGGTCCGCAGGAACGCGCGGTAGTCGTCGTCGACGGCGGGGAGCTGGCGATGGGCGGCCTCGACCCGGCTCAAAAGCTGCCGGCGTGCCATCCCACCCAACAGGGCCGCGAGCTTCGGCCGCAAGGTGGCGCTGCCCACCTGGGCGAGCCGCTCCAGTTCGTCCAACAGCTTCTCGACGGCCAGGACGATGGCCTCGCGCTCCCGCTGGTGGAAGGCGGCCAAAGGTGCGACGCCGGGTGGGGCGGCCATCTTCCAGGCTCTCCTCAAAGGCCAGGTCACTCCTTGCCCGAGCTTCCGGTAGAACCCGTGGATGCTCCGCGACCAGGGTGCCCGGTGGGCATCCCACCAGTCGCGGATTTCGTCGACCAGGACGGCAGGAGGGAGGGAGGGCCAGGCGACGCGGGCGATCTCGGTGGCCGAGAGGGCCCGGCGGGCGGCCTCGTGCTCGGCGGCCGCGCGGCGGATCGTGGCCAGGTACGCCGGGCACCCGCTCCGCTCGTCCAGCACCCGCTCCAGCGCTCCGCGGAACGTGCGGATCTTGATGGCGTCGAACCGCAGCGCAGCCAGCTCGTCGCGGAGATTCGAGGGTCGCCCGGCAGGGATCTGGCCGCGGGGGCCCACTGCGTAGAAGGGGAGCCGCAGTTGGCCGGCCGCTTCCCGGTCGAAAGGGATCACGTAGACCAATTCCGGACTGGCTCCCGTGTGGGCCGAGAAGGTGTCGAGCCAGAGGGGCCAGAAGTCGCGATCGGCCGCCGGGTCGACCTGGTTGAACAGGACGACGATCGGTTTCTGCGCCTGGACCGCCTCGCCAAAGAACTGTTTGACGGCGGCGTCGTTGTATTTCTGCTGGGTGAGCACGGCCACCAGGACGTCGGCCGCCTGGCGGATGGCCCGGGCGCGCCGCCAGTTGACCGTGACGTCGGAATCGACGTCGGGGGCGTCGAGGAGCAACAGCCGCGGGGGCACGTTGCGCCCCACCCGCCAAAAGAGCAAGTCCTCCGCACTCTCCTGGAGCGGGTCCTCCGCCGACTGCCAGGGGCGCAGCGTGAAGCAGTCGAACAGCCGGTTTAGCAGCGCGGGATCGTCCAGGCCGGGCGGGACGAGGCACACCGGGTGCTTCGTGCCGGCGGCCAGCGGACTGACCGCGCTGGCCACCTCGCCCGCCAGGTGATTGAACAAGAGCGACTTGCCGATGTTGGTGCCGCCCACCAGCGCCACGACCAGCAACGGGGGGAGGTCGAGTTGGGGGAGGAGTTTGAGCCGCACGAGCTCGAACCATTCCTGGCCAGCGGGGGGACTGACGCCGATCGCGGCCGCCGTAGAAGCCAGCGTGGCCAAGGCCCGGTCGAGCTGCCGGACGCGTGCGGACCAGGATGGATAGTCGGTGGTGGTCATTCCGCGTCCAAGGCCATGGCGACCGCTTGTCCCGAAGCGGCGTGGTTGAGGGCCAGGGCCGTCGGGCGCTCGAGCGGCACTCCTTGCCCATGAACCACGTCGATAGGACACTGCGGGTCCGGCCGCCGGTAATTGAGCGTCGGAAAAACGAACCGGTGCCGCAAGGCCAGTACACTTGCGGCCAGCTCCACCGCCCCCGTGGCGGCGCCGAGATTGCCGAAGTAGCTCTTGGGGGCGGTTACGGGAACGCTGCCCAGCGTGTCGCGGATGGCTTGGGCTTCCAGCCGATCGTCGAGCGTGGTGCTCAGGCCGTGGGCGTTGACGTGGCCGATCTGGCTGGGCTCCCAGGCGGCGGCGGCCAAGGCCCCGCGGATCGCTCGGCGGATCGAGTCCCCGCGGAGCGGCTGGCCGGGGCGGGGCGGCTCGAAGGCGACGGCACAACCGCGGATTCTGGCGACGACCCGGCCCTCGGCCCCGCGGCGTTGGGCATGCTCCCGCGCTTCGAGCACCAGCGCGGCCGCACCCTCGCCGAAGACCATCCCGTCGCGGTCGGCGTCAAACGGGCGGCAGGCCGCGGCGGGATCGGCGAACCGCCGCGAGACCTGGCGGCTGGCATTGCGGAGGAAGACCGCGGGGTGGATGCGGGAGCTGGCCCCGCCGGCCAGCACCACGTCGGCCTGGCCCCGGCGGATGAGCTGGGCAGCCTCGGCCAGCGCGGCCAGGCTGGAGACCTCGGCCAGCGTGAGGGTGTTGTTGGGGCCGCGAGCGTCGTGGAGGATGCCGACATGGCAGGCGGGCATGTTGGGCAGGTACTTGAGCATCCACAAAGGATACATCTCGGCCAGGGCCCGATCACCCCACGAGCGGAAATCGAACCGCCCGTCGGCCATGCAGGCGCGGTAGGCCGGCGCCAGCTCGCCCAGGTCGGCGGCGATCATGTCGGCCCCGAAGACGACGCCCAGCCGCTCGGGGTCGACGGCTCCCTCGACAAGGGCGGCGTCGCTGGCGGCCAAGTCGGCGGCCGCCACCGCCAACTGGATGTCGCGGCTCATGACCTTGAGGGCCTTGCGGGGCCGGACGTAGCGGGCGGGGTCGAAGTCGGGCACTTCCGCCCCCAGAGGCGAAGGCAGCTCGCCCCCGGCAAACCATCCCAGGCTGCGCACCCCGCTTCGGCCTTCGATCAACGACTGCCAGAACGCCTCGTTGCCAATCCCGATCGGGCTCAGCACTCCGACCCCGGTAACGACGACTTCCCTCGCTGGACTCATGTCTGGTGGGCAGGCGTCAGGGGCCTGCGGGCGGGATGTCCTTCTGGTAAATCCGATACGTCTTGTACCGTTGGCCTCCTACGGCCTCGATGGTCCGGTTGATCAGGTCGTTGTCTTCCAGGGTCCAGCCGAGCTCCGCCGCGGTGAAGCCGAGGACGTTCTTGCCGTAGTCGAGGGTGTGGAGGATCAACAGCTCGCTCACGCCGCGGCGACGGTAGCCTTCCAGCACGACCAGGACGAGCATCCGGGCGGTCTTGATCTTGGGGCGTCGCACGAGCAGGCGGAACAGGCCGATGGGCAGTCCCCACGTGGTCAAGCGGCCGTCCAAGGGGCGGATGGCCTCGTTGATGTCGGGCAAGGTGATGGAGAAGCCGACCGACTTGCCGTCGGCCTCGGCCAGGAGGACCAGTTCGGGAACGGCGATCCGCGCCAACTGGTGGGCGAGGTAGCGGAACTCGGCGTCGGTGAGCCGCACGAATCCCCAGTTCTCCTCGTAGGCCGAGCAATACACGTCGCGGGCCCGCTCCACGTCGGCCTCGAAATCGCGCCTGCGGAAGGGCCGGACCGTGAGCCGACCCCGCCGCGAAAGCCACTCCGCACGCCGCCGCCAGCAGGAAACCATGTCGTAAGGGTCCGCGAACCACCAGCTATAGAGGTCCTTGGCCTTGGCCAATCCGCACGACTCCAGCAGGGGGCCGTAGTAGGGCGGGTGGTGATTCATCATGATCCGCGGGGGCGTGTCGAAGCCCTCCACCAACAGCCCGCACGGGTAGTTGAGCGAGTAGTCGATCGGCCCGAGGATCGCGGTCCGCCCCCGGGCGCGGAGCCACGCGGCGGCGGCATCGAGCAGGGCTTGGGCCACGGGCGGGTCGTCGACGCATTCGAACAAGCCGAAGCAGCCCAGGTTGGTTCGGTGGGTCTTGTTGAAGTTGGGATCGTCGCTGACGAGGATCCGCCCCACCGCCGCGTTGCCGCGCAGCGCGAGAAACTGGGCGGCGTCGCCGTGCAAGTAGAACGGGTGCCTGGTGCGGTTGAGGAACTCCTTGACCTCCACGAGCAGGGGCGGGACCCACTGGGGATCGCCAGCGTAGATCCGCCAGGGGAGCTTGACGAACTGGTCGAGGTCGCGGCGGGTGGTCACTTCGCGGACCTCCGCGGCGTCCTGCCCGGCTTGCACCCCCGCGCGGCTCGGACTCTCGCCGGCAGCGGGTCCAGCCCGGCTCGTTCGCGCCCGTTTCAGCCAACCCATGGGCAAATCGTCTCGCTGGTTCCCATCACGTGTCGAGGTCGTAGAGGCGGTAGGTCTTGGTGCGGATCGCTCCGCCCTTTTCCAGGCTGCGGCGGGAAAGGGAGTTGGACTCCAAAACCCAGGAGAACTCGGCTTCTTCGATTCCCCACTCCAGGGCCTTGGGAACCAGGGCGTTCAAGAGGACCAGCCCCAGCCCCTGCCGTTGATACTCGGGGACCACGTTCGCGCTGAGCACGCGGATCCGTTTGATCTGGTGCTTCTTCCGCAGCAGGTGGAGGAAGCCGAAGGGGAACAGGCGCCCGTCGATTTGCTGGATCCGCGGGTTGTAGTCGGGCAGGCCGAGCACCGCGCCCACCAACTGCCCGTCGACCTCCACGCCCACGGCCAGCTCGGGCACGATCAGGTAGCGGAGGCTGCGGGCAATGTGCCGGACTTCGCCCTGCGTCATGGGGACGAATCCCCACGTACCCTCGAGCGAGCGGTTGTAGATCGACAAAAACGCCTCGACGTCCTCGCGGAACCGCCGCGTGTTGACCGGCCGGACGCGGGCGTTGTAGTGCGCCAGGATCTGCTCGGCGATCGGGCTCAGCTTGGCCGCGATCTTGGGCAGCATGTCCACGTGGCCCCAGTAGGCGTAGAGGTCCTGGGCCTTGCGGAAGCCGTAGCTTTCCAACAGCGAGGCGTAGTACGGCGGGTTGTAGCTCATCATGAACGTGGCCGGGGAATCGAAGCCGTCCACCAACAGGCCGACCTCGTAGTTGAGCGAGGGGCTCACGGGCCCGCGGAGGCACGAGACGCCGCGTTCGGCGAGCCACTGCCGCGCGGCGTCGAACAGGGCGTGGGCCGCCCGGCGGTCGTCGACGCACTCGAAGAAGCCGAAGAATCCGCGGCGCTCGGAGAACCGCTCGATGTGGTCGTGATTCAGCACCGCCGCCACCCGCCCGCACACTTCCCCCGACCGGTACGCCAGGAACGTTTGGACCTCGTTCCGCCGGTAGAACGGGTGGCGCCGGTAGCCGACCAGCTCCTTTTGGTTTCCCCTCAGGGGCGGGATCCAGTTCGGATTGCCGCGGTGGAGGACCCAGGGAAAGCCAAGGAACTGCGTTCGTTGTCGGCGGGTGGTCACCGGCTCGACGGCAATCTTATCCATGAAAACCCACCATTGTGATCGCTCCTGGCTAGGCTCACGATTCTAGCCGGACGCTAGCACGCCGGTCAAGCTTGACCTAACCTTGGGAGGAACCGTCCGGGGTTCCCGAGAGAAGTCGAGCGTCGAACGCCGATCCAGATAACATGGCCAAGGTCCTGGTTACCGGCGGGAGTGGATTCATCGGGGGTCACCTCGTTCGCGCGCTGCGGAAGCAGGGGGACGAGGTCACCTGCCTGGTGCGGAGGACCTCGCCGGTCGCCCGGCTCGAGCGGTTGGGCGTGGCCCGGATGCTGGGCGACGTCACCGATCTGGAGAGTCTCAAGGCCGCGGTGGCCGGTAAGTCGGTGGTCTACCATCTTGCCGGGCTGGTGACGGGGCTGCACGCGCGGGAGATGTACCGCGTGAACCAAGGGGGGACCGCCAACGTGGCGCGGGCCTGCGCGGAGCGACCGGAGCCGCCGCTTTTGGTGTACGTGTCCTCGCTGGCCGCGGCCGGCCCGTCGACCCCCGAGCGGCTCCGCGTCGAGACCGACCCGACTGAGCCCATCTCCGTGTACGGCCGGAGCAAGCGGGCCGGGGAGGTGGCGGCGCAGCGCTACGCGGACCGGGTGCCGATCACCGTGATCCGGCCGCCGATCGTGCTCGGCGAGGGGGACCGGGTCGGGCTGCCCCTGTTCCAGTCGGTGGCCCGCTGGGGCGTCCACGTGGTCGGCGGCCTTGCTCCCCGCAGGTTCTCGGTGATCCACGCCGACGACCTGGCGGAGGGCCTGATCCTGGCCGCCCGGCGCGGCGAGCGGCTTCTGCCACCCGCTGACAACGAGCCGCCGCGCTGGCGAGGGTTCTACTTTGTGGGCGACGATGAGCACCCCGAGTATGGCGACCTGGGGCGGATGGTCGGCGCGGCGGTGGGCCGGCGCGGCGTGCGGGTGATCCGGATTCCGGTGCCGCTGGTCTGGACCGTGGCCGGCGGCGTGCAACTGGCCGCCCATCTGCGGGGGCGGGCCCTGTTCCTGGGCCTCGACAAGGCACGGGAGATCTGCGCGCCTTCCTGGACGTGCTCGCCGCGGAAGGCGATCGACCAACTCGGATTCCGCGTCGCCGCGCCGTTGGCCGAGCGGCTCCGCCAGACCGCCGCCTGGTATCGCAGCGAGGGATGGCTCTAGGCCCTATTGCTTGACGATCTCCGCGCAGATCCCCCCGGCGCGGAGGACCTTGTGCATCCGCGTGAACCAGAGTTCCTTCTTCCACTTCAGTCCCAGGCCCTCGCAGATCCGCCGCAGCTCCTGCCGGTTGTAGGTCCGGCAGCGCCAGATGCGGCTCGTCCAGGCCCCGGAGAAATTGTCTTCCGTGGTCAGCAGGAGCATTCGCGCCCCGGGCATCATCACGCGGCACAGCTCGGCCAGTCCGACGCGGGGGTCGGGAAGATGCTCCAAGACGTAGCCGCAGGTGACGCAATCGAACGAGGCGTCGGCAAACGGCAGCGCCGTCAGGTCGGCGACCGTGTAGCGCGGCCGGCCGCTGCGGAGCCGCTGCCGGGCGCGGCGGAGCATTTCCAGCGAGAGGTCGAAGCAGGTGATCCGGGCGTCCGGGTCGGCGTATCTCAGGAGGTGCTTGGCGATCTGGCCGGCGCCGCTGCCGACGTCGAGGAGGTCTTTGGCCCCGCCCAGATCGAATTTCCGCCCCCGCAGCAGGCGATCACCCAAGGGGGCATGCAAGGAAAGGGCGCTGCAGGTGGCCAGGATCGCCCCCTTGGGGCCGTCGTAGACGTCGCGGACCTTCTCGCGATACTCCGGGTAACTCACCTCCTGGATCAAGCGGTCTTCGAGGATCCGGTTGAGGGCTTTCTTCCGCCGTGGGGGCTGCTCGAGGAAGGGCGTTGCGACGCGAGCCGACGGCTTCCTGGTCATCAGCAATGCCTCGAAATGGTGGGAACGGGGCAACCCATCCCGGTCATTGGCGGGTACGCTGCCGGTTACATCGAAACGCGGCGACCGTAGATATACCACTCCAGCAGCAAAACGGCCAGCCCAGCCAGCAGCAATCCACGCCAGATGTCCAGGCGGTTGACCTCGGGGGCCGCGTCGCCCTGGACCGGGACGCGATCGATCTGGATGCCCGGCCGGGTGGCGATGTCGCTTTCCGCGGCGTCCAGCAGGCTGACCGCGAACTGCCCGACGGCCTTGCCCTCCACGGTGGCCTCGTAGATGCCCAATTCCGTGGTGTCCGTAAAGCTGAACCTGCCGGAGGGGGTCCCGGCGAGCTCGACCGCGTTCCCGCCGGGCGTGCGGACCGCCAGCGGCTTTCCCGAGACGGGGTTCTCCAATGGGACCTGCTCGGCGGGGCGGTAGCTTCCTTCGGCCATGGCGGCCTGGCCGCCGCCGAGATATTGGAGCACGTTGAGCATGAAGTTCGGGAAGCCGCCATTGCGGGACCGCGGCCAGTCGGTCCCCAGATAGCCCTGGAGAGCGCCGTCCGGGCCTTTGCGGGTGTCGAGGAGCACAAAGCCCAGGACTGCGTCCTCAAAGCCTTCCCGCGGGGCGATCGCCAAGAGCGGGCCGAGGTGCGAATCGATCAGCACGCGGCCGCCGGGCGGGGGCTTCAACGGAGTCCCGTCGGCGATGACGACGCTCGTCAGATTGACCCACTGGGTGAGGGGGTGGGCGGGGTCGGTGTCGATCACCTGGGGTCTTGAGACCTCAGACCCCGCCTGCCAGCTTCCCCCGGGGGGCAGCCTGCCGATGAATAGAGTATTCGCTCTGGGCATTTCCTTGGGCTGGCAGCGGTCGTAGACAACCAGGTCGTAGCCGCCGATGGTCGCTTGCTGGCGGTACTGCTCGGTATCGAGGAAGGCCGGAGCGACTTCCGTGACCCGGGCGATCTCGGCCGCCATCCCCGTATCCATGGCGATGCGGAGGTAGGGATTGCCGGGAGTGACCAGCAGCACCCGGGCCTGGCGCGGCCGGTGGACCACGGCCCAGGCCTCGTCGTCCCGGGCGAGGTCGTCGCCGGTCTGGGCCCGCAAGTGCAGCCTGCCCGAATCGATCGCCTTCAGGTCAAACGCCGCGCTCCGCGAGCTCTCGGCCGCGATCTCGAAGCGGTCATAGCCGATCGGGTTCTCGTCTAGGAGCAGTTCGAGGGTCACCGAAGCCGGCTGGTGGGAGAAGTTGTGGAGCCGGGCAAAAAGCTGCAACTGGTCGGGCTTCGTCTCGTGGCGGCCGACGCTCATCGTCACGATCCCCACGTTGCGGGCCTCCGAAGAACCGATCGGCCGGTACACCGGGTCCAGGTTTCCCAGTCCCAGCCCCGAGACCTCCCCGAACTTTCCGTCGCTGAGGATGACCAACGTGGCGGGCTGCGGTTCGGCGACCTGGAAATCTTGCTGGTTCTCCGGGTCGGAGATGCGGGGGGGATTGGCCAGGCCGGAGGCGACCTTGAGGGCCTCGGCCAGGGAGCTCGACCGCACCGAGGGCTGGATCGCCTCCACGGCCCGACGGAGCTGCCGGCGGTTGTCGGTGAAGCTTTGCTCGACGCGGGCCGCCTCGTTGAAGCTGACCACCATCCCCACGTCGCCCGACTGCATTCCGTCCACCAGCTCGATCGCTTGCCGCTTGGCTTCCGCCAGCCGCGAGGGCGCAACGTCGGTCGCCTGCATGCTGGCCGAGTTGTCCACCAGGAAGATGAAGCGGTGGCCGGGGAGCTTCTCGCTCTGCCAGCCAGGCTTGAGCACGCTCCAGATCACGAAAAAGAGCACCAGCAACTGGAGGAACAAAAGCAGGTTCCGCCGCAAGCGCTGCCAGACGGTGTTGACGTGGAGGTCCTCGATCGATTTGTGCCAGAGGTACGTGCTGGGGACCTCGATCGGCCGGCGCTTGAGCTTGAGGAAGTACAGCGCAATGATCGCCGGCGGCACGGCCGCCAGCACAAGCCACTGCCACCAGGCGAACGGGTTCACCAGTTGCGGCCACATCAGCGCACCAGCCCTCGCTGTCGAAGGTATCCGGTCACCAACTGCTCGACGGGGACCTGGTTGCGGGCCAAGAGATAGGTGATCCCCCGGCGGTTGCAGAATTCCCGCGCCGAGCCCACCAGCGCGGCCAGCGTCTGGCGGTAGCGGGCCAAGAGCGGCCCGGTCACGCTCACGTCGGCCACGTCGCCGTCCTCGCAGTCGATCAGCCGCAGGTCCCCCTCCAGCTCCGGATCGAACTCTTCCGCCGAGAGGACCTGGACCACGTAGATGTCGAAATCCTGGGCCAAGAGGTAGCGCAAGGCGGCCTCGAAGCCGTCCTTGTGCATCAGGTCGCTAATCACGACGACGATCCCTTTGCCGGAGTTTTGCAGGCAGAAGTGCTTCAGGCCGTCGGTCAGCGAAGTGATTTCGCCGGTGGGGAGCCCTTGGAGGTGGTCGAGCATCCGCCACAGGCTTCGCCGCCCGCGGAGCACCGGCGCCGCCAGGCCGGCCGACCGCCCCAGGGCCTGGATCTTCACCCGGTCGCCCCGTATCAGCGCGACAAAGCCCAGCGCGGCGGCGAGCTGCTTGGCGTAGTGCAGCTTCGTCGGCTCGCCGAAGTCCATCGAGGGGCTAGCATCAATAACAGCGTAGAAGTGGAGGTCTTCTTCCTCGAGGAACATCTTCAAGAACAACCGCTCCAGCCGGGCGTAAGTGTTCCAGTCGATGAACCGCAGGTCATCGCCCGGCACGTAGCTGCGGAAATCGGCGAACTCGACGCTCTGGCCCTTGCGGCGGCTCCGCCGCTCCCCCTTCATCCGCCCGCGAAAGATCTTCCGGCTCACCAGCTCCATCTTTTCGAGCTTGGCCAGCAGTTCCGGGCTGAGCAGGGGCGTGGTCGTGGACATCAGATCGGGAAACTCGCGGGTTGGGTCAGGCAAAATGCGCTAAGCCGCAAGCGGCTTCGCATCACTTATCCTTCATCCTTCTCCGGCACTTTCTCCAAAAGCTCCAGCAACACCTGGTCCGACTGGATCCCTTCGGCCTGGGCCTCGAAATTGACGATGATCCGGTGGCGCACCCCGGGGAGCAGGACGCGGCGGGCGTCCTCGAAGCTCACGTTGTAGCGGCCGTCCAACAAGGCGCGGACCTTGGCGGCCAGCGCCAGCGTCTGGGCGGCCCGGGGGCTCGCGCCCCAGCGGACGTACTGGTTCGTGACCGGCAGGGCGAACTGCCCTTGCGGGTGCGTCGCCAGCACCAGCCGCACGATGTAGTCCTGGACGTGCGGCGCCAGGATCACCTCGCGGACCAGCCCCTGCCAGACGAGGATCTCCCGGCCGTCCATCACCTTGGCCGGGGTGACCGTTTCCCCGCGAGTGGTGCGATCGATGATCGCGGCCACCTCCTGGCGGTTCGAGTAGCCCACGAGGAGCTTGAAGAAAAAACGGTCCAACTGGGCCTCGGGGAGCGGGTAGGTCCCTTCCTGCTCGATGGGGTTCTGGGTGGCCATCACGAAGTAGGGTTTTTTCAGCTCGTGCCGGGTCCCCGCCGCGGTCACCGTTCCTTCCTGCATCGTCTCCAGGAGGGCCGACTGGGTCTTGGGCGTCGCCCGGTTGATTTCGTCGGCCAGGAGAATCTGCGTGAACACCGGCCCGCGCTGGAACTGGAAAAACCGCTTCCCCTCGGGCGTTTCCATCACCATGTTGGTGCCGAGGATGTCGGCCGGCATGAGGTCCGGGGTGAACTGGATCCGCGAGAAATCGAGGTCCAGGACCTGGGCCAGGGTGCGGACCAGCAGCGTCTTGCCCAGCCCCGGCACCCCTTCCAGCAGGCAGTGCCCGCCGACAAACAAGCAGGTCAGCACTCCGTGGATCACCTCCTCGTGCCCGACGATCACCCGGCTGATCTGCTCCTGGACCGCCGCGTAGCGGTCGACGAACTCGCGGGCGCGTTTTTCCATTCTCTCGGCAATGCTCATCGGTTCTCCTTGTCGTTCCCTTATTCCTTTCGCTTTTCGCGGGCCTTTTCTTTGGCCCGCAGGAGCCGGGCGGTGTAGGTCTCGCCCTCCGGCGTCGTGGGGGCGATCGAGGGTGCCGCGGGTTTGGGCTTGGCGGGCAGCCCGGCGGCAGCCGGCTCTTCGATCGCGCCCAGGTCGACCTCTCCCTCCCGCGGGGCCTCGAAGCGGATGCTGGCGCGGAGCTGGGCGATGCGGTCTTCGACCTCGGCCTTGCGGCTCCGTAGCCGCTCGATCGTCTCGACCACCGGAGGCGGGGGCTTTCCTCCCAAAAGCCGACCGACGGCGGCCGGCACCCAGGCAAAGCTCAGCTGCACGCGGCGGACAAACACGTCGAAGAAAAACAGGCAGCTTGCCGCCAGGAGCAACGCGGGCCAGATGTCCTGGCTGCTCGTGGCCTTGGACAAGTCGTGCCGGAAGGAATTGACTTCCAGGAGGGGCTCGATCCGGTCGAAGCCGTCGGGCGCGTCGATCAGTTGGCCCGGCTCGCCCCCCTCGGGCGCCGCCTGGACGAGTTGCTCGAGCAGGGCCTGGTTGGTTTCCAGGTTGCGGAACTCGTCGGAGTAGGGGACGGTGATGCCGGTGCGAAGGGGGGCTTTTCCGGCCCCGGGAGTGACCAGGACCATGTAGCTGCCGGCATCGCGGGCGGGGAAGGTCCCCACGTAGCGGCCGGGCGCGACCTGCTCCATCTTCAGGTCGATTTGTTGTAGTCCGGGACCCACGGCGGCCGCCCCGAGGTTGAGGAAATTGAGGAACTCGTCGTTGGTGTCCAGGGCGTTGACCACGACGCGGACCCTGCCGTCTTGATAGTCCGTGGCGACGGAGAACTTCCCGTCGTCCCCGATCGGACGCATCGACCAGCGGACGACCTGGCTCAGGAGCTTGGCGTAGTCCTGCCAACCGACCCAGGAACGGCTCCAGCGGGTGGTGGCGTCGGTCGTCAGGGCCACGGTCCGCCCCAGGCCGTAGGTCCAACTGGCCAGGAGTGTGCGGTTCTCTTCGGGACCCGGCTCGGGGGCGACCATGGAGATTTCCACAAGCGGGTTTTGCTTGCGGGTGGTGAGCACGTAGCCGGTAATCGGCGGCGGGGTGCCGACGCCGCTGAGCATCTCGTGGGGGAACGTGACGCGGGGCTGCATGCCGGCGGCGTTCTCGTGGATCTGGCTCTGCGTCACCACCCGCGCCTCCCGCTGGAAGATCCGCGGCAGCGCGCTGGCGCTCCTGGCCTCGTAGTAGCGGCCGCCGGTGGCCGTGGCCAGGTCGAAAAGCTGCGCGCTGTTGGCCGCGCCGTGGGCCCCCACGGCCACCGTGGAGATCGTGATCTTGGCCTTGACGAACTGCTGGACGGTACTGGCGCGGGGTCCTTGGGGGTCGCCGTCGCTGATCACGATCATGTGCTTCACTCCGGCGTCCGGCACGGACAAGAGCCCCTGCAAAGCCAGGACCAGGCCGGGCTCGAATTGGGGCATGTCCATGGGCGTCATGCGGCTGAGCACGGCGAGCATCTGGTCGCGGTTCTCGCCGACCACGCTCATCCCCGGCTTCCAGAGCCAATCGGTGACCCCCGCCCCGGTGTACTGGATCACGCCGCAATAGTCGCGGGGGCCGAGGACCTTGAGCGCTTCCTGGGCGATCTTGATCTGCCAGAAATTGCCCTCGGGGATTTCCGAGGCGTGCATGACCATCGCCAGGGCCCCGCGGGGCACGACCTTGGTGTTCATGATGCTGAAGTCGACCGGCATGGCCTTCTCCAGCTCGGTGTTCATCCAGCCGCCGGCCCCGAAGCTGTCCGGGCCCCCCAGCATCACCAGCCCCGCGCCCATCTGCTGGGTGTTGCGGACGAGCATCTGGACCTGGCTCTCCTCGAACTGGTCCTTGGGGACGTTGGCCAAGAGCACGGCGTCGAACTGCTGGAGCTCGGGGAGGGTGGAGAAGGACTGCGTGCTGGGGCGGACGGTCACCTCGACGTTGTGCTCGCGCAGCGCCTTGGCCAGGTGGTCGGACTCGCCCACGTGCCCCGAATTCTCGATCACCAGCACCTGTCCCTTTCCCTGGACGTGGGTGAAGGCGGTGGCCCGGTTGTTCTCCCTCATCGTGTCGTCGTCGGGGCGATCGGGGACGAAGCGGGCCTGGTAGTTGTAAAAGCCGGGCTCCTTGAGCTGCTGCCGCACGGAGAGGACCTGCTTGCCCGGCGACAGGGCGACCCGCTGCTCGCTCAGCGGGACCGAGCGGCCGGCGACGTCCTGGGTGAGGATCAGCTTCCCCCGGACGACGCCGGAATCGCCGGCCGAGGGCTGTTGGGTGTTGGTGATCACGACCTTCAGGTCGAAGGGCTGGCCGCGGCGGATGTCGCCGGGGAGGATCACCCGCTCGACGATGACCTCCCCGCGCTTCGGGTAGCGGACGGGGACGACGTCGACTCCCACCCCGGCGGCCGCCAGCCGCTGGGCCTCTTCCAGGGCGTTGCCGAGGTTCTGCTGGCCGTCGCTCACCACGACGATCCGCCGCGCGGCGTCCTCGGGGAAGGACGCCAAGGCCAGCCGCATGGCCGCGGCCAGGTTGGTGAAATCGGGGTCCACGGAGGTCTCCAGCGCCGAGGGCAGGGTCACGCTGTCGTCCAGCGGCGGGACTTCCATGGCGGCGTCGCGGCCGAAGATGATCACCCCCACCCGATCGTCCTGCTGGCGGTGCCGCTGGATCGCCTCGTTGACGTACCCGACCATCGCCCGGCGGCTCTCGGCGGGGATGCTCTGCGACTGGTCCAACAGGTAGATCACCGTCAGCCGGTCGCTGACCCGGACCATCTGGGTCTGGGCGGCCGCGAGGACGAACAGCGTCAGGACCGCGCTGCGGAGCCCGAGGGCCGCAAGCCGGCGAAACCGCCCCAGGGCCGCCAGCCCCCGATAGCTGAGCCACCACAGGACCGGCACCAGCAGCAGGAGCAGGAGGTACCAGGGCGATTCAAAGGTGACGCGGTATTGGGACATGGTCACATCTTGACCGTCTGGACGCGGTGGTTGTAGGTATCCACCACGTGGATTCTCCCCCGGCTGTCCAGAACGAGGGCAAAGGGACCAGACAGTTGACCCGGCTCGCGACCGCCGCTGCCCCAGCAGCCGAGCGACTGGCCGTCGCGGGTGAATTTCTGGACGCGGTTGTTCCCGGACTCGACAACGTAGACCGTCTGTTGCGGTCCGAACACCAGGCCGTAGGGATAACACAGCTCGCCGGGCCCCCTCCCCTCGCGCCCCCACAGTTTGAGCAGCTTTCCCTCGCGGTTGAAGACCTGGATGCGGTGGTTGCCGGAATCGGCGACCCAGAGGTTTTCCTCTTCGTCCAGGGCGAGGCACTGCGGCCGGGAGAAACGACCGGGTTCGGTCCCCGCCCCTCCCCATTGAAGGATCGGGACCCAGTCCGGGGAAAACTTCTGGATCCGGTGGTTTTCCCCATACTCCGAAACGAAGTAGTTCCCCGCCGAATCCTCGACCACGTCCGCCACGAGGTCGAACTGGCCGAGCTGACTTCCGCGGGCCTTTTCAATGCTCGAAAGGAGGTCCCCATGGGGCGAGTATATCAAGATCCGATGGTAGTGGGTGTCGGCCACCAAGACCCGCCCCCTGCGGTCGATGGAAATCCCCGTCGGCCTGCCGTTGCGCTGCTGGGGAGTGCTCCAGCCCCGCAGGTAGTTCCCTTCGCAGTCGAAGACCTGGATGCGGGCGGTTTTGTCGACGACGTAGATTTCGTCGTCCGGGCTGAGGGCGATAGCGCGGGGGGTCTCAAACCGCCCGGGCGAGATTCCCACCTTCCCCCAGACTTTCTCCAGGTGTCCGATGGCTTGGCGATCTTCCTCGCACCCGGCTGCCAGAATCGCTGCCAAGCAGAGCAGGAGGAGGCCCGCGCTTCCCAGGGTAGGACGTTGCGAAGGCTGTCTGACCGCGCAGCTCATCAACAACTCCTGCCTGAAGCGGACCCCCAGAGGCCCCGATTATGAGCGTAACGCCTCCGGATGGGGAATTCCAGTCGTTTGACGCGCTTGAAGTGTCGAATTGGGTGGCTGGGGCAAAGCGAAGCGGGGCCCCAGCGCTGGGTGCCGCTGCTGGCTTGCCCGAGGCCGTCCGGGAATTCATCTGGCGGAATGCGGCCCGAGCCGACCGTGAGTAGGACGGGCGGCGTCTCGCCCGTCCGTACAGCTTGCTCAGGCCCCCCGGACCGGCGAGACGCCGGTCCTACTGGATTCCCGGACGGCCTGGGCTTGCCGAGCAGTGCCCGCCCCACGGTTGCACAAGCCAACCGTGGCACCCGACAAATCAGGCGTGTCAGACTCTTAGTGCCGGGGTATGACTTTCAAATCGAGTCCCAGGGCCCAGACCATCAGTCCGACGATCACCAGCAGGCCGGCATAGGAGAGCCAGAGCTGAACGCGTTCGTTGGGGGGTTTGCCGGTGATTCCTTCGTAGCAGAGGAAGACGAGGTGACCGCCGTCGAGCACGGGGATCGGCAGGAAATTGAGCACGGCCAGATTGGCGCCGATGATGGTGAGAAAGAGGAAGAGTTCCGCGGGTCCTTCGGCGGCGTGCTGGTAGGCGACGGTGAAGATCGTGAACGGGCCGCCGATCAGCCGGGCCCGCGAGCGGATCTTGCCGAGGAACTGGAAGACCAGCGTCATCGATTCGACCGTCTTCTTCGCGCCCGAGTTCAGCGCGGATGCCCACGAGCCGGCACGGACGAAAAACTCGTCCAGCCGGAAGAGGAACCCCCGCTCCGGAAAGTACCAATCGGCGGCGTCAGCGGGTGCAAGGACGCAGGTCCGCCCGCTGCTCAGCGTCAGCTTGACCTGGCTCCCCGGCAGCGCGTCCTGAATCCGGTAGAAGAAGTAGGGCCAATCGTCCGGCTCTTCGGTGAAAACGATTTTGACCGCCCGGCTGCCCAGATCCCTGATGAACTTGGCGAGCGCCGGGTCCTGGACCGTTTTGGGATCGGGGGGGAGGATCTCGGCTTTGGCGATCACGTCCCCCGGTTTCAGACTCGGCGGCACCCCATCGGCGGGACTACCGCGGGCAACACCCTTGATCCGGTTGGGGACCTCGTAGGCGATTCCCAGCGCGGGGGCGGACATGGGATTGCCGCGCACCAAGGGGATCTCGTACCAGTCGGCCCGCCGCAGCGGGACCTCCAACTGGACGGCCTTTTCCTCCCCTTTCCGTTGGACGGTCAGGGTGACTTTCCCCCCCGCCAGCGCGCGGACCCGCAACTGCTCCGGCAGCCTCATCGCGTCGTCGATGGGCTCGCCGTCGACCGCCGTGATCAGGTCGCCCGGCTGGAGGCCCGCCTTGGCCGCGGGGGAACCGGCCTGGATCAAGGTGATCGGGCCCATGGGCATCTTCAGGCCCAAGGTCCGCATCGCCGCGGGGGCAACGCGGACCTCGATCCGCTCGGGCGGCGGCGGGCTGGAACCCTCGGATTTCTCCGCCCCCGGAGAAGCGACCCGCTCCAGGGTCACGCTCAACGGCTTGTCCGGATGGAGGGCCAACTGCCGGTAGATGTCGGCATAGCGGGCGACCGGCTCCTCGCCGATCTGAACCACGCGGTACGGCGCGTGCAACGGGGGCAAGGCCCGCGCGGCAGGCGAGCCGGGCACCGCGGGAAATTTCTCGTACAACTGGGTGCCGTACGGCGGTACGATGCCGATCGTGGGGACCGAGCCCGTCTGGTTCGGCAGCACCGTCACGGTGAACGGCTCGGCGACCCCGGGACGCTCGATTTCCACGGTTACGCCGCGGTCCACGTCGCCGACGGTCATGATGTTCTTCAGGTCCATGAAGTCATGGACCGGCTTGCCGCCGATGTGGGTGATCCGGTCGCCGACGTGGAAATTGAGTTGCCACGCCGCGGCCCCGGGGATCACGCCGCCGACGCCGCAGGAGACCTGGAAAAACCCGAGGCGATAGGCCACCGCTCCGGTCAGCACGGCGAACAGCACGTTCATGACCACGCCGGCCGAGATGATCGCCATCCGCGCGGGGACGCTCTGCGCGAGGTAGCTGCGGGGATCGAAGGCAGGCGGTGCGGGGGGAGCGGCAAGGGAGGCGGGGGACCCGGGGGAGGGGCCAAGGGAAGGGGAGGCCGTTTCGCCGGCCTGCTGGGCCTGCTGGAGCCTGGCCCGCTCCATTTCCGCGCGGAGCCGTGCGGGGTTGTCTTCCTGGCCGAGCATCTTCACGTAGCCGCCCAACGGCAAGATGCCGATCCCGTACTCGGTCTCGCCCCAGCGGTGCTTCCAGAGTTTCAGCCCGCCGATGTCGAAGCCGAGATAAAACTTCTCGCACTTCACCCCGCAGAGCTTGGCCACCACGAAGTGTCCCAGCTCGTGGACGAAAATGACCATTCCCAGGCCGACGACCACTTCCAGGACCCTGAAGGCAAAGGTGGGGTCCAACCAGTCGAGCGCCATCAGGTACCAAGCCAACGTTCGGCCTCCTCGCGTGCCCAGCGATCCGCGGCGAGCAGTCGCTCCAGGGAAGGATCGGGGTCGAAGTCGTGACGTTCCAGGACGTGCCGGCAGGCCGGCACGATCCCGCGAAAACTGAGCCTGCCGGCCAGGAACCCGGCCACGGCCGTTTCGTTGGCGGCGTTGAGCACCGCCCCGGCGGTGCCGCCGGCGCGGGCCGCGTCGAGCCCCAGGGCCAGCGCGGTGAACCGCTGGAAATCGGGGGGCTCGAACTCCAGCCGCATCGCCCGGCCCCAGTCGAGCTTCTCCGCCACTCCCTCGCGCCGTTCGGGCCAGGTCAGCGCGTACTGGATCGGCAGCTTCATGTCCGGGGGGCTCATCTGCGCGACAATCGAGCCGTCGATGTATTCTACCAGGGAATGGACGATCGACTGGGGATGAATCACGACGCCGATCTGCTCCGGGCGGAGGTCGAAGAGCCAACGGGCCTCGATGATCTCCAGGGCCTTGTTCATCAGCGTGGCGGAATCGATGGTCACCTTAGGGCCCATCTCCCAGGTGGGATGGGCCAGGGCCTCGGCGACCGTGACGCCGGCCAATTGCTGCTCGGTATAGGTCCGGAATGGCCCGCCGCTGGCCGTCAGCATGACCCGCCGGACTTCTTCCCGCCGCCCCGCCTGCAAGGCCTGGAAGACCGCGCTGTGCTCACTGTCGATGGGGAGGATGCGGGCACCGTTGTCTTTGGCCAAGCGGGTAACCAATGGACCCCCAACTACCAGGCTTTCCTTGTTTGCCAAGGCAACCGTTTTGCCTGCCTTCAACGCAGCCCAGGTCCCCTGGAGTCCGGCGCTGCCGACCACGGCCGAGACCACGACGTGGACCTCGGGGTGGGCCACGATTGGGGCGAGTGCATCGGGCCCGACCAACAGTTCAACCCCCGCCGGAAGGCCCGACCAGTCCTGAAGCTTGGCTGCCTCGGGGTCCATGACCGCGATCCACCGGGGCCGCACCGACTGGGCCTGCCGCAGAAGGAGGTCCGTACGCGTATTTGCCGACAGGGCCAGCGCGGATAGCGACCCCCCAGAAGCGGCGATCACCTCCAGCGTGTTGCGGCCGATGCTCCCGGTGGAGCCGAGGATGGCGACATTGGTGGGGCGGGTGGTCATCACTTCCGCGGGCGCAGTCTGGGCAGGGGAGCCTCATTGTAGGGATGTTCCCGCCGAGCAGCAACCCGACGCCCCCTCCCCCACCACCGGAAAAGGTGGAATCACGGCGGACAACTCCTTTGTGCTTCGTCAGTTTACGTTATTGTCGCGGTGCCCGCGGAGGCCATAATTAGGTACACGAGGACATTGGCGACCGGTTTCCATCGCGGGGAAGTGGGAGTCTATGGCGGACGAACGAGACGGTTCCGAACGGCGGCCCCCGGAAAAGCGCCCCCACTATCTTGGGGGAAATCTCGTTTTGTACGTGGTGATCGTCTCCCTGGGGACGTTGGTGGCCGTGAGCCTGATGGGAAAGTCGACCGTCGACATCCCCATCGGGACGCTCGTCCAGTTGATCGAGCAGGGCTCGCCGTCGGTGAACCCCAAGGCCGCGGTCGAGGCCAGCGAAGGATCGGAAAGCCGGCCGCTGAAGGTCCGCTACTCGGACCTGAAGAATCTTCAGATCGGTCCCAACGAGGTCACCGGCGAGGTCGTCCGCGAGGTGATCGAGCCGCAGGCGGAACGCACGGAACGGCAGGAGCGGAAGTTCCACACCTCGCTCCACGGCCTGTCCGACGAGGGGACCAAGCTGTTTGCGCTTTTGCAGGAGAAAAAGTTCCCCGACATTCGGGCCGAGGCGCCGCCGAGCATCTGGAACAACTACCTGGTGCTGCTGTTGCTGCTGCTGCCGGTGATCGTCCTGGCGATCCTCGTGTTTCGGCGGTTGGGGGGGACGGGCTCGGCGATCGCTTTCGGCCGGAGCCGGGCCAAGCTGTACGCCCAGGAGGACGTCGGCGCCACGTTCACCGACGTGGCGGGAATCGACGAGGCCGTGGAAGAGCTCCGCGAGGTCGTGGAATTCCTGAAGACGCCGGAGAAGTTCCGCGTCCTGGGAGGCCGGATTCCCAAGGGGGTCCTGCTGGTGGGTCCGCCGGGCACGGGGAAGACCTTGCTGGCCAAGGCGATCGCGGGCGAGGCCGGCGTGCCGTTTTTCAGCTTGTCGGGCTCGGATTTCGTGGAGATGTTCGTGGGCGTGGGGGCCGCGCGGGTCCGCGACATGTTCCAGCAGGCCCAGGCCCGCGCCCCCTGCATTGTCTTTATCGACGAGCTGGACGCCCTGGGCAAGACCCGCGGCACGAGTATTGTCGGCGGACATGACGAGCGGGAGCAGACGCTCAATGCCTTGCTCGTGGAGATGGACGGGTTCAACTCCAACAGCGGGGTGCTGGTGATGGCCGCCACCAACCGGCCGGAAACGCTCGACCCCGCCCTGCTGCGCCCCGGCCGTTTCGACCGCCACGTGCTGGTCGATCGCCCCGACATCCGCGGCCGCGAGGCGATCCTCGAGGTTCACGTAAAGAACGTGAAGCTGGACAAGTCGGTCAGCTTGAAGGACGTGGCGGCCATTACGTCGGGGTTTGTCGGGGCCGACCTGGCGAACCTGGTCAATGAGGCGGCACTCCTGGCGGCCCGCAAGGACAAGAAAGCGGTCACGATGAAGGAGTTCAACGAGGGGGTGGAGCGGATCACCGCCGGATTGGAGAAGCGGCAGCGGATCATGAGCCCCGACGAGAAGCAGCGCGTCGCCTATCACGAAGCCGCTCACGCCCTGGTCGCTTCCAGCCTGCCCAATGCCGATCCGGTGCACAAGGTCTCGATCATTCCCCGCGGGCTGGCGGCCCTGGGCTACACGATGCAGCGTCCCGAGGGAGATCGCTACCTGCTGACGCAGAGCGAGCTGGAAAGCCGCATCCAGGTGCTCCTGGCGGGCACGGTGGCCGAGGAGCTGGTGTTCGACGACATCTCGACCGGTGCCCAGAACGACCTGGAGCGGGCCACCGAGATCGCCCGCAGCATGGTGATGGACCACGGCATGAGCCAGCTGGGTCGGGTGACGTACCGCGACGGGGGCCGCGCGGCCTTTCTCAACGGCCCGCCGGATTATCCCCGCGAGCGCTACCACAGCGAGCAGACCGCGCGGGAGATCGACGAGGAGATCGCGCGGATCGTCGACGACTCGCTGAGAAAGACCCGCCAGATCCTCGAGGCCCGCCAACAGGCCCTGGTGGCGATCGCCGGCTGCCTGATGGAGAAGGAGGTGATCGACAACGACGAGCTGAAGCAGCTCATCGAGGCGAGTTGCCCCAACCCGGTGATCGTTCCCGGCAGCGATGCGGCGGCGAAACGGCCCGCGGTCCCCGATCCGGCCGCCCGGCCGCAGAAGGAGACGGGCTCTTCGTGAGCAGGCCCCGCGCTTACCGGCACCACTTCCAGTTGTAGGTCCACTCTAGGGCCTGGCGGACGATCCCGGTCAGTTGGATGCGGGTGACCGGTTTGGGCAGGACGGAGAAGGCGTGGGCCATGCGGGCCTGCTCGACGATCAGGTCGTCGAGGTGGGCCGAAAGGATGATGCACGGCAGCATCCCCTTGATCTGCTTGACCAGCCGCAGCGTTTCCAGGCCGGTCAGCCGGGGCATGTGCATGTCCAAAAGCGCTACGTGGACCACCTCGGTGCGGACGATCTTGAGCGCTTGTTCCCCATCTTCGGCCAACAGGGTCCGAAAGCCCTGCGGTTCAAGGACCCCTTGCAGGGTCTCCCGAAACGCGGCGTCGTCGTCGGTGATCAGCAGCGAGGGTGCCTCGATGACCATGTTCCGAGCCTCAACAGCCTGAACCGGTCTGCGCAAGGTGCAACTGGGATACCAACCGGCTCGGTTTCGCGCCCGCTGCGGGGATGCGATCCTAAGCAATGTTCCACTAATATCTTACAACAAACTGGGTGGGCGTGCGATAGGAGAAGGACGTTTCCCTGGCCCGTCAAGATGCCAGTTGATGTTGCGGAAATCCTGCCATTCCGACATTTGCACCCCACTATCGAGGGATACGTGATCTGGGGACGGATTGCAGGAACCAGCGCCCGCCACCAGCTTGCCCTGAAGGGGGTAGACACCTAGAATCGCAACGTGTACCCGTGCTCTATGTCTGCTGGGGGCAGCACTGCCGCCCCGCCTCGGGGGGTTGTTCCGCGCCGCTCAGGGCAGCTCGCTGGAAAGGCGCTCCGTGAACCTCTCCAACTGTGCTCCAACCTTCGGACGCTACGAGCTTGTCGTCCGGCGGCTCCATTCCCTGACGGGCCTGTTTCCGGTGGGCGGTTACCTGGCATTTCACTTGGCCACCAACGCCGCGATTCTCGACGGATTGCCGGCCTACCAGTACCGCGTCGATCAGATCGCCAGGCTCGGACCGACGACGATCTTCCTGTTGGAGTGGCCGCTGATCTTCCTGCCCATCCTCTTCCACGGGATGGTGGGCATGTTCATCGTCTGCCGCGGCAAGCGGAACGTCGCCCAGTATCCCTACCTGGAGAACTTCCGCTATACCTTCCAGCGGTGGACCGGGGTGGTGGCGATGGCCTTCATCCTCTGGCACGTCTTCCACATGCACGGCTGGCTCCGCTTCGAGTGGTGGCACGGGGGGCTGGCGCAGCGGCTGGGCGGTGCCCGGTTCAATCCGGCCGACGCCTTCACGGCAGCCGAGGCGATCCGCTCCGCGCGTTGGATCGAGGCCTTCTACCTGCTGGGCATGCTGGCCTGCGTCTACCACCTGGCCAACGGCATCTGGACGTTCGGGATCACTTGGGGGATTTGGACCAGCCCGAACGCCCAGCGCTGGGCCAACGTCCCGTGCCTGGCGGCCGGGCTTTTCCTGGCCGTCCTGGGGCTGGCAGCGCTGGTGGGCATGGTGACGGTGGAGCGCCCGGCCGGTCCCTAATCCCGGCGGGCGATAGCACGAGGTGCTTGCGGATGTCGAAACGGCGCGTTGCGATCATTGGAGGGGGGTTGGCCGGCCTGGCTGCGGCGATGAAGCTGGCCGAGCTGGGCGTGGAGGTCGACCTGTTCAGCCTCACCCCGGTGCGGCGGTCGCACAGCGTCTGTGCCCAAGGCGGGATCAACAGCGTCAACAACCTTACCCGCCAGCTCGGCGACTCGGAGTGGAAACACTTCGACGACACCGTCTACGGCGGCGACTTCCTCCAGCACCAGCCCCCGGTCAAGGAGATGGCGTCCTGGGGACCGCGGATCATCGACCTGATGGACCGGCTGGGCGTGACCTTCAACCGCACCCCCGAGGGATTCCGCGACCAGCGGCGTTTCGGGGGAACGCTCTACCGCCGGACCGCCTTCGCCGGGGCGACCACCGGCCAGCAGCTCCTCTATGCCTTGGACGAGCAGGTCCGCCGCTGGGAAGTCGCCGGCAAGGTGAAAAAATACGAGTTCTGGGACTATCTCGGGCCGATCCTCGACTCCCGCGGCGTGTGCTGCGGCTGCGCGGCGCAGGACATGGTCTCCATGGAGATCCGGGCGTTTCCGGCCGAGGCGGTGGTTATCGCCTCGGGCGGGTGCGGGCTGATCTTCGGCCGCTCAACAATGTCCATGGCCTCTAGCGGCAGCGCGGCCAGCCGCACCTACCAGGCCGGGGTCCGCTGTGCCAACGGCGAATTCATCCAGGTCCATCCCACGGCGATTCCCGGCGCCGACAAGCTGCGGCTGATGAGCGAGAGTGCCCGCGGCGAAGGGGGCCGCATCTGGGTCCCGCGCAAGCCGCAAGACCCCCGCGCGCCCAGCCAGATCCCCGAATCGGAGCGCTACTACTTCCTTGAAGAGCGCTACCCGAAGTACGGCAACCTCCTGCCTCGCGACATTGCCACGCGGGAGATCTTCAACGTCTGCACCAAGGAGGGGCTGAGCGTCGAGAAAGACCGGCTCTGCGTGGATCTCGACGTCAGCCACCTTCCTCGCGACTTGCTCGACCGCAAGCTCGGCGGAATCCTCGATATCTACCAGAAATTCCAGGGGGTCGATCCCCGCCGGCAGGCGATGAAGATCTTCCCCGCCGTGCACTACTCGATGGGCGGGCTGTGGGTCGATTACGAGCGGACGGCCGAGGGCGGCCTCCGCGTGGGCTCGCCGCGGAACCAGCAGACCAACGTCCCCGGGATCTTCGCCATCGGCGAGTGCGACTACCAGTACCACGGCGCGAACCGCTTGGGGGCCAACTCGCTCTTGTCCTGCATTTTCAGCGGCCTTTTCGTCGCGCCGGGCGTCGCCGCGCTGGTGGAAGGGGCGGATCGCCGCCCGGCGGCCGAGGAACTTTCCTCGCTCTACGACCGGGCGGCCCGCGAGCACCAGGCCCGGTTCCAGGCGCTGTTGGCCCGCGGGCAGGAGGGCGAGAACCCTTACCTCCTGCACCAGCAGCTC
>Ga0315280_10003274_pt1 | contig 25071 bp, 33 predicted proteins | sample YL17G06_40_MG_FD_203697 | JGI IMG/M metagenome (GOLD analysis project Ga0315280, IMG submission 203697) | Sediment microbial communities from Yellowstone Lake, YNP, Wyoming, USA - YL17G06_40 | ecosystem: Environmental > Aquatic > Freshwater > Lake > Sediment | place: USA: Wyoming | collected...
CCTCTCCTACTCGTGACGCCTCGTGTGTGACCGACCCCAGATCATGACGCTTAACCCGATGAGAGTTTAGGCACTTAACGCGTCATCGTGCTGGGGAGTCTAGGCCGCGTTATTTGCCAGCCTATAAGAAGAAACATTTTCTCTTCGAGAGTAAGAGCCTTGCCAAAGAGTGAACGGAACCCCTATGCAGGGGCACACAGACGGTTCACATTCAAGGTCAGCAAACGAACGAAACGTGGACGTTATCCAGTATTTCGCATAGACGAAACAAAGAAGGGCAAGTTCGGAGCCTACCGCATCGTTGCGAACCCTGACAATGCGCGTGAAGCGGAAGCGATCAAGAAGAAGCTAGAAGAGAAAGAGGATTAGGGTCGCCTTGGGCAAACCGCTCTTTGCGCGGGTCCTTGGCCTCATCTGGATTATCGCAGGCATCACAGTATTCATGGGGCAGTCTTTCGCGCAGTATGTTGGCTTGGCATTCTTTTCGATCTTCGGTTCACCATTGATTCTGGCGGCGGCTGGAGTCGGGTTAGGCTTCTTCCTGTTGTGGGGTTCAAGTCGCATCTACTGGGTCACGGTCCTCTTCTTGGTCCTCAGCCTTGGAGTAGTCGGCCTCACAGGCAACTACGTTGGCGTCATAGTCAACCTTGGCATCCTGATCTGGATGCTTGCGATCCGAAAGAAGTTCGCCAAAGACGAATGGGGCTGAATGGGGCTGACTGTGTCGCATTTTCCTTCTGAAGAGTCTTGAGTCGTCTATTCATCTGTTTTCTTGCGTGTTTTCTGATGCTCACGCTTCCACTGGTTTCTGCGCAGCAAGTCCAGTTGCCGATCTCAGGTAGCTACGGTCCGTTCACGGGTACTGTGAGTTCGTACATGCTTGCGGATGATGGTCATGGGGGAACCGTTTACGGTTCGGTGCGGTCCAATCTTTGGGTTGAGGTTCATGTTCTCTCCGCCTACGCTACGGTTGCTTCAACAGAGAGTCTTGGGCGAGCGGACCTTCAAGGCAGTTTGGTTCTGAAGCCTCATAGTGAGGCATCCGCATCGGTCGTCGTGTCGAGTCCGTACACGGTTGAGCAGTTAGCTGACATGCCTTGGATGGACATTCAAAATGTGAAGCTTCACGGTGAACTGCGGTACTGCATCGTTCTCGGATGGTGGTGTTTTCCAGTTCCATACTATTCGTTGCCAGCGTACACATCCATCAGATGTGACTTCACAGCGTGCACGCTGACCTACGAACGGACATTGACCATCGCAGAGATTTCGCAACTCGCCCAAGTGTACGGATGAGGGGTAGGAGTGTAGTTCCTTGTCGGCTGGCAAGGGCATAATTTCGGCTCTAGTCGGGCTCGGATTGAACTTCCTCCGAACCGTCAGCGGCTCCAACTCCGCACTCTACGCCGCCTACTTGGAAATCGGTCCGCCACTGAGAGCGTTCCTCACTATGCTGTTTGGGCCAGTCGGCTTCCTAGTGGGCTGGATAACGGCGGACTACGTGCTCTGGGTCGTCACATGGCTCTTCATAACAGCCCTGATCTTTCTCGCAATCAGCATCGCTAAAGGAATGGTGGGATGGATCCTCGCGGGCGTCTTGATACTCTTCATCGTGATATTCGTCTTCGGTGGAATGTTCGGCGTATCCGTCCCCAAAGTAAATTTCCCAGTAAACGCGACGGCGGGAGGCTAGTAGCTTCTTGGCATCGAAGCGGCGCGTCATCGTGCCCCTGTCTATCATCACGTTGACGGGTCTAATCTCGGCTTTCGCGGGTCAGATCCTTCCAGAACCTACAGATCCCCTGACGCTGTTTGAAATGGATTGGGTGACGATGTATAGAGGTCAACTTGATCCGTTGCTTGCGCGGTTCGCGGATTTGTGGGCTTTCTATGTGTTCGCAGGTATCTGGTATCTTTTCCTAGTGGCGGTTGTTATCCAATTCGGGAAACGGAAAGAGGCCATACAGAGCCTCCTCAAAATAGTCACAGTATTCGTGATCCTCTACATTGCGGCCTTCTGGCTTGGCGCGACTCCACAGTTGCCGATGGCGTTCGAGACGGGAATGCAAGTTCTACTTGGAAGCATCCTAGTCTTCACATTTCTGATGGTGTTCATAGTCTGGAAGCTCTCACGACAGCACACACATGTCGAATTCAAATGAGAATCCGTCTTGATTTTCCTCATGACAATGCCAACATGGATGTCGAGCGGGTTCGGGTGGCTTCAAGAGTCAACATGTATCTATCCTACACCTGCGGTTTCAGCGGGTTTCTGCGCTTTTGGTATTCCTAATTGGGTGTTTGTATTCGGGTTTCTGCTCTTTCTCCTTTTCGCGTATGACAGAAAGAAGAAGAAAAAGAAGAAACGGGAATGAGGCAAGTTCGAGAGAGAACACGCCATGAAGCCCCTCAAAATTTGAGAAAGGCAAAATAAGGGTCTGGCAACCAATAAAACAAAACAAACAAAACCAATAAGACCAAGGCGAGGGGCGAAGGGACGCGGGGGTTTGTGCGTCCGTACACCTGTACGGGACTCAGGCCAGCCGCAGACCAAGAAAGCCAACCAAGCAAGAGCCAGCCGAGAGTCAGCCCGTACACCTGAACGAAGGCCGACAGGCACACCAGGCCGACAGGCACACCACACCGTATAACCGCTGTGCCGATACGCCTATATTACGCCCGTACGCTAGAGAGTACAGCCCCCGACTTGTCGGGAGCATGGAAGAAAGAAAGAAATGGAAACCGTAACCGAAACGGAAGAAAGGAACCGAACGGAAATTATTGAACGTGTTAAGCGACTTGTCGAGAAAATCAAGCCGCTTATGGACGAGACACCAGCCGTACTAAAGCTAAGTGTTTTGGGATATGTCCTCACAGCAGAGACAATGATCTCGCTTGCCGAAGCGATACACAACAACGACAAAGACCAAGCCGCCCGAACCGTACAGGCAGTAATCAACGTATGCGCTAACGTATGCGCTAACGTCAGCCTAAGACAAGCGGACGGTATAGCGGCATTTTTGAGCGATGTCCAAGAGCTTGCCCTTGCCTACTCAGGAGCACAAGCCCCGAGAAAATCAGAGGCGATGTACGCATGATGCGTTTTCGCAACGAAAAGACACGCAAAGCAATCAGAGAACTTCTGAGCAGACAGCCAAGAAAGCCACAGCCGCACAGGAGAGGTCGCGTTATCAAACTGTTTCATGGTGCAGGCATTGATCTAGTTTATGAGAGGTTCAGGTAAATGAACAACTTGATTTTTCGTAACTTGTCGCAGACGGAGCTAGAGAAGGCAGGTTCTCAGCACATTCATATTTTCAGCATGGACGGTCTATGCGAATGTGGTCGTACACTTTTCCAAGAGCTGAGAGCACAGGACCAGACAACGGAAGAAACGGAAGGAAGGATGGAAGATGCTTTGGAGATGTTCTTGCGGAATCTGGTTCGAGTCACAAGAGAGCAAAATACTTCACGAAGCACAGCACGCAAGGAGGGTAATCTCAAACTTTGGGTAAGTTGAAGAGTCTAAGCATCGAAACGGAGGGCAACGATGTACAGAGCGGTAACCGCGTACCTGTCACCTTCGAGTTTGAACCCTACGGCGACTACATTCTCGTGACCGTCAAGACGGCAAGCGGAAAGATCGAGCAAGCTCCGATTAATCGGAACAACTTGAAGGCTGCGAGTCTTCTGAGGGATTAGAGTTGGGTAAAGGACACAGGATTGTTCGCTCGGAGAACGAAATCACGGGAGTCCGCGTCATTGTGAACCCTGAGTACCGTTTCACGATACCTGAAAGCATACGGGAGATCTGCGGCATAAAGCCAGGTGCAATCGTAGAGTTCCAAGTCGATCCGAAAAGCAAGGACAAGTTCACAGTGCGGGTGATGCTCAAATGAAGGCTAGAAGAATCCCGTTCGGATTAAACCGCAAAGAAATCGCCCTATTGACGGACACGCTCGGCTTCGATCTTACATCGTTCTCTGATGTTCTCAGAGACCCTGCCTACAATGCGAAGGAGCAAAGGGCACATCGAATCTACGTGAAGGACTTGAAGAATCTGCTGAGAAGACTCCGAAGACTGAAACGTGCAGGTGTATGAGGGTTGAAGGAGAGTACGCGAGAAGAGCTCTTGACGCTTGCCATGCAGAAGCGAAACGCTCCAGGAAGCGGACAAGTATGGGTCAACATCGTCAAGAAGTTGCTGTCTGCATCTCAAAATTTGGACTCAACCGAGTCCGACGCTCTACGGCATGAGGCATTGAAGAAGATCGCCTACTTCAAGGAGCAGAAAGAGAGAGGTCGAGAATCCAGCACAATCAAACTGCATCTGCTCGAACAAGCCTACCAAGACCAATATGGAGAACTGCCAAAATGACTGCCAAAATGACGGTGACGGATTCAGAGAGAAAACCCTATTAGGACGCATAACCACATAACTGCATGTGATGACACATGGGACGAATAAACACTCGGATTGACGATGATCTGGATAAGCAAGTCCGTATGGAAATTGCCAAGCGCGGCGGCAAGAAGGGCGACATCACGAAAGCAATTGAAGAAGGACTGAGGCTATGGCTCAAGAGACAGAAATGAGTAGCCCCCCTTTTGTTGGAGAGAATTGTCAAAACTGCAATAAACTCAATCTCGCGTATGTCGGCGGCTTGTTCGATGGAGAGGGCACGATTCACTTTTCCTACCATAAGCCTCCGTGCAGAAAAGGACCAGTCACAAGTGTGTGGGCCTCAATGGGTTGAGGAACTGAAACGCATGTCGTCTAGACATTCTCCAGCCGTAGAGCGGTCTAGAGTTTCTGGGCGGACCAATGTGTCCTGGGTCCGCAAGATACGTGAACCCACCGAATGTGGCATGTAGGTATTCAATCATGGATTTATCCACGCTAACAGCTACTTCTATCTCGAATATGGAAGACCGTCGCTTCCTAGTCGTGAAGGACACAAATTCAACATCACTCTGGACATCCAAGACTTGATGAAAGCAATCATCGGCACTCAAATCATGCGAAGACGGAGAGGGAGGAGAGGAACCAAATGAACAAGCGTGACGCTGAGTTCATATTGAAGGTTCAAACGCTAGTGCGGGAATACGCACAGACACACCCAGAGATTATCGTTCCCTGCCAGAAACATAACCGACTCCCATGCGCCGAATGTGGCGTGGGAAACGGGTGAAACCAGTGGGAAAATTCACTATCACATTGGATGCCTACGAAGTCGGATTCTTGACCGCTCTGCTCCACCGTGAGATCATCGTTAATACAGATCCTTGGGCGCTGAGTCAATCGAAATGGTTGTTTCTTGGATCTTGGGCTACCAAAACAATCAGAGGGCTCACACTCTCGGTGGTTCATGAATTAGCACATTGGGCGGGCGGTAGAAGACACGAAGCTCGGCTCGGATCAAACGACTGGGACGATTGCCTCAAGAACACGCTATACCCGAAAATGGCAGGTTCGGAGCATAAGTTGACATTTGAGAAGGAGTCTTGGAGAAAATGTCCATAACTGATCGCCTCTGCATGTTCAGCTACGAACATTGGACACACACAACCTACAGGTGAAGTTGGAGATGGCTAAGTATCTTCTTCAAAGGAAGTTTGGTAAGCGTTGGTACACTGCAAGGAAGTATAGGGATGAGTTCGCATGTGAGAATGGTCTCGGTGCTATGAGAGCAATGATTCTTGGCAGAACCTATCTTCGTTGCAAGAAAGAGAGAAAACGGCAGGTTAAGGACAGAAGTTGACATGGCTATGAAGTCGATTCTTGCCGTCGTAGCGTCATTTCTTGTGAGCATGTCCAGTCTGCCAGTTATGCCGCAAGACGCAGTAGAGATGCCTTTCGACCTCACGGCGTTCTGGGGTATGTTCGTGCAAGTGTTCGAGCAGATTTCAGCAATCTCAAGTTCCGTGCGGGAAGCCTGGGTTTGGCTGATGAACGAGTTGCCAGCCAGCACCGTCCTATGGTTCACGCTCGGCGTATTCGCAACAGTAGGCTACGGACTTGCAACGATGAGTGCTAAGGTCTGTAAGATCCTCATGGTTGTCTTCTGGGCGATCTTCATCTTCTTCCTCGTCAAAGCGGAACTACACCTCTAAAAGGACTGAAGGATCTTGGCTGTCTCAAAACTTGTGCGTAACGCGGCTGGTGAACCTCGGTGTCCTAACTGCATGACTTGGTCGTCCGACAGAGGCGCAGAGTACTGCTTAGAGTGCGGAACCAAACTAATCGAGTCGCAGAACAGCAATAGTTCACCTGTAGATGTGTCAAGGGCCAGCGAGTTCCTTACAGACGCGGAACTGTTCAATGAATCTTGGCGAGCATCCGTTCAGAAGAACACAGCCAGATTCTTTGAGCATCTGAATCTGTTACCAATCTCGAAGCCGCAGGACCGTGAGCATGGCTACTTGAACGACCCGATGTTGCAAGGGAACGCCATACAGAAGCGGGCGATAATGATACTTGGCGGGGAAAGTTCTGGGAAAGATGCGAAACTCGCCACGATTCGGCACAAGGTCGAACAGGTGTATGATGCGCGGAATGTTGCCTATCAAGAGGCGAAGGGTGAAGCGTTCCGCGACATCCTCGGCGCGGAGAAGTGGCCTAACAAGATGATACAAGTGGCGGGACTGAACGATTGCACTGATGTCGACTTCAAGAAAGACGACCTACGTGATTTCTTCCGTATTCGGGAAGTTACGCAGACGAAGACTGGACGCTCACGCGGTCTCGTCATGCTGATAATGACGGGGCACACATTCTACAAGATCCCAACCGAGTTCCGACAGAACACGGACATGATTCTCCTCTCGGACCTACCGACGAGTCCGAAGGGCACATTTCACAGGGAAATCTACGAAAGCTGGGTTCCCGACAAACTAGATCAGGAGCGATTGCGACGGATTCGACTGAAACGCATCGGGGACCCAAGATGGTGCGGATATGCTTACATGATTGACCACGGAGAACCCGCAGGCTTCGTGTACCTACCACAAGTCACAACACAGAAGAAGCGAGCATGGAGTCTCTCACTTCCGAGCGTACAGGTGAATGTTCCAGAACGGAGAGACTTGTTTGTGCCACTTGTCGGGTTGCTTTTTCTCATGCTCTCGGTCTACTCGTTGGCGGTCCGAAACTTTACGGGTGCCTTGTTCTGGGTTTTCTTCGTAGCCGTCATTGGTCTCTCATGGGTGCTGGTTAAGCGTAGACGCGGGTAATTCGCTCCCATTTTCTCTTCGAGCAGAATTGAGTGCGAGAGCAGCCTCTCCCTTCCGTCCCATTCACCTAGACTGGATAGCACTATTCTCGATGATTCTGGTCTTCGCAACAGGTTACTTGATCTGGACGAAGAACCTTCAAGCGTTTTGGCTTCGCGGCCTCTTCTATACGGCAGTAATCATGCTCTTCTTTGCAGCCCTGATTCGAATCTGGTGGAGAAACCAGTTCGGCCCAGGACGACAACTGCTTTTTGTTGCTGCGGGTTGCCTAGTAGCCTACGGCATGATGCAAACTTGGATTCAAGATTGGCTTTCAGCGCAGACAGGTTTCCAAATCGCCCCGCTCGGTTTAGTCTCGGTTCAGAGCGGATCGGTTGTAATAGATAACACATTGATAGTCTTCATGCTCCTGCTTGTTCTAGGATTCGTAATCTGGAAGACCCCGAAGAACATGGACATCTTCTAGGGCGTATGGTGTTTGCCCCCGCGTGAGCGTAACCCCTACCGTTCTAAGCACAGGCGCTACCGTAAGCCCTTTCACATGAAGCACATCGTCAACTTGCCCGAACGCCCAGGAAGATACACGCTGCTCGATGCGAAGGACAAGAAACTCTATCACGGTTCATCCAAAAATCTTCGTAGGCGGCTTGAAGATGAAAAACGTCGAAGAGGAGATGTCCGAACTGTGCCTGGGAAGATGAAGCTCATCGACAAAGCCGCCAAGATGGAGATCGAAGAGAACAACGATGTCTGGGAAAACCGCGAACGGGAATGGAAAGCCAAGAAAGGTTTGCCATACAATCTAAAGTGACGTGACGGAGAGATAGAGACATTTTCTCATTGAAGGCTGAATAGGTTGCCGCGACGGGAACGTAACCCCTATAGAATTTCTGGACGTAGGCGTGGGCTTGGACGCGCTAGAAGGAGCAACTTCAAAGCCACTCAGTCAACAATCGCTCGGAGACTTGAAGGCACTACTGGGCCAGTAAAGTATGCAGGGAAAGATAGACGCTACAGCGAAGGTGAAGCCCAAAGGAGTGCCGCAGCAATAAGCGCATCAATTGGCTTCAAATCATTAGGAAAAAAGGAGATGCTGCGTAGGGCGGCAGCCGCGAGACGTAGAAATCGTTAGGACGGGAAAAAGAGGAAGAGAATTAGGCTTGCGGAAGGAACCTAACCCGTACGCTCCGCAGAAGCATAGGCGCTGGCTCTTCAAGGGTAAGGCGCATCATGTCACCGTAGCGGTGCCCACACCAACCGCGAGTCAGCATCACCTTGAGGGTGTGGTAGTGAATGCTCCGCCTGTACTGGAACGGTTCGAGAAGGCGGACCTGATGAATCCTGTGAAGATTCCAGCGGAGAAGCGTAAGGAGGGTGAACTTGAAGGCTGGGATCTCCGTTATTACGATCCAGAGGAGTACGCTCGGACGGGGCAGCTAGTGGAGCATGACAAGTCCTTCGGCCTTGAGGAACGAGACGAAATGAAGGCTCTCTTGCGGAAGACCATGTCCGGCGATGTCAAAAGCAGCGTCGAATCAAGCAACAAGCCGCGTGACTATGTTCAGGAACGAAGAAAACTTCCGAGTGGGGAGATTCGTCGGGTCACGATAGACGCAAGCTCCCTCTTCTGAGAGCATTTTCTTTTTAGGTTGCTTCCCGTTTGAAGTTCACGACGGGTCATGTCATTGTTGTCCTTGTCGTGTTGCTTGTGGGGATTGCGGTTGCTACGAATCCCTCGCTCCTGTTGAGTCTTCTTGGACGAACACAACTGACCGTTAGGGTTACGCCAGTAAGTAGCGGATATGCACTCGGGCAGCAAGTCACCGTTAGCGGAGTCCTAACCTGCTCTGGTTCCGGTTGTCCACCGAACACGATGTACGGGATGCCTGTGGAGTTATCTAGTTCATGGGGTTGGACAGGCACAGCCACCACTAATGATGCTGGTGCATACTCCACATCTGTTACGTTGCCATCAACGAGTGGCGTGTACACGATTAGCGCGTTCTTCGACGGTGCAGGTGAAGTTTCAGACTCCCACGCAGTCATATCCGTAGCCGTAGGAACGTCGCCTGCAACCACAACCACTCCGACTGGGCAGACGACTACACAGAAGACTCAGACGACTACACAGAAGACTACTACCACTACTAGGACGAGCACGGGAACCACAACGAGCGAGGAGACATCGACTTTCCACACGACCACTACTATTACGAGCGGAAGCGGCACTGGCACTGAAACGCCAAGTCTTGAAGGGGCGGAGGCTTGGCTCAAGTCAAACACAAACTTGCTGGGCTACGATGTGCCGAACTGGTACTTCATCGCTGGGTTCCTAGTGGTTCTAATACTTCTGTGGTTGAGGCAGAGATCATCTTGAAGCACCGCACGATACGAAAAGCGTTTCCTCTGTTGGTGCTTGCTGTGATGCTTCTTCTCGTCGTGGAGTCACAACTGATAGTTATCCCGAACCCCACGAGGATCACATTCGACCTTGCTGGTCAACGTGTCCCGGTGACGGTTCGGCAGACTTGGAGTTTCTTCGACAAGACTGGGAGGCCGCTGCGAGCGGACTCGTCATCTGATCAGGTGACGCTGACTTTTGAGACTCTTCGTAACCCTTACCCAGTATTGGATACCTCTGGTGTCGGATGGATTATTGTCAAAGCCGAGGCTACGCTTGAGAATGACATGCCGACAAAATTGCCATCAACGGATCGCTATGCGAACTACATAGGTCCACTAGCGTACTTCCTAACGGATCAGCTCACGGGCGAGGTCTCAATCAACGGGAATCACCGTGCGGACATACAGTTTGTTCCTTGGGAGAGGCCATCATCAATAAACAACTTCAATATGCTATCAGGCTCGGGACTTGAGGCATCCGTAGCTTTCATGTCAGGTGACAAAGACGGCCAGAAGTTAACCGCGTCTTTCTGGATAATAACGACGCCTGGAGTCACGCTTCAGACATGCCAGAACTATCCGAAAGCGTGCCTTAACTTGTCGAGCGAGATCTCCTCGCTAGGAGACTTCAAGATCCAAGTTGACCTGAAAGAATCATGGAAGGCATGGGTCATAGAGTTTCCAATGCCGAGTCTTGATCCGCTCATTGATTGGAATGCGTACTGGAACGCTTGCGCATACAAGTACAAGCCAGCACCGAGCGTAGGTACATCTTGTACGATACTGTTGAAAGACTTGCAGCCAGTTTCGCTGCATTGGGAGGCCATGATGTCGGAGTTCTGCATCTTGACGAACGGTACATGTAGCATTACCAAGAGCGAGACGACCGTGCTGCAAGTGACCGTTTCGCAGACGCTGATTGACAATGAGTGGATCATCGTGCGCAAATACAGTTTCACGACGGTAACTGACACCGCCATAGTTCCATCGGTCGGTGAATACTCGTCATGCACAAACCTCTTCACAGGTCCGCTCGCTTGGCTCTGTAACAGTTGGAACACGATACCTTACTGGCTCATCATCCTTGGCATCATCCTCGTCCTAGCGTTCTTCTATGCCCCCGCCCCCAGAGCTGGCAGAGTCGGCATAATATTCAAACTCGGAGGCGGCCGAAAAGACGAGGATGAGGACTTCGTAGGAGCGTAGTTGCGGAAGATGCCCTATTCGGGCTTCCTAAATCCGTCATGTAGCGTACTTTCGGGGTATTTTCTATTCAGACCCGAGAGGGTCTAACCAAAGAAAAGGAAAGGAAAATTAGGAAATGGCCTCGTTCTGGAAAAAGCTCTTGGACTGTCTACTTACAGGGCTAGTCGGATGGGCAATCGGCACAGTAATCTTCAGCCAACTTTACATCCCGTTGCTACCGCACACCTTCACTTTTGCATTACTCTACAATTGGAGCTTCCTCGCGTGTATAGGGGGCTTCATGCTCTACGGCTACATTCTGCACTACCTACCAGCGTTCTTCCCTGGCTTCAGTGCTAAGAAGGAAGGTTGATGTGACATGGACAAAAACGGAAAAGCAATCGTTGCCATAGTCCTAGTCGCCATCATCGGCTACATGTTCGTCGCGCAACCAACAATACAGATCGGCAACTACGTCTGGAATGCGAAACCATCTGGCGGAGCGGTTGTGACTGACCCGTGCGCCGCGTATCCTGGCACCAGTTGGGATCAAGCGACGGGATCATGCAAAGCTAGTAGCGCTATAGTGCAACCAAGCGGAGTGTACAATGGACCTGCAACTTGGACTGTGACGAGCAGGGACGGCGACACGAAAGCCGCCATCACCTTGACGAACGTTGTCTACTGGCTGATGAAGCCTGACGGCACCTACGCGGGCACACCTGTACAAGCAACCGCTACAACCATCAGCATTGAGCCCAGCTACAATGGCAAACTGACGCTTGTCATCAAATACATGGACAGCACCGTTGGCTTCGTGGACGCTGCGAAGACTGTTGCGCAGAACCCAAGCTACATGAAGTCCGCAATGTACCTGAAGGATGTTGACACCAACGGACAGCTGGACCAATGCTACGACCTCGACATCGGCTGGGTAAGCATCAAGGCTGGACAAACCGCCGCAGTAATCATCATTGACTTGATCGCTTGGAACGCAGACACCAGCGCAACCATCAGCAGCGTCTCAGTGCCCACTGGAATGCATACGGCAGGCGACTACCACGCCACAGGCTACATCTCCACAATCACTGAAACATACATGTGGACGGTTCAGAAGATCAACTTGAAATCTAACACAACCGCCAGCACCAAATTCGGAGTCAAATTCGCAGCTGGAACAACCTACATCGTCGCCTTCAAGATGCAAGGCATAGGCGCACAAACGCACGCACAATACGGACAAAATTGGCTCAAACAGGACTTTTACAGTCCCAACTATGACGCGGCGCAAGACGAATGGGCTGTCTACCGCGCCCACAACCCGGTAACGGGCGCAGTTGATGTCAGCCAAGTCAACTACGGTATGCCGTTCGTGAATGAACGCCAATCAGGAACCACATGGCTAATGTACGACATCTGGGTCCACACCACAGGCGACATTGCAGCCAGCGCAACAGAAATCCTTGAAGTCGAAATCTGGTGCACCGACCCCGCTGGATCACAAACCGAAGCGACAACCAACCTAACATTCACGGGATAAACCGTGAGTCGGCATAGGCCAAGTCTAAGAGCGAAGGAATAAGCCGACACGAACACGAACGGACGATGAAGCCGCCAGAAGCGGCGAAGTCCGACCCCCCTTTTTATGCGCAATCTCAAGATTTTCTTTTCAAGTGTCGTCAACAATGACCAGCGCAGACGAGTATGTTGCCCTCATCATCATGTGTCTGGTTGGCATCACAGTGATTTTTTGGGCTGTACCGAACCCAATCATTCCGCAACCGGAATCGCTTAGTTGGCTCACCGATTTGACAGGAATAGATGAGTACACGCTTCGAAGCATCGCGCAATCACTTCTAGGCGCATTCGCTGGACTCGCCGCAGGACTCAGCTACATGCGGTGGCGAGGAAAACTCAAAAGTGGAATGTGAATTGCCAGAGGGCGAGCTGGGAGAGCGTGGAGAGGAAGAACGCCCGAAAGGATTCCCCACACACATCTTGATGCTTCTGATATGTTGGATAGTGACAGTTAGCGCCTATTTTGCGCTCCGCTCAATTGCAGATCCAACTTTGTACGCGAAGTACCTGTTCTACATTATTCTCGGCATTTCAGGCTACTGCGTGATCTTTGCCACATTGCTTTTCTGTTTGATGTTCAAGCGGGGTTTCGGAATTGTCTGGTGGAAAAACCTAGACAGATCCGCCCTCATGTACTACGGTTTCGGATTAGGAATCAGCCTACTCCTCCAATACTTCCTCTCTGGATGGTTCAACACAGTTGGACTTCAACTTGCGCTTGGCTACCCGTTCGACGGCCCCGCCTCATTGCCGTTGCCGCCTATGTTAGCTGTTCTACCGCAAGGATTCAGCAACCTAGTGCAAGAGATCTTCTGGCAATCACTCAGCGTCGGTCACAGCGAAGAGATCTTCAAGATTTCCATCATAGTCGCGGGCGCAGTGATTGTTGGGAAAAGTTGGAAACTCCTAATCTTCGCTGTAATCGCAGACACAGTATGGGCATTTTTGCACGCACTCCTAAGTTATGGGGTCGATTACTCGGCTATCGCCGTCGCAGCAATCATCGGGATAGTCATGCTGTGGCAGTTTTTCAAGACAAAAAGCATACTCACACCAATCCTAACTCATGCCACGCTCAATACCCTGTTTAGGCTCCCGGCACTCGGGCTAACTTGGGCGACATTGGGGATAGGAGCAGTTCAGTCCACCCAAACGATCACAGCATTACTGCATGTCCTTGGATTGGGATGAAGGCGAACCATTTTCTTTGTAGATGTGTTACGGTTTGGCTGGGAAGGGCTTCTGGGGAATCGCCTCATTAGTAGTCATAGTCATCTTGGTCATCAGCCTAATCCTGAACGGCGTGCCCGCGACTAGCTCTTGGTCGGCATCATCTTCAACTACTGGAGTCTCAGTTCAAACGGGGACTTTCACGGCTGCTTCCACATATGTTGCCACAGGCACTTTCACAGCTGAGTCGACCTATGTGACGACGAACTGGCTTGGTCAAGTGACGACGGCAACGACGAGTTACGTGACGACTGGCACCTACACGGCGACGACGAGTTACGTGACTTCAGGCGTTTACACGACGACATCATCTGCGGCGACATCATCTGCGGCGACGACTACCGCTATCACCCCAGTCCTCACATTCACCTTCAATGGACAATACTGGATCCTTGATAAGAATGGGAACATTATTTCCTCCAATACGTTTGAGTGGTTGCCAGTTTCAGGCGGCGGCGGCAACATCACCTCAATTCGGTACGTCGTCGATTATTCGGTTGAAGGACAAGGAATCAACTGGGCGACCTTAGATGTCAACATCCATGTCGATGGATTGACGGCACAACCCAGCGACACCGATGCCAATGTTCCCGTCGTGTTGAACACTGTTGCGGGCCTCGATTCGGTCTCACATGGAACCGCGAAGACAGGACACATTGACCGAACCGTATCGTTGGATAGCCTCATCGGCGGGAAACCATTCTCGAAAAGTAAGACTCTTAGTGCGGCAATCACGGTGAGCGGCAAAGCAACCGCCAAAGTCGTTCAAGGACTCTCGATTGGTGGATCAGACACGGCAACGGTCGATCGGGCACCTGTGGTCGCCATCACTCATCTCCGATGGCACGAACAAGAAGCTCCCACACCAACACCCACGCCAACCCCCACACCCTCGGCAACCATAACCCCAGCAGCAGCACCCAGCACAACATACACTAGCACTATAGTCAGAGACGTCAGGGACCGACCCGGAGGCGGCACAGATTGGGAACATTATGAACCACAGTGGGGGCATCACTACGGGTACTCCTTGCTCTCCTTACTCGGTTGGAGTCCAAATGTCATTTCGATTTATGGTGCAGACTCTTCAGCATCAACTGGATTCGGTGAAACCGAATTGGGATTAATCGTTGCGCTCGTCGTCGTTGCAGGAATCGGCGTCATGTTTCAGCGTAGGCGGAAGAGACGAAGCGGAATCAGCTAGGGAGACATGTTCTCGGCAATCTTTTTAGGTCTGCTTCTCTTGGGCATCGTCTTGAACAAGAGAGATTTGAAAGAAGCCTTCTAGGGAAGTCTTAAGTTCCGATGGGGCGGAGTCTGTTGGGTGAGGTGGGGGATATGCCGAAACGGAAGGAGGGTTGGGGGCTTTCGGATGTGATCATCATTGTTATTATTCTGCTGTTGCTCGCCAAAGGTTTCGGTTTGTTGAGGTTTCTCTTTGGGGTCGATCCCCTCGGGCTTGAAATCAGCGAGGTCTTTTGGGGGCTCACGGGTGCAGGCATAGGTTTTGTTTACAAGGAATTGAACGATTTCCGAAAGGAGATGCGAACCGAACTCAAGGAGATACATTCACTTCTAGCCCAACATGGCGAAAGATTCGCTAAGATTGAGGCAAAACTCGGAATCAGCTAGCTGCGGTCCTAAGGTCGGTTGGAAGCAAGGAGGACGGCTCGGTGAAATTCACATTCACGGATTTCGTCATGCGCTCGATAATCACGATTCTCATGCTGCGAGGTATCGGACTAATGCCCCGCTCTTTCCAAGTCGGCATCGACCTTCCATTAGTAATTGTCGGAGGAATCGCCATATTCGCACTCGCATGTTTCGCAATTATAATCTATCCTGAGATGCGTGAACTCGAACGCAAGATCGCAACCATAGAAAAGACAACTCAGAAGGGTGCGTAGTCATCTGGCAACGGCATCTGGAATTGTCTTGCAGCCGCTTTGATACGATCTATCCATTCAGATGGAAACTGCAAGATGTCGCCGTACCCAGTAGGATCTACGATGTTTATTTCCGCTTCCGAAAATCCTAACACATGGCAAATCTCGTGGGTGAGAAGAAGTGAATGCATTTTTTCAAACGAATCCCATTTCACGGATATGGCGTATTCCCCGTTATATGCGGCTGCACAACCAGCAGGCGGCCTAATGGCTTTCTTAAGTCCTGAAAAGATCCCGATTGGAATGTCCGAGCCGGTATAGAGAATCCAAGCATGGTGGCCCCACTGCTTGAATGTATCGACAGTGAACCCGCAATCACCTGTGTCTGGTATGAATTTTTCGGGTCCTGCATAGCGAATCCAGAAATATATGTGGGCGGCATCCCACGTATCCCTATTATTATTCATGCTTTGAACAGCATCCTCGACAAGTGCCGGTAAGCTGGTTCGGTTGGTCCATTGTGGCGGTTCCTTGATGCGCGGGGACCAGAGGAATGTCAGAGCAATTGTCGTATAGTCGCGTAGTTTCAACTCCTTCCGTAGCTGTGTGATGTTCGCTTCAAGTGCTGTGATGTTCTGTTCAAGCGTCGTGATCTTGGCGTCTAGTTCTGTGATCTTTGTGTTGCTCTGGCTCAGTTCGTTGTTTAGTCGCGTCTGCTCGTTTTGGGCGGCTTGCAGTTGTTCGGCGGTCGTGTCGAGTTGCTGTTTCAGTTGTTGGTTCTCTTGGGTGAGGCGCTGGTTCTGGTTCCATTCGTAGACCCCAAAGCCGAGGGAGCCGAGAAGTAACACAATCAAGGGAACCGAGACGAGACGATAGTTCAAGATCTTTCCTCCAAGCATAAATGCGAAAGTGTGGCAATGTTACGGTGGGCCGGTAAGTTAGCTAGGATAGACTGCCCCTCTCGTAAGGGGGTTGTCGTGGGTTCAAATCCCACCCGGCCCGAAAATGCTATATCAGCCAGAAGTGAACATACGGGTGTCCTAGCTGACGAGGGACAGGACTCTAGAAAGCGGGGGTTTGCGACACCCGAAAGGGTGAACCTGAAAGGGTTGACCTCTGCTTTCACCACTTCTCTATGTGGAGATTTTCTTGTCAAGGGTCTCAACCTCGCCCCAACCCGCGTGGGTTCGGGTGTGCCCGATTTCGCAGAGATGAAGGCACACGATAACTCAGCCTCGTTCTACCATGCTTTCTCCAGTGTCATTTTGGTTGAATCGTCTCGTCTCGGTTGTTGGAGGTTCAGTGTAGATTCTTCTGAGGTAGTTGCCCGACTTGTGGTACTCGATGATGCGGTGATCAATCATCAAGTCGGAGAGGATCTTGCCAATCTGGTCTGCGATAACTTTCGGCACTGCAATCACTCCTGGCGCGTGCCGTTCGTAATCAATCAACTTAACTCGCCTTTTCCCTTTCCAACCCTCTAGTATTCCGTCGTAGGAATAGTTCTTGGCTGCTTTCTTGACGATACGTCCGAAAAGTCTGTGATAGAGTTTCGTACGCTTGGTTCTGTTCGGTTGATGCTCCGTGTGCAATTCCCAATTGACGGTACACCAAACAGCGTCGCTCATGAATAGAAAATGCTAGGCAAAAGTTGTTATTCCAAGCTAACAATAGTTGTTATCTCCAGACAACAACATTTTCCGCCAAGCCGTGAAAGATTTTCCGCCAAACCGAGAAAAATTGTTATCCACGGAGTTCAACCCTTTTGTTATCCACGGAACCCAAAGGCTCTCTAGCTGGTCCATTCGAATCCGAGCAGCTTCAAGTCCGTGGCGTCGAGGCGCATCTGGAAGCTATGCTCCTCTGCCTCTTCGGAACGGAGGAATCCGCTGGGTTGAACGATCAGTCTCGCGCTGCCCCGAATCATGTAGTTCGCTATGCCAGCGGTTTCGTCGAGATTGATGGAGTCTACATCAGTCGAGGATGGCGTGATTCCGAAACGGGACTTCGCCTTGACCTTCACAATCTGGCCAGCCTCGGCCTCAGCTTCCCTCGCATCCTTCACCGACATGACACATTCCCCCTACGCTCTGAAGCGGCAATCTACGCTTTTGACATTTTCTACTCTCTTTCTATCTCAGCCCTCCTTTAGTTTCTGCAACGCGTACTCTATTGCATGAGTACGGTTGGCGAAGCGTTTGGCTTCGACTTGCTGATCTACCCATTTGAGCAGATCCGCATCCAAAGCGACGCTCGTCTTGACTTTGCCATCTTTCTTTGGCATGGGATACCCCATAATACCGTACAATACCGCAAGTTATTTATATAAGTTGTGGCTAATACCCTAGCATACCCCAATAGAATACAGGTGGTTTGGTTTGCCTAAGTTGGTTGTTGAAGTTCCGCAAGGTCTCTTGTTCTTCCTGCGTGACTTGGCGAAATTTGGCGGCACCAAGATTGATCCGAGCGAATGGGTGCGGAAAGAGGCGCTGGAATCAGCCAGAGCCACAATCGACTCGCTCAGCGACGAGGAATACTTGGTGGCTACTCGCCTCAAAGAGAAGTACGGACTCGAAGAGAAAGAAGTGAACTAGCGTTGAGTGAGCCGCATCGCAAGAGCGAGGGACACCTAGAACTCGTTGATGGACGCGATTCCTTCCTCATTTTCTTTTTGTGAGCGGTTTGCGTGCGGATCTACTGGCTGTCCTCGGCGTACTTGTGATTGCGCTCTCTGGCGTGAACGCTCTATCCGCTACCGTAGGCGGTCCCAGTTTGGGGGTTACTGTGCAGCGTAGCGCGGAAGAGCAGGATCCGTTGGAGAGCGTGAATGAGCAGCTTGGTTCAGAGGTTCTCACACCCGTTGTGGATATTCAGACGCATGTGATTGATTCAGGCGGATCGACAGCTGTGGCATGGTTCACGGGTGAGACCGTTGTTGCACGAGTAAGCTATGGTTCCAACTGGGTTGAGGTTTCATACAACTTGGCTGTTCCGAGCGGGGTTGGATACACTCCATCGCGCTATTCCTACAGCACTTCTTGGGGATGCACGATTGAGCAGATCACTCATGCTGACGTTGATCTTCAATGCAAAACGTATCCGGCGGCTCCCTTAAGTTGGCCTAGTGACCACGGCTACCATCCTGCGAACACGGTTTGGGGTAATCAAGGTGCCGCTCGGGAGTTCTGGGCAATAATGCTACAGGAAGCGGGAGCTCAGGCGGGGCTGTTGGTGGTTCCGAAAGCTCAGGCGTATATTATTGATGTTTGTGGTGTTGGACTTGAGAAGTGTCCGTGGTTGGCGCATCACGGTGAAACTTATGCTGCGATACTACAGCAACCAGCCACTATTGAGGAATACAAACAGTACCTTCGCGGGGAATATGCGAAGGAGGGAATCACTGAAGCTCAAGTGACGGCGAGTTGTGGCGGTTTCTGGTTTCCATTCACATTCGTTTGGGGCTGCGCAACACGAGAGGTAGGCTATAGGACAGTGATCTACACTGGAAATGCGAAGTTCTCTTCCGCTGGCAGCGGCGATCTCGGTCTCAAAGTGATCATTCAGGAAGAGACTGATCCTGCGGGTTTAGAGAAGGCTGTCTCGTTTGTGCCCGCTGTTCCGCCTAGTGGTGCGCCCGGTGGATGCATCGCAGAAGGATCGTGTGATTGGATTTCGATTCATCCGCAGATGGGAGAGCGCATGTCGCCCAGTGGAAATAGTTGGGGTAATACTGACACTCTCGGGTACTCGTTGAATCAGCAGGATTCGTTTGGGAACTCACTTTGGTCAATCATGGAATATACCTATATCTTCTCAGGTTGTCAGCCGGGCAGTACGGCAAATCAAGATCCCGGGACCTGCCCGAACCTTGACCATCCTGATGTGAAACGTGCAATTGCATACATGAATTCGTTGCCGACTCTGATTGACAAAGTAGTATTCACGGAGTATTTCTCACACGCATCAGGCTATGATCCGGCAACGATGCCAAGCCCCGATGTTGTGGGTCCGAACAGTAAGCCGTACACGATTGATATAGTGATTTCTCGATTCAATACCTACCTACAAACACGCGACCCAGCCGCAATAGGTTATTGGGCGTGTGGTCTTGCACGCTGGTTTGTTGGTGGCGCAGTCGGTGCTAGGTGTGATGCGCATACTCAGACGCATGCAGTGACGGAGCATATCGGTGGCGTGACTAGTTGTGTGATCAGGCTCTCTGATGGCTCAATTGTCAGCGGGAGCGGCTGGTGTGTGATATACGGAAAAGAACGTCAAGCAGAAAGAGCGTTTGAGAGAAGGCAGCTTGAGAGAGGGAAGATCTCACTGTTCTCCTTGACAGGTTTTATTGTACGTGTGATTGTACCAGCGGAATCTAGTGAGACTCTATCGCTTGTCTCGGTCGAAGGGGTCCCTCAGAGCATTCGTGGCAGCATAATCGCGTACGATATTGCTGATTGGCTGTTCATTGTACTTGCGTTCGGGGTAGTGCTGATCGTGGCGAATGCATTGCTATGGCTGCGGCGTCGTAGAGGAGAGGATCAGGGTTGAAGTATTCAGTTCTTGTGGGCGTGGCTCTGATCGTGATTCTCGGCGTGGGAGCCATGTACGGAAGCGGTGTCTTGCAACCATTGTTCTTGGTGACGGATCATTTCAGTGCTGGCTCGTGGATGACTGTTGAGTATGAGCCGAAAGTTCCCGCTGTGAATAGTGCTTCTTGCCGTTCAACTCAAACGTACACGGATGACTACTTGAGTTACACTGATGGACCTTGCGGTGCATATACGCCGGGGCAGCAGGTGACTGTGAAGGGATTCCTCTACGAATGGAATTTTCATATGATTCCTATGAATGATCCCTCCGCATGGGAAGCCGCCGCTACTGGATCATCCGCACATGGCATACCACACGCGATCATCCAAATTATTCCAACATCTCGTAATCTCGTCTATTCTGGTGCCACGACGTTTTACACTGGGCCTTCGAGCATGACTGTAACAACGGATGCGACTGGACACTTCCAGTTTACCTTGACGCTTCCGACTACGCCAGGGTTCTATATGGGTTGGCTTCTCAAGTATGAAGGCGGAACGGGGTCAATCTTCGCGGATACACCGACTTCACAGGAATTGCAGGCGATGACCCCGGAAGCTCAAGCCTATGCTTTGGCAAAACATATAGATGGTTGTCACCGCACGATACTGGAAGGTGTTCGAGTTTATGGGCACAATGATATTGGCGCTTTAACCTACGAACTGCATGTTTCCCCTGAAAAGCAATACTACTCCATAGGGGACATCGTAACGATTGAGGGACGCTTCTATTGTAAGGGACCGTGTGGTGGACGAAACTATGCGACATTCCAACCGATCCCGTTCCCCTACTATATTCTCCGCGATAGCAAGTACGGATGTGGTGAAGATTACTGCAATCCGGCTCCGCATCACGATCCAATTCCGGGAGTAGAAGTTGTCACAGAAGCACAGAGGCTTGCTGGGAAGGAAAGGCTCACGCAAGCGGAGAGAGAGAAGGCATGGATTTGGCCCCTTACCGAGACAAGTGACAAATGGTCGTTCCAAATTAGGTTGACGAATAATGAGTTTGGTGGCTTCAAATTCAGCAATGAGGTATGGAGAATCGGTGTAATCTTCGATTCAGTCTACCCAATGATGACCGCGAATGTAATGTTTCAATGTTCACCTGATGATAGCCCATTTCAAAGCCTACTCAGCTTAATCACGAGTAAGCCTCCCCCCGGCAAATGCCGCGTCATCTATGACCCCGCCAGTCTTAGCGGTTCTGGGCCATTCTTGACATGGAATCATCCACAAGTGACATATCCATATAGTTGGCCGGAGATGCCTAAGACCAATCATGCTGAGATTCAGTACGAAACCACTAATAAATATACTCACCTTGGCTGGACAGGGTACACTTTCCCAATTCACGCAGCAAGCACGACTTCCACTACAACCATAAGTACAAGCCAATCTGCCACGCAAGTTACAACGGTTTCCCAAATCATTCCACAAACCACTACAACTGTATCTGCCAGTCAGACTGCGGTGTGGAATCCGTTGAAGGCTCTATGGGATTGGCTACGCTGCCTCATCTGGCATGAATGCGGTGGCTAGACGGCCAAGATGAGGTGTTCGCGCCGCCAGTTGGGGTTTGAACACTGAAAAAAATTAGAATACGCACATCCATCATCGTAGCACTCCTACTACTGGGCATAATATTTCTACAGACAACTCCTCCATTATGGGCAGCCACCTTGTACGATTACTACAACACAAACGACGACAATTCAACTAATACCTGTGGTACAGGCAATTATCGTTCAGGGCAGACATTTACGGTTGGAGCTGCTGGTTACATTATCACCAGTATCAAGATTAAAGCGAAAAAAACAAGTGTCCCAGGCACTCTCACCGTAGGCACCTATGCCACTAGCAGTGGTCATCCTACTGGCTCGGCTCTGACAACTGGTACAACCAACGCCAATGATTTTTCAACTTCCCTCACATGGCATGAGATTTCGGTAACGCAGTACACAGTGGCGGCCAGCACTACATATGCCATCGTGCTTTCCACAGCTTCTTGTGCAGGCGGTGGCGTAGGTTGGGCTATGGATCAGACAGATCCTACTTACACTGGCGGATCTAAACAATATATTATTACGGGAGAGACTTGGGCTTCGAACGAAGCTATTGATTACATGTTTGAGGTTTGGGGCAACCCGCTACCTGTCACGATCACTTGGGCTCTCTCCGGTGTCAGCAATGATGCTACAGGGACAATTATTGCCATAGATGGTACAAACTATGTTTATGCAGATTTTCCGAAGGATTTCTCATGGACTATTGGTTCAACAAAATCTGTGGCTGCTACTACTGCCGTGCCAGCGGGGACGGGTAAGCAGTATGCTTGGTCATCTTGGGCGAACGGGGACGGCTTATCTGGGGCATCTGGCACTTACACTACTCCTAGTTCCGCGATAACCGTGACGGCTGTCTATGCCACACAGTGGTATTTGACGGTCACAAGCTCGTATGGTTCACCGACCGGGCAGGACTGGTACACGAGCGATAGTAGTGCATCGTCATCTGTGACTTCGCCTGTTTCGGGTGGAACAGGTATCCAATATGTCTGCACCGGCTGGACTGGAACAGGTTCAGCGCCCGCAAGTGGCTCAAGCACAAACACAGGAACATTCACCATGACTCAGGCATCGTCGGTGACTTGGAGTTGGGTGACTCAGTATCAAGTCACATTCACGAGCAGCGGGATTGGAGCAGATACCAGCGGGACGGTTGTGACTGTGAACGGCACAGCCAAAACTCAAGCTCAACTACCATACGCGGTATGGTATAATGATACTCATTCTGCAAGCTATGCTTTTTCTTCCCCTGTGGCTGCGTCTGCGGGCAAACAGTACGTTTGGTCAAGCACTTCTGGGCTTAGTCAAACTTTGCAGTCTAACATATTCGCTGTCACAGGAACGGGAACCGTTACAGGCACGTATGGTATTCAGTGGCAAATTACTATCACGCAAAGCGGCATAGGTGACGATACGGGCGCAACGACTATCGTTGTCGTCAACACGGTGAACAAGGCTGCTGGAGATCTGCCTTTCGCGGCGTGGTACAATGATGGCGCATCAATCGCGTATGACTATACTTCGCAGATATATGGGTCCAGTTACCAGTACGGTTGGGTGTCCACTTCTGGATGCTCTCAGACTGCACGTTCAGGCAGTTTCTCTGCTACTACCACATGCATTTTGACTGGGAATTACGGGATCATAGGAGGTACTGTGACCCTTACAACTACGGTCGTGTCTTCAGTAACGACGACGACACTAGCGACCACTATAACAACGAGCGTGAATACTCAGACTACAACTGAAACCGCGACATACACATCAGTTACGGTGGCTGTGACTTTGACAAGCATCACCACCCTAACGAATACTTTCCAGCCGGGCGGTCCCGGACAGATTCTAGGCATGAGCTTGCATGTGGGGACATGGTATGGCGTTGTGAATCAGACTCAAATCGCAATCGGCTCGTTGCCCGTCTCCGTGACGGGGCTCACGGGCTCCTTCGTTGTGACCCGCGTAGAGTTCGGCAACGCACCCTGGATCACGTTGAATGAAACCCTTGACACGCAATGCAACTGCTACCGAACCATCCTCCCAGGAGAGGAAGCATACCTACGTTTCAAGGTCGCCCCCGGCGCGGATGTGAAACCCAACATCTCATACACGGTGGAAGTGCTCGTTGAGGGACGAGTAAGCAGCGGCTTCACATTGAGCAGCAAGAGTGCAGCCGTCTCGGTGACAGTGTACGGGCCGAAAGGCTATGTTTCGCCGCTTGCGGAAATTCCGCAACCAAGTCCCGCACTCACGGAATGGGCAGGCATCATCGGCACAGTCGTAGTAGTTGCAAGCGTGGGTGCGCGCGTCTTAGCCAAGAAGGAAAGCGGCGCAATCAAGTGATCCGTGAAGTCGATGGAAGCAAGTTAGCGAAAGCGGGAACATCCCACTTAAGTTAACAGAACCCCAGTTGCCTATTGCTTGATCGTTGGCGGCGTGAACTCTCCAGTGGCAATCTTCTGGACAAGTTCCTCAAGGCGGTCGTACTTGTCACGCAGTTCGATGAGCTCGTGGTCCCGTTTTTGTAGTTCCGCGTTTGAGAGTTGCGGGTTCGAGATGATGTTAAGGTGCTTCTCAGCAATCTGGTAGTGTTTGCGTGTGTATTCTTTGTCGAGGAAGAACTTGTTGTAGTGGAGGGGGTCAACCTCATGACCCATGAAGAACTCGACGCATGTCAAGTCCAGCCCGTCAGCTTGTCCTTTCACATGGAGTAGGCTGCGGGCGACATCGCGCATCTCATGGGTGTTGTAGCCGTATCGTGTGCCGCTGTCATAGAAAACACCGCAAGGAAACCCACGAATTCATTCGTGGGAGGAATTGCGGAACACTTTCGCCTTGCTCTCCCATTGAAGTAGTTGGTGCAATATTTTCTTGTTGGGGTAGGTAGCGACGGAGAAGATACTGCCACTCAACCTTCTGCCACTCACGGACAGCAAGCACCGCAAACTCCAGGACACGTACAGTGTCTTCAAGACTCTTGCAGCGACCACATTTGACGCGATCAAACGTGAGAAGCCGAACAGCTACACTCGACTCCACCATCTCCTCTACGCGAAGAACAAGGCCAACGGCACAGCCAGCCAACTCGTCGAGGAAGCCCAACGGTACGCTTGGCAACGACGCAAAGTCGCCGACACGATTCAGCAGCCAACGATCCGCTTCGATAAACGCCTCTTCAGCTGGAAGACCACCAAGCACGGACACCCAGTGTTGTCGGTTCGCTGCAACCATGAACGCCTCGGCCTGCCAGTGAAGCAAGATGGCGCATATGTCCGCCTGCAAGCACACATGGCTAATGGGTGGGTTGCTACGAGCGTCTTGATGACCCGTCGCTACCGTTTCCTCGTGTTGCTCAAGAAGACTCCGCCAACACCACGAATCACGGAGAATGTGGTCGGC
>Ga0315280_10003275_pt1 | contig 25069 bp, 37 predicted proteins | sample YL17G06_40_MG_FD_203697 | JGI IMG/M metagenome (GOLD analysis project Ga0315280, IMG submission 203697) | Sediment microbial communities from Yellowstone Lake, YNP, Wyoming, USA - YL17G06_40 | ecosystem: Environmental > Aquatic > Freshwater > Lake > Sediment | place: USA: Wyoming | collected...
TCCGTGCCGCCTTGAGAATCTTCTCCGGCGTCAGGTCGTCCGTGTAGGCGTACCCCGTTTGTTCCCCCGCGAGCACCCGCACCCCGCACCCCATCGAAATGCCCTCGGTGGCACTCTTCACCAGCGACTCGTCGAGGAGAATCGAGGAGGTAGTGGTGTATTCGAAATAGAGATCGGCGTAGTCGCCACCCTCGGAGAGCGCCGCGGCAAGGTAGCGTTCAAGGTCAGCTTCGCTCAGGCCATAATGCTCAAAGAAAAATCGGTCCGGGTGAGGCATAATTCAATCTCGGCGAGGCAGGCCGGCACAGTCAGATAGCAGGTTCGAAACCGGAATTTTCAACCTAACACAGGCCCCAAAACGTGTCAATTTTGCCGACCTGACGGCCGGTGGAGGCCTAGGGGCAAAGAAATGAGGGGCAGGACAAACACCTCTGCCGCCCTCGCCCCTCTCCACAGTGTAACGTCCTACTGAGATTTGGAGGCCACGTTCCAGCCGTCAACTTCGACGACCGGGCTGGTTCCCTGCAAGTCCTCCGTCCGATAAGTCGCCGTGATTTCCCTCTTCTCTCCGGGCATCAACGGGAAGTAATTGTCCTGCCACAGAATGGGCAGCAACTCTTCGCCGCCGCGGCCTTTCGTGATGCGCAGATGAACGGAGAAGGCCAAGTGGGGGCTGGGATTCTCCACCGTGACATGCGCGACGCCTTCATCGTTCTTGTGTTTGGTCCGGCTCGCGACCTTCAACTCGACCGGGGGCAAGTTCTGGAGCGCCGTGAGGTCGGCAAAGGATTTGGTCGGCGTGTAGTACCAAGTTGATTTCTCCCAATTCAGCACCTCGGGCTTCGTCGAGAGCCAATAGAAATTGGAGCTGACCGGCTTGCCGCGGGAATCTGCCAGGGTGAGTCGGACGAAATAGGTCGTGGTCAAGCCTTGAATTTCCGGAATGACGAAAACCCTGGTGCTGCTGTCGGGAGTGACGTCGAGGACAGCTTCCTTGGAGAATTTCTCCGTCAAGTCCAGGTTATAGACCTGAGCGGTGACCTTCATGCCCTGGAAAGACTCATAGAAGCTGTTCACCACCACGATGGAGTTGTCGTCGTAGGAGTACTGCACGTGCAACAGCTCGCAGGCCTTCTTGGAGCCAAAATACCCGCCGCCGGGCCTCAGGTAGTAGTCGTAGAGGTGCCAGATGAGCGAGGGCCAGGCATTGTTCAGCATCCACTGGATCACTCCCGTGGAGGTGTATTTGTTTCTGCCAAAAGCTTCGAACATCGCCCGCTGACCTTCATAGGCCAACACCTGGGCCTTCTTGGCGTAGTCTTCCACTCCGGTGGCATTCCCATAGCGGGCATTCAAGGCTTCCGTAAATACCTTCAAGTTTCGGAAGGCCCCGCCCCCGGCGTGGAAATCCCAGTACTCATCGATGGGCCACAGATGATCGGCAGGGATGAATTTGCGTAAGCTCTCCACGGGCGGCACCGCAGGCCCCGGACCCGTTTCCGTGTTGTAGCTGAATGCTCCCCCGCGCGAAGTGTCGGTGAGCCAGTAAGAGGGGGCCACGTACTCGTATGGGCCGGTCATCTTGACTCCGGTCGGCCCCGAGAACTCCGCCGACTTTTGCGTGGCCGAAGACTGATAAGGATTCGGCCACTGATAGTCGTTGAGAACCTTGATGTAAGCCTGTTCGACTTTGGCCGGGGGCGGATTGTCACTGCCGTTCAGCCATGTGTAAACGCTGGGATGGCTGCGCAATCGCCGGATCTGGTCTTTCTGGGATTCGACCGAGATGGTGTAGTCCTCTTCCTTCCAGTTTCTCCATCTCTCCCAGTGGTCGCAGCAGCACCAGCCCGCCATGACGAGGATCCCGCGGCGGTCGCAAAACTCCAGGAAGTGATCGTCTTCCATCTTCCCTTCCAGGCGAATGGTGTTGAGGTTCATGTCCTCGACATAGCGGATCTCCGCTTCCTGCCGGACGGGTGAGGACCTCAACATCATGTCCGGAGCCCAACCCGCGCCCCGGATCAGGATCTTCTGGCCGTTGATCTTGAAGATGAGGTACCCCTTTTCGTTCTTCTCCGTTGTCACCTCGCGAATGCCGAAAGTAATCGCGGCGCGGTCTGAGACGTTCCCTCCCGTCTCGAATTCCATTTCCAGGTCGTAGAGGTTTTGCGGGCCGAGCTTGGCCGGCCACCACAGGCGAGGCTGGGCGATGCGGAGCGGCGGGAATTTCTCGGGAGCGAAGGTAACGAGCTTGGATTCCTGCGCCGCCAGCTCGACGGGCTGCGAGAAATGCAAGCTGCCGATTTTCCCCTTCAGCGTTCCCTGCACGGCTTGCGCGCTCGCATTGCGAAGTTCTGCCGTCACCGTCAGATTCGCGGTCTTGAGAGAGGGCATATCGAGGCGGGTGATCACGTGCGGATATCTCAACGCCACCGGGCCGCTGGTGGAGATGTACACTTCGCGCCAGAGTCCCATGTCCTTGTCGGGCGGCGTGGGGTTCCAATCGACCCAGTTGATAGCCAGGTCGTTCGCTTGGGGAGGAAACACCTCCACGGCCAGCACGTTGATGTCGCCCAATTTCGCGTCAGCGGTAATGTTGAATTCATAGAGGCGGTAGGCCCCGGCCACCTTTTCGGACCCGGCGATTTGGCGCCCGTTGAGCCAGATGTTGGCCCGGAAGTTGATCCCGCCAAAATGCAGCCAAACGTTCTTGCCCTGATACTCGCCGGGCAGGCGGAACTCCGCGCGGTACCACCACGCCACGCGAAACGGGCTGTCGGAGGGCATGGGAAGATTCGAGAAATTCTGCCCGATGGGGTAGCTCGTTCCCGGGATGGACCGCAGGTTCTTGCCGAAATATGGGTCGGGGTAAACCTTGTTCGCGACCAGTGCTGCCACAACCGTGGTGGGCACGGTGGCCGGATACCAGTTCGTTGGTGTAAACTTCGTCGTAGAAAGAACTTCTCCTTTCTCCTGTACCTGCGCGGATGACTGGATCGCCCACCCTTCCTGTAAACTGAGCCTTGCCCTTGGCTCAGGGGCGCTCCAGGTCGTCGCCGCGCTCGCGAGGACGACGATCATGATCCACCCGAGCACATGACAATTCCGTCTCATGGGTTTGCTTCTCCTCCCAGCGGAGACTCGGCTGCCAAATCCCGCCTGCGGACGGCATTATACTCTGGCAAGTGGCTTAGCTTGACCACGAGTTAACGGCCGGGCGCAGAATGCCCACCGCGACGGAGTCCGCAAGCAGGCGCTCCTTGACGCCCCGCCCCCAGAGCATTAGAATCCAAGTTTAGAGCTCACCAAATAAGGCAATCAGAGAGGGGTCTATGCTGGATGGTCCGATTCCGGAGGCATTGACTTTTGACGATGTGCTTTTGCTACCTGCCAAGTCCACTGTCCTACCCACCCAAGTCGATACGCGCACAGCGCTGACCCGCCGTATTTCGCTCAACATTCCCATCGTCAGCGCGGCCATGGATACCGTCACCGAATCGCGGCTGGCGATTGCCTTGGCCCAGCAAGGCGGGATCGGCATCATGCACCGCACGATGTCGATTGCCCAGCAGGCCTCCGAAATCGATAAGGTGAAGCGTTCGGAGAGCGGGATGATCGTGGACCCGGTCACGGTGCGGCCGGACAGCAGGATTTCCGAGGCCCTGGAGATCATGAAGCGGTACAAGATCTCCGGGGTCCCGGTGACGCGGGACGGCAAGCTGGTGGGGATTCTCACCAACCGTGATTTGCGCTTCGAGACGCGGCTCGATCTTCCCGTCGAGAAGGCAATGACCAAAGAGAACCTCATCACCGTGCCGGTGGGCACCACGCTGGACGACGCGGAGCAAATCCTGCATCGTCACCGCATCGAGAAACTGCTCGTGGTGGATGAGGAGTTCAACCTGAAAGGCCTCATCACGGTCAAAGATATCCAGAAACGGATCAAGTATCCCGACGCCGCCAAGGATGACCAGGGCCGGTTGCGCGTGGGCGCGGCCTTAGGAGTTACCGGCGACTTCCTGGAGCGCGCCCAGGAGCTGGTGAAGGTCAAGGTGGACGTCATCGTTGTGGACACAGCCCACGGGCACTCCGGGCGGGTGATGGACGCCGTCAAGGTGCTGAAGCAGAAACTCTCGGAGGTGGACCTGGTGGCGGGCAACGTCGCCACGTTCGAAGGGGCGCGGGATCTGATTGCGCTGGGCGTGGATGGGCTGAAGGTGGGCATCGGCCCGGGGTCCATCTGCACGACGCGCGTCGTGACCGGAGCGGGCGTGCCGCAAATCACCGCCATCGCCGAATGCGCCCGCGCGGCGAGGAGCGCCGGTGTCCCGATCATTGCCGATGGCGGCATCAAGTTTTCCGGCGACATCACCAAGGCCATCGCCGCCGGCGCGAGCACCGTCATGATTGGCAGCCTCTTCGCCGGCACCGAGGAAAGCCCGGGCGAGACCATCCTCTTCCAAGGCCGCACCTTCAAGGCCTATCGCGGGATGGGATCCATTGGCGCCATGGCCGCCGGCTCCGGCGACCGCTACGCTCAGGAAGGCGAGGTCGCAAAACTGATTCCGGAGGGCATCGAGAGCCGGGTGCCCTACAAGGGCCTGCTGGCCGAGATGGTGTTGCAACTGGTGGGCGGGCTGTGCTCCGGCATGGGCTATTGCGGTTGCACCACAATTGAGGAGCTCCAGCAGCAGGCGCGCTTTGCGCGCATCACCTCCGCCGGCCTGCGCGAGAGCCACGTGCACGACGTCATCATCACCAAGGAAGCGCCCAACTACCGGCTGGAGTGAGGCACGACCACGTCAGGTTCCCGGAAGCCGGCGGCCGAGCGCTTGCAGATTCAAGATTCCAGGCGAGGAATGGACCAGAGATGAAGTACACGCGATTTGAAGAGCTGCCGGTCTGGCAGGCGAGCATAGAGCTGGCGGTCGAGACCTACGCTCTGACCGCAAAGCCAGCGTTTCGCGGGCAGTCGAGCTTACGGGATCAGATTGAGCGCGCGGCTGTCTCGATATCCAACAACATTGCCGAAGGGTTTGAACGAGGGACGAATCAGGAGTTGCTGACGTTTCTTTACATTGCTCGCGGCTCGGCGGGCGAAGTGCGTTCGATGCTCTGCTTGCTGGAGCGACTGCCCAGTTTCCGCGATCTTGAATCTGGAATCTTGAATCTGAAATCACGAGCGGAAAGCGTTTCGAAACAACTCGGCGCCTGGATTCGGTCGATACAGGACTCAGAGAAAAAGGGGCAGAGGTTCGTAACTGAGAAAGTCCGCCGCGCAGATGAGGCGGCCCGGGAGCGCAAGGCTTTCCTCGAGGAGCTTCGGGGTCATTACAGCCCGCCCGTGTGAGCGGCACGCCACGTTGTTAGGTCAGGCTGCTCCAAGCCGCCAGCAACAAGCCAATTGAGATTTCAGATTCCAGATTCAAGATTCCAGGACAAAGAACCTCAGAAGCGGAAGAGTCGTAGCGCTGAGCGAGAACTACATGCTACTCTATCGAGCTTGAATAACGCGTCCACGAAGAGCCCCAACAGCCGCTTATTCCCTTCCTTCCTCTGGTGGCTGACGACCGCAGTTTGGGCCGGGCTGATTTTTTATTTCTCTACGAGGACCTTCGGCGGCGAGTTCACAGTCTGGCTGCTTCAGCAAGTTCTGAGCTGGGCGCACCTCAATCTGGCCCCGCACACCTTCGCCTTCCTCCACTTTCTCTTGCGCAAGCTTGCGCACCTGACCGAGTACGCTATGTTCGCCATTCTCCTTTACGGCAGCCTCAGCGGCGGGAAAGGGTTCGCGTGGCGCCCCCGGACCGCCCTGCGGTGCATGGCCATCGCGGTCGCGTTTTCGCTCACCGACGAGCTCCACCAAGCGTTTGTGCCGGGGCGTGGGGCATCGCTGGCTGACTGTGGCGTCGACACGGCGGGTACCGCGCTGGCCATGCTCTTGCTCTACGCAGGCCATCGCTTTGTTCAAATGAGAGCCAGCAGAAGAGCGGCCAGGAAGGAGAGCGCCGCAGAAAGGTAGAAGGGGGCAGCAGGCGAATAGTGCTGCCACAACCATCCCGCCATCAGGCTCGCCGGGAAAGCGACCACACCCACCACCCAGTTGAAGACCCCAAAGACTGAAGCCCGCGCATGGCTGGGAACCAGATCGGCAATCCACGCCCTCAGCACGCCTTCGGTCAGCGCGTAATACAAGCCATACACAGGCAGGAGGAGCCAGACGGCACGGGCTGAGCTCGCCCAGGCAAAACCGAAGTACACCCCCGCGTACACCAGATAACCGAGCACCACGAGAAGACGACGCGGAATCCGGTCCGAAAGCTTGCCCGCCGGCCAGCTCAATGCGGTATAGACGATGTTGAAAACCAGTCCCAGTGCCGGGGCCAGCTCCGGCCGCACGCCCAGATTCTGCGCGCGCAGAATCAGGAACAGGTCCGACGAGTTTCCCAACGAGAACAGCGCCACCGCCACCATGATCCACCGCAGCCGCCTGTCGTTTGCCCCGAAGGCGCTTGACAGCCCGACCCGGGGGGCACCCGGCGGTGGAGCCACAGGGCGAACCTCCCGCACTGCAAGCCAAGCAAGAAGAATGCTGGCCAGGCCCGGGGTGGTGGCGGCCCAGAAGACCTTGCGCACGTTTCCCAGGAAAAGGGGCAGGAGTAGTACCGCCGTGAGCGGTCCGATCATGGCTCCCGCGGAATCCATCGCCTGCCGAAATCCAAAGGCGGCCCCGCGTTGGGTTTGCGGCACGGAGTCGGCCACCAGCGCATCCCGGGGCGCGGCCCGAAACCCTTTCGCCGCGCGATCCGCAAAGCGAATCCAGAAGACCTGAGGCCACGACTGCGCCACAGCCAGCAGAGGCTTCGCCAGATTGGCCGCCGTGTAGCCCAGGGCCGCGAGCGGCTTGCGCCGCCGCAGGCGGTCGGAGAGGAAGCCCGAGACTAGCCGGCCGAGACTCGCCACGGTTTCCGCTGCTCCCTCGATGAGACCGAAAGCCATGGGCCCGGCATGCAGCACACCTACCAGGAACTGCGGCAGGAGCCAGTAGCTCATCTCCGTGGCGGTGTCATTGAAGAAAGCCACCCAGCCCAGGATGCGGATGTTGCGGGGCAGAGCAGGAGAAAGTGCGGATGATTCTTCGGGCTTTCGGGGGTGAGCCGGCGTCATCAGACTCAGAAAAGGAAAATCCCGGCCAGGTATTCAGGCGCCCCAGGCCGGGACGATATTAAGGACTTCGTGAGAACCTGCCAAGCTGTCGCGTTACTTCTCTTCACCCTCTTCCGGTGGGCCGGCCTTCTCGGCGGCCTTTGCGGCCTCTTCTTCTCGCTTGCGCGTGGCTTCAGCTTTCTTGGCCCGGGCCTCGGCGCGTTTCTGAAGAACCTCAGTGCCCACCAGTTCCAGCACCGCCGTATCGGCTCCGTCTCCCTTGCGCCAGCCCGTGCGCACAATGCGCGTGTAGCCGCCGGGACGCGCGGCGTAGCGCCTGGCCACGTCCTCGAAAAGCTTCTTCACGGCGGGCGCAGTCAGGCAGTAGCTGGCGGCCAGGCGCCGGGCATGCAGGTCGCCGCGCTTGCCCAGCGTGATGATCTGCTCGGCCACCGAGCGGGCCGCCTTGGCCTTCGCCACGGTAGTCTGCACACGCTCTTCGAGAATCAGGGATGTCACCAGGTTGCGCAATAGCGCACGGCGGTGTTCCGTATTCCTACTCAGCTTCTTGCCGTAATTCCGATGTCGCATCGTTTGCTTCCCGTCACTATGGCTGCGGCTGGCGTGGAGCCTCCGGAGTGGGCATGATCGGATTACCCTTCTCGTCAAACTTCATGCCCAGGGTCAGGCCCATGGCCGTGAGAATCTCTTTGATCTCGTTCAAGGATTTCCGGCCGAAGTTCTTGGTCTTCAGCATCTCCTGCTCGCTCCTCTGCACCAGCTCGCGGATGGTGGAGATGTTGGCGTTCTTCAGACAATTGTAGGAACGGACTGAGAGTTCCAACTCTTCGACCGAGCGGTCGAGGTTCTCGTTGCGAACCGCCACGGGCCTTTCCGCCTTCACCTCTTCCACTTCCGGCTGTTCCTCAAAGTTGATGAAAATGTTCATATGGTCTTTGACCAATTTGGCCGCCATGCCAACGGCGTCCGGCGGCGCAATGGCGCCGTTCGTCCAGACGTCAAGCGTCAGCTTGTCGTAATCGGTCATCTGACCCAGCCGCGCGGCGTCCACCGCGTAATTCACCTTGCGGATGGGAGAGTGAACCGAATCCACGGGGATGTACCCGATCGGCAAGTCCTCATCGAAGTTCTTTTCCGCCGAGACGTAGCCCCGGCCCATCTTGACGCGCATCTCAATGTGCAGGCTGCCACCCTCACTGACCGTGGCCACATAGATGTCCTTGTCGAGGATCTCGACGGCCGGATCCTCCTGGAGCAGGCGTGAGGTTACCTCGCCCGGCTGATCGACGTTGAGATAAAGGGTCTTCGGCCCTTCCACGTTCATCTTCAACGGGATCTGCTTGAGGTTCAGAATAATATCCGTGGCATCTTCCACCACGCCGGGAATGGAGGAGAACTCGTGCAACACGCCCTCAATCTTCACGGCCGTGATCGCCGCACCTTCGATCGAGGAAAGCAACACCCGCCTTAAGGCGTTGCCGATCGTGGTGCCGAAGCCCCGCTCGAACGGCTGAGCCGTGAACTGACCGTACTTATCGGTCAGCGTATCCAGATTGCACGCCAAGCGCTTGGGTTTCTGAAATCCTTTCCAGAGCATTTCCTTCTTACCTCCCGGAAGTCCACCTGCGGCGGACTTCCTCAGCCCCCCTATAGGAACCAGCTACTTCGAATACAGCTCGACAATCATCTGCTCTTGAATCGGGAAATTTACATCTTCTCGCTTGGGCAGAGAAATCACGCGTCCTTTCATGTTCGTCGGGTCGAGCTCCAGCCAAGGAGGAATACCCCGGCCACCCGTCAGATCCAGGGCGCGCTGGATGGTGGGCGAATTCCGGCTGGCTTCGCGCACGGCCACCTCCTGACCCGGCGCAACCTGGTAGGAAGGAATATTCACCTTGCGTCCGGCGACCCGGATGTGGCCGTGGCGAACCAGTTGGCGGGCTTCCGCGCGCGAGGTGGCCAGCCCCAGGCGATAGACCGCGTTATCCAGCCGGAGCTCAAGCAAGCGCAGCAGATTCTCGCCCGTGATGCCTTTCATTGCCGCCGCCTTCTCAAAATAGGAGCGGAACTGATCCTCCAGAATGCCGTAAAGGCGCCGCACCTTCTGCTTTTCCCGAAGCTGTAAGCCATAACCCACCAGCTTGGGTCGGCGGGCCTTGCCTTGTTCGCCCGGGGCATAGTTGCGCTTCTCCAGCGCGCACTTGTCCGTCAGGCAGCGCCGCCCTTTCAGGAACAGCTTGACGCCCTCCCGGCGGCAAAGCCTGCAAACTGCATCGCGATATCTTGCCAAACCATCCTCCCTATCGAAACTCGAAACTGGAAAATCGAAACTCGATGACTCCTGATCAGCCCTCACCTGGAAGGGCGATTTTCGGATTTCGATTTTCGACCTCAGACCCTCCGCCGCTTGGGCGGCCGACACCCGTTGTGCGGGATCGGTGTCGCATCCTTGATGTTACGTACTTCCAGGCCCGCCGTGGCCAAGGCGCGGATGGCCGACTCCCGGCCCGACCCTGGCCCTTTCACGCGGACTTCCACGGTCCGCATGCCGTGGTCGCGGGCGGCATTGCCCGCGCGCAGGGCGGCTTGCTGGGCGGCAAAGGGTGTTCCCTTCCTCGATCCCTTGAAGCCCAATGACCCGGCGCTGGCCCAGCACACAACTTTCCCGTCCGGATCGGTCACCGACACATGGGTGTTGTTAAACGTCGCCCGAACGTGCACGATCCCACTGGGGACGATGCGTTTTTCCTTCTTCTTAAAGACTTTCTTTCTGCTTGGTTTCGCCGTCGCTTTTGCCATGTCACCTCAGCAACAATTTCCGCTCGGCCCCGCCTACGTCTTGGCCGCCGACCGCTTCTTATTCGCAATCGTACCCCGCCGCGGTCCTTTGCGCGTCCGCGCGTTGGTGTGGGTGCGCTGGCCCCGGACCGGAAGATTGCGGCGGTGGCGGAAGCCGCGATAGGAGCCGATCTCGATCAGCCGCTTGACATTCATGGCGGTCTCCTTGCGGAGATCGCCCTCCACCCCGCCCTCTTCCTCAATGATCTGGCGAATTCTATTGACCTCGTCGTCCGTCAGATCTTTGACCTTCTTATCGGGGTTCACGCCGACGCGCATCAAGATCGAGAGCGACCGGGCCCTGCCAATCCCGTAGATGTAGGTCAAGCCGATTTCCGCTCGCTTCGTGCGCGGCAAATCAATGCCCGCGATTCTTGCCATTTTCCGCCTCCCTTAGCGCCGAGACCCGAGAATCGTAACCACGTCTTGCGGCGCGTCTCGCATCGCGCACCCGAGTTTCGATTTTCCAGTTTCGATGTTCGAACCCTCATCCCTGTCGCTGCTTGTGCTTGGGGTTTTCACAGATCACACGCACGACGCCCCGGCGCTTCACAATCTTGCATTTGGCGCATATCTTCCGAACTGAAGAACGCACTTTCATCGCCTGATTTCTCCGCGCGCAGTTTTCCTCTGCGCCTCCACCGGGGTTTCGCGTGCCACCCGAGAGCCGATCCGTTCCTCCGCTGACTGCCCCTCCCGTACTACTTGTACCGGTACACAATCCGCCCGCGCGTCAGGTCATAAGGGGAAAGCTCCACCGCCACCTTGTCGCCGGGAAGAATGCGGATGAAGTTCTTCCGCATCTTTCCCGAGATATGCGCCAGGACCCGGTGCTTGTTATCCAGCTCGACCCGAAACATCGCGTTCGGCAGAGGCTCAATCACCGTGGCTATTACCTCGATCGCGTCTTCCTTACCCATAAACTGCCCGACAATCCTCTCGTCCGCAGGCCCGCCCCTCGCCGGCAGCAGCCCCGGCGGACTACCATCTACAATCGCGTTAACACATCCGGCCCGTTACGGGTGACGGCGACCATGTGCTCAAAGTGGGCGGAATAGCCGCCATCCGCGGTTACAGCCGTCCAATGGTCGTCCAAGACTCGCGCGCTAGAATCACCCGAGTTGACCATGGGCTCGATGGCCAGAACCATTCCCTCCTTCAGGACCGCCCCGTGGCCCGGCATGCCGAAATTGGGAATCTGCGGTTCCTCATGGAGCCCGCGGCCGATCCCATGTCCCACAAAGTCTCGCACCACCGAGAACCGGTTCTTCTCCGCATGCGCCTGCACGGTGGCGGAAATGTCTCCTAGGCGGTTGCCGACGCGCGCCTTGTCGATCGCCAGCTCCAGGGCTTCCTCAGTGACGCGCAGCAGCCTCTGGACGGGCTCGGAAATCTGTCCCACGGGCACGGTGATCGCCGCATCGCCATAATACCCGTCCAGAATCACCCCCAGGTCCAAGCTTAGGATATCACCCTCTTGCAGGCGCCGCTCGGAGGGGATGCCGTGCACGATCTGCTCGTTCACCGAGGTACACAGGCAACAGGGATAACCGCGATACCCCTTGAACGCTGACTCGGCCCCTAACTCTCCCAACCTTTTCTCGACGTACCGCTCGAGCTCGAGGGTGGTCACTCCCGGCCGAACCCGCTGGCGGATTTCTTCCAGGAGCCCTCTCACCAGCCGACCGCTGCGCCGTAGTTTCTCGATTTCCGCCGGAGACTTGCAGATAATCATGCATCCTTCAGGAACTGGCAGAGCTCCTGCGCGATCGGCTCCGGATCGCGGTTGCCGTCCACGTCGTGCAGCAAATTCTTCCGCCGGTAATAGTCGATAAGCGGACGGGTCTGGTTCTCGTAGGCGACCAGCCGCTGCCGAATTGTGTCCTCGTTGTCGTCGGCCCGCTGCAGCAGTTTCCCCCCGTCCTTGTCGCAGACTCCCTCCCGCTTGGGGGGGCCAAAATAGACATTATAAATCTCTCCGCAGACTGCGCAGGTGCGGCGGCCCGTCAGGCGTTTCATCAGCACGTCCTGGTCAACCTGGATATTGATGACCCGCGGGCTGCCTCGCCCTTTCGCTTCCAGCATGCGGTCCACGAACTCGGCCTGGGGCAAGGTGCGCGGAAAGCCGTCCAGGATAAAGCCCTGGCGGCAATCCGGCTCGCTGATCCGCTCTTCCACGATGCCGCAAACCACTTCGTCCGGAACCAGTTGGCCCGCTTCCATTTTCACTTTGGCTGCCAAGCCCAGCGGCGTCCCTTTCTTGACCGAGTCACGCAGAATGTCGCCCGTCGAAATCTGCGGAATGTGGAACTCCTTTGCCACTTCGCGTGCTTGCGTTCCCTTCCCAGCCCCCGGGGCTCCCAAGAAGATCAAGGCGCGTGTTTTCACAACTTCCCCGTTCCCGCTCGTCAGGACGCGGCTCGCCGGCCTCGCAGACGGCCCTTGCGCATAAATCCTTCGTAGTGTCGCATGATCAATTGGGCGTTCACCTGATTGACCGTATCCATGGCGACACCCACCACAATCAGCAGGGAGGTGCCGCCAAAATAGAAGTTGATGTTGAGCCCGGTGAGCAGCCAGGTAGGAAGATGTTCGTCAAACCAGGCCGCGCCCAGCCACGCCGGCAGGTGGTGCAGCCGCAGGCCCGCCAGCATGATCTCCGGAATCAAGGCGACAAGAGCCAAGTACACCCCGCCCACCCAGGTGATCTTGGTGAGCACATCGTCGAGCTGATCCGCGGTGCGTTTACCCGGCCGGATGCCGGGGATAAATCCCCCCTGCTTGCGCACGTTGTCCGCAACCTCGTCAGGGTTATAAACGATGGAGAGATAGAAATGCGCGAAGAACATAATCAGGATTACGTAGGATGCGGTGTACAAAGGTTCGCCCCAGGCAAACTTCTCCAGAAACCAACGTATCACGACATTAGTCTTTACATTCCCGAACAGCCCAATCGTCTGGGGAAAAGTCAGGATCGAAACCGCGAAAATGATCGGCATGACGCCGCCGCTGTTGACCTTCAGCGGCAGATGCGTTGAGACGCCGCCCACTATCTTGCGGCCCACGATACGGCGGGCGTACTGAATCGGGATGCGCCGTTCTCCGCGCTCGACCATGACGATGAAAGCCACGATCACCAGCATAAACATCAACAGCACCAGCACGACCGGAAAGCTCCAACTGCGGGTCACAAACACCTTGTCGTACAGATCCATGATGGCGCGGGGCAAGCCCACCACAATCCCGGCGAAGATGAGCAGTGACATCCCATTCCCGATGCCCCGTGCCGTAATCTGCTCCCCCAGCCACATCACCAGAATCGACCCCGCCGTGAGCGTCAAGACCGTCTGGAGAATGAATCCGGGGCCCGGGCTGGTCACCAAGGGGGCGCCCGTCATGGTCGCCCGCTGTATCGCTACCGCCACGCTGAAGGCCTGGAAAGCGCTGATGGCGACCGTCAAGTAGCGGGTGTATTGGGTGATTTTCCGGCGGCCCAACTCACCCTCTTTCTTCAGCTTTTCCAGGTGGGGGAAAACCACCGTCAACAATTGGAGGATAATCGACGCCGTGATATAAGGCATGATGCCCAGAGCCAACACGGTAAGCCGCCGCAGGCTGCCGCCGGAGAATAGAGAAAGTAGTCCCAGCAGGCCTCCTCCCATCTGGTTGAAGAAGGATTCAAAAACATCCGCGTTGATGCCCGGGGTGGGAATGGCCGCCCCCAGCCGGTAGATGGCGAGCATCCCCAGCGTGAAAAGGATACGCTTCCGCAGATCCGGAATCTCGAAGACGCTTTTGATCTGCTCCATCATGCCGGAATGACCTCGACCGTGCCACCCGCTCTGCGAATCTTCTCCAAGGCGGGTTTCGAGAAAACGTGAGCGGCAATGTTCAGCGGCGCTTTCAGTTCACCATCTCCCACCACCTTGAGCCCGTCTCGCAGCCGCTTAATCACACCCCGCTCGAGAAGAAGTTCAGGAGTAACTTTCTCTTCCGGCGCGAATCGCGTGAGATCTCTGAGGTTAACCAGCGCATAGCGCTTCTTAAAGATATTCGTGAACCCGCGCTTAGGAACGCGGCGCTGCAAGGGCATCTGCCCGCCCTCAAAACCCGGGCGGGTCCGCGAACCCGTCCGCGACCGTTGTCCTTTGGAACCGCGCGTGGCGGTCTTGCCGTGTCCTGAACCCATCCCGATGCCAATGCGCTTTCGCCGCTTGCTGGCGCCGCGCGGAGGACGAAGTGTTCCGATGTGTATCGCCATAATCCCGTTGTCTATTTCTTTCTCGCCTTGGAAGGCTTGGCGCTCTTTCCTGCCGCGGGCTTAGTCTTCTCGGTTTTGGGCGCCTTGGCTTTTCGCGTCGCGGCCTGCTTTGCCGGTTTCTTGCTCTTGGCCGCCTTGGCGGGCGCGGGGCGTTCTCTCTCCGCTTCTGCCGCGGCTCCGGCTGGCGTCGACGCGAGGACCGGCTCGCGGGTCTCGCTGGGAACGACGGCTTCAGGCTCCGCGTGACCCGGAACCGCCTCCGGCGCGGCCGGCGACTGGAGGGGAGCAACCTCGGGTGGCCGAAGCGTGTACTCCGGCATTAGCCCCCACGCCGTCACCTTAGGCGGCTCGGGCACAACCTCCACCAAGTGGGGAATCCGAGCCACCAAGCCGCGGATTTGCGGGGTGTCCGGGCGTTCCACTACCTGGTTGAGGCGACGCAGTCCCAGGCTGCGAACCATCTCCTTCTGGCGGTAACCAAAGCCGATGCCGCTGCGCACCCACTTGATCAGGATCGTCCGTGGAGCTTTTTCCGTCACGACGCTGTTCACCTTCTAGATTTCTTCCCGACTCTTTCCCCGCGCCGCCGCCACTTCTTCCACGTTGCGCAACTTGCAGAGAGCGTCCATGGTGGCCTTGACCACGTTGTGGGGATTCGTCGAGCCCAGAGATTTCGTCAACACGTTCTGAATCCCGGCGGCCTCTACCACGGCCCGCACCGTGCCCCCCGCAATCACCCCCGTGCCTTCCGAGGCAGGCTTCAGGAGAACCTTGCCCGCGCCAAAGCGGCCCAACACCGCGTGGGGAATGGTGGTCGCCGTAATGTTTACCTTCACCAAAGACTTTTTCGCGGCCTCGATTCCCTTACGGATAGCCATGGGTACTTCTCTGGCTTTTCCAGACCCATAGCCCACGTGCCCGCCCCCATCTCCCACCACCACCAGAGCCGAGAAGCTGAGGTTCTTTCCGCCCTTCACCACCTTGGTGACGCGGTTGATGGAAACGACCTGATCTTTCAGATTCAGCGTGCTGGGATCAATCCGATTGGCCAACTCAATACTCCCTTGCAATCCGTTCTAGAATTGCAGCCCACCCTCGCGCGCCGCCTCCGCCAGGGCTTTGACGCGCCCGTGATAAGCATATCCTCCCCGGTCGAACACCACGCGGGAAACACCCGCGGCTTTGGCCCGGGTGGCCAGGATCTGCCCCACAGTCTTGGCGGCAGCAACGTTACCCCCGCTCTTCAAGGTCTTGCGCACCTCCTTGTCGAGGCTGGAGGCTGAGGCTAAGGTGTGACCCCGGGCGTCGTCAACGATCTGGGCATAGATGTGACCCAGGGACCGGAAAACATTCAGGCGCGGCGCCTGCGGCCGACCTACCACCCGGGACCGGATTCGTCGGTGAATTCGCTGACGGCCCACGTTCCTGGAATCCAGCTTTAACATAGGGTACCTGGCACTCCCCGCTCTCTGCTTGCGTCTACTGTTTGGCCGCTCCGGCGGCCGCAGCCGCCGCCTTGCCGACCTTCTTCTTCAACCGCTCGCCGGTATAGCGGACCCCTTTGTTCTTGTAGGGGTCCGGCGGCCGTAAAGCGCGCATCTCGGCTGCTACTTCGCCTACCCGCTGCTTGTCCGCCCCACTCAGCACCAGGTGCGTCTGCTTTTCCACGTTAACCGATATCCCTTCGGGAATCGGAAAGTCAATCGGATGGGAATACCCGAGGGTGAACTGTACCGTCCGTCCTTTCAGTTCCGCGCGGTAGCCGATGCCCACAATGTCCAGGTGTCTTTCAAACCCCTGCGTCACGCCGCGGATGGCATTCGCCACCAAGCTGCGCGCCAACCCGTGCAAAGCCGCGTGCTCGTCGTCTTCCCGCTGCGCCACTAGGCGACTATCCTGCCTTTCGAACCGGATGCCCGGCGGAATCGGAACCCGCAGAGTTCCCTTCGGCCCCTTTACCACGATTACCGACCCTTCCGTCGTCACCGTGACAGCGGAAGGAACTTCGATGGCCTTTTTACCAATTCGCGACATAAGCTCGCATCCAAACCTGCGCCCGATCCTGAAGGTCGAAGTCCTCGGTAGCCGACCTTTCAGCCGCCCGGGGCCGGGACTTCACGATATGCTGCAAAGCAGCTCACCGCCGACCCCGGCCTTTCGCGCATTCTTCCCGGTCATCAAGCCGCGCGGCGTGGTCAGAATGTTGATCCCCATGCCTCCCAGGACCTTCGGGATTTCGCGCGCACCCACATAGGCACGCCGCCCCGGCCGGGAGACCCGTTCCAAAGTCGAAATGACGCTTGTGCCGTCAGCACCGTAGCGCAGGAAGATTTTCAGAGTCTTCTTCTTCCCTTCCTCGGCAACCTTGAAGTTGCTGATATAACCCTCTTCCTTCAGGATGCGCGCAACCTCCATCTTCAATTTCGCCGAGGGCATATCCACGCGCTGGTACCGGGCCTGGATCCCGTTCCGAATGCGCGTGAGCATGTCCGCGATGGGATCAGTGGTAACTGACATAAGGCTCCCAAATATGAAAGTGCGTTCCGGCAAGCCCGCGGCTCACCAACTGGATTTGGTCACGCCGGGAATCTCGCCCCGCAGCGCCAACTGCCGAAAACAGAGCCGGCACATCTGGAACTTGCGCAGATAGCCGCGTGGCCGACCACAAATGCGGCAGCGGTTCCTGTGGCGAATCTTGTACTTTGGCTTCTTCACCAATTTGGCCATCTGAGAGGTACGCGCCACAGATTACCCTCCTGCCTTTTCGCTCGTCTGCTCGGCGGCCTGCTGCCGTTGAACCTCGGCCCGGAACGGCATGCCCAGGTGCCGGAGCAAGGCCAGCGCCTCCGCGTCCGTCCGAGCATCGGTGACGATGGAGATGTTCAGGCCTTTGACTTTTTCCACCTTGGCATAGTCCACTTCGGGGAACACCAACTGATCCCGCAGGCCCAGCGTGTAATTGCCCCGCCCGTCAAATGCCCGCGTGGAGAGGCCGCGAAAGTCGCGGACGCGGGGCAGGGCCACATTCATCAAGCGGTCGATGAACTCGTACATCCGCTCGCCCCGCAGGGTGACCATCGCCCCAATCGGCATGTTCTTGCGCAGCTTGAAATTGGCGATGGACTTGCGCGCCCGGGTGATGACCGGCTTCTGGCCGGTGATCTGGCTCAATTCCTGGGTCGCCGCATCCAGCAGCTTGGCGTTCTGGATCGCCTCGCCCAGCCCCATGTTTACCGTGATCTTCCGCAGGCGCGGCACCGCCATGACGCTGCGGTAGCTGAATTCCTTCATCAGCGCGGGAACGATTTCTTTCCGGTAACGCTCTTTCAATCGCGGCACCATGTCTCGGCTTGCTGCCTCCCTGACTCTAACGGTCCAAGATCTTCTCGCACTTGGCGCAGACGCGCACCGTAATCACTTTCTTGCCTTCCGCCTTCTTGCGGTGCTGGATGCGAGTGGGCCCGCACTCGTCGCAGACCAGGGCCACGTTGGAGATGTGGATCGGGCCCTCTTTATCGAGGACGCCTCCCCGGATCTGTTTGCCCGGATTGGGCCGCGTGTGGCGCTTCACCATGTTCACATGCTCTACAAACAGCCACCTCTTCCGCGGCACAACCTCCAGCACCCGGCCCACTTTGCCTTTATCGCGTCCGGCAATCACCTGGACCTGGTCGTTCTTTCGGATGTCGAGTGCTACTCCCATCACAAAACCTCGGGCGCCAAAGAAACGATCTTCAAGAATTTCTTCTCGCGCAGCTCCCGCGCGACGGGGCCGAAGACGCGGGTGCCCACGGGCTCGCCCGCCTCATTGATCAGCACCGCCGCGTTCTCATCAAAGCGGATGTAGCTGCCATCCCGCCGGCGCTGTTCCTTGCGCATGCGGACGATTACGGCCTTCACCACCTTGCCCTTGGGGATGGGGCTGTCGGGTGCCGCCTCCTTCACCGAGGCGGTGACCACGTCTCCGAGCCCCGCCTGCAATCCCACATCCCCACCCACGGGCAGAATGCAGGCCAGCTTCCTCGCCCCAGAATTGTCCGCCACCTGCAGGATGGTTCGCATTCCTATCATACGACACCCTCCGGCACGGGGGCGACCTGCGCCGCCTTGGCTACTACCTCCACCACCCGCCACCGCTTGCGACGGCTCAAGGGACGCGTCTCCTGGATTCGCACCGTGTCGCCCACCTGGCACTGGTTCTTCTCATCATGGGCCAGGAAGTTCTTGGACCCGCGCACTACCCGTTTGTAGAGCGGGTGCATGACTTGGCGTTCCACCGTGACCACCACGGTTTTCTGCATCTTGCTGCTGGTGACGATGCCAACTTTTTCTTGTCGCCTTGTTCCCATAACCTTTTGCCCGATGCCCTCGCTATTCCAAGCCCTCAGGACTTCGCCACGTCCGCCGACGCCCGCGCTCTCTCCCGCAGAATCGTCTTCACCTTGGCCAGGTTCTTCCGCAGCACGCGGAGATCGGGAAGGACATCCGCCTGCCCGCCGGCCAATTGAAACTTCAGCCGGAACAGCTGGTCGGCAAATTCGCGCTCCTTGCTTCTGAGCTCATCCGGGCTCCATTCCCGGATCTTCTCGGCTTTCAGCCTCTTCTCGATCTTCATGCCCTCAACTCCACCCGGCCACCTAAAGCGCCGTCCCACGCGCCACAAACCGGGTTGGCACGGGCAGCTTGTGGCTGGCCAAACGCATAGCTTCCCGCGCTTCCGCCTCCGTTACGCCCTCCATCTCGAACAGGATCCTGCCGGGTTTCACCACCGCAACCCAGAACTCCGGCGCGCCTTTTCCCTTACCCATGCGTGTTTCCGCCGGCTTCTTGGTGACGGGTTTGTCCGGGAAAATCCGGATCCAGAGTTTTCCGCCGCGCTTGATGAAGCGCATAATAGCTACGCGGCTTGCCTCGATCTGGCGACCGGTAATCCAGGCGGGAGCCAGAACCTTCAACCCGTAGTCCCCAAACGACAGACTGGACCCACGCCAGGCCTTGCCACGGCGCCGGCCTCGGTGCTGCTTGCGGTACTTCACTTTACTGGGCATCAACATACGTCTGTCTCACTCACCCCGAGCACTGCGCTTACATGCTCTTGCTGACCACTGGCAACTGACAACTGACCACTGCACTTTACGCTGCCGACGCGGCCACTGGCTCCTCAACCTTCTCAGGCCGCCGCTTCTGCTCCAGAATCTCGCCGTTGTAAATCCAGCATTTCACGCCGATCACCCCGTAGGTCGTCATCGCCTCGGCCAGCCCGTAGTCAATGTCGGCGCGCAGCGTGTGCAGGGGAAGGCGGCCTTGCAGGTACCACTCGGTACGCGCGATTTCCGCCCCATTCAGGCGCCCGCCGCAGCGCACCTTGATCCCTTTGCAGCCGAAGCGCAGCGCTGAATCCACCGCCTTGCGCATGGCCCGCCGGAAGGCTACGCGCTTCTCCAGTTGCAGCGCGATAGACTCAGCCACGAGTTGCGCACTCAATTCCGGCCGGTGCACTTCCTGGATGTTGATGGGCAGCACCTCCCGCCCGGTACGCTTCTGGATTTCCTGGCGCAGCCGGTCAATCTCCGCGCCCTTGCGGCCGATGATAATGCCGGGCCGCGCGGTGTGGATGGTGATCTTCAGTTTGTTCCCCGGCCGCTCGACCTCGATGAACGCCACGCCCGCGCTGCGGAGCTGATCTTTGAGCCGCTTCTTCAGCTCCAGGTCCTCGTGCAGCAACTGCGCATAGTCCTTCTTGGCGAACCATCGAGACCGCCACGTCTTGTTGTATCCCAGGCGGAATCCGTAAGGATGAACCTTCTGACCCACCGTTCTCCTCCTCCACCCGGCTCAAACCGGGCCTTCCTCAGGCTTTTCTCTTGCCTGTCCCGGGACGCTGTCCGACCGCGGTCCCGGCCAGCCTAGCTTTCGCGCTCCTGCACCACCACCGTAATGTGGCTCATGCGCCGCTGGTAGCGATACGCCCGGCCCATGGGCGCGGGCCGAATCCGCTTGGCCCGCGGCCCCTCGTTCACGTAGGCCTTAGAAACCACCAGCCGATCCACATCCATGTTTTCCGACTTCTGTTCGGCATTGGCAATGGCAGACCGGAGGACCTTCCCTATCTCCGCCGCGACGCGCTTCTTCGTGAATTGCAGGATGCTGATGGCTTCGCCCGCATTCTTGCCCCGGATCAGGTCAACCACCAGGCGCGCCTTCTGGGGCGATACCCGAATGTACTTGGCTGTCGCTCGTGCTTCCATCGCTTCTTCCCGACTCCAGATTCAAAATCCCACGGCCCACTAACTCGTGCGGCCGCCCGCCGGCGCGGCCGGCCGCGGCGCAGCCGGAGCGCCCGGCACCGCAGCGGCGGCTTTCTCGGCCGCGACCCTCATTCCGTGTCCCCTAAACGCCCGCGTGGGCGAGAATTCGCCCAGCTTCTGGCCCACCATGTTCTCCGTGATGTAAACGGGGATGAACTTCTTCCCGTTGTGAACGGCGATCGTATGGCCCACCATCTCCGGAACGATCGTGGAACGTCGCGACCAGGTCTTGATCACTTTCTTCTCGAACCGCCGGTTGAGCAGTTCGATCTTCTTCAGCAGATGGTCATCCACAAAGGGACCTTTCTTCAACGACCTTCCCAAATTGCCCTCCCGCTCACTTCCTCTCGCGCTGCCTGACGATGAACTGGTCGGTCTGCTTGTTGTGGCGCGTCTTGTAGCCGCGCGTGGGTTTGCCCCAAGGCGTCACAGGATGGCGCCCGCCCGAGGTCTTGCCTTCGCCCCCGCCATGGGGATGATCTACCGGGTTCATCGCCACCCCGCGGACCGTCGGCCGGATGCCCAGCCAGCGCTTGCGCCCCGCCTTGCCGATCGAGATGTTCTCGTGATCCACGTTGCCCAGCTGCCCGATCGTAGCGATGCAATCCACATAGACCTTCCGGACTTCCCCCGAGGGCAGGCGAACCTGTGCGTAGTCGCCTTCTTTGGCGAGCAACTGCGCGGACCCTCCGGCGGAGCGCACAAGCTGTCCGCCTTTGCCCGGACGCAATTCAATGTTGTGGATCATTGTGCCGGTGGGAATATTCCTCAGCGGCAGCGCGTTCCCCGCCACGATGTCGGCATCGGGACCCGAAACCACCTTGTCGCCCACCTTCACCCCCAGCGGATAAAGGATGTAGCGCTTCTCCCCGTCCGCGTAATGCAACAGGGCGATGAAGGCAGAGCGGTTCGGGTCGTATTCGACGGTCGCCACGCGCGCCGGAATCCCGAACTTGTCGCGCTTGAAGTCAATGACTCGGTACATCCGCTTGTGGCCGCCGCCACGGTGCCAGATGCTCAACCGACCTCGGTTATTGCGCCCCGAGATGCGGGTCTTCGGTTCCAGCAACGGCTTGTACGGCTGGGAGGTTGTGATCTCCTCAAACGTCAGGCCGGTCTGGAACCGCCGTGTTTCCGTATAGGGTCGATAAGTTTTGATTCCCATAACTTCGTCTTCCGCAGCCCCAACAACTAGATGTTGTCCGCGTACTCGGGCACCTTCTCTCCAGCCTTCAGCTTGACAAAGGCCTTCTTCCAGTCGGGCTGGGCTCCCACCGTCCGGCCGCGCCGGCGCGTCTTGCCGTGGTAGATTGCGGTGCGCACCGAATCCACCTTAACCTTGAAAACCTTCTGCACCGCCTCCCGGATTTCCACCTTGGTAGCGCGCTGCTCCACCCGAAAACAGAGTGTCCGGGCGCGCTCCTTCGCGTCCACGCTCTTCTCAGTGACCACCGGTTTCTTCAGGATCTGGAACGGATTCTTGGTCATCGGAGCGCCTCCTGCAAACGTGTCAGGGCGCCTTCGGAGATCAGGATCCGGTCGTGGCTCAAGAGGTGGTAGGGGTGAACCTCGTGCTGCCGCATTACATCGCAGCCCTGAATATTCCGCGAGGAGATCTCCAGATTTCGGTTCGCCTGGTCGTTCACCACGAGCACCGTCTTTCCCAGCCCCAATTTGTGAAGGATCCCGGCAAAGATCTTGGTCTTGGATTCCTTCAGATCGAACTGATCGATAACAGTCAGTTTCTGATCCTGATATTTCGCCGCCAATGCGGAGCGCAGAGCGCCGCGCAGCATCTTTTGCGGGAGCGCGTAGGAGTAATCGCGAGGCTTGGGTCCGTGGGCGATCGATCCGTGCCGCCACAGTGAACTCCGGATGCTACCCACGCGAGCTCGTCCCGTTCCCTTTTGCCTCCACGGCTTCTTGCCGCCCCCGCGCACTTCCCCGCGACTCTTGGTCGAATGCGTCCCGCGGCGCTGGTTGGCGAGGTAAGCCTTCACTGCCTCCCAGAGCAAACTCTGGTTGGGCTTGACCGCAAACACCTCATCGGCCAACTGAAGTTCCTTCACCGTTTGCCCTTCAAGGTTCTTGACATCAACCGTTGCCATAGTTCGTGACTGCCTTCTGCCGACGGCTTTCTGCCTACGGTTCTACTTGTGTGGCGCCTTGGCTTTGCGTACGATAACGTATCCGCCATCGGGACCCGGCACCGCCCCCTTGACGAGCAGCGTGTTGTCCTCGAGCAGTACCTGGACCACCTGCAGGTTGCGCACGGTCACCCGGTCCACTCCCATGTGCCCGGCCGCCCGCAGCCCCTTCAGCACGCGCGAGGGATAAGCGGACGCGCCAATCGAGCCCGGCGCCCGGTGAAACATCGAACCATGGCTCCCCCCGCCTCCGCCAAAGTGGTGCCGCTTTTGAACTCCCGCGAAACCTCTCCCCTTCGACACGCCGATGACATCGACCAGCTCATTGACGGCAAAGCTATCCACCAGCACCTTGTCGCCAACCTTGACCTCGCCGCTTCCCGACTTCAAGCGCACCTCGCGGAGAAAACGGACGGGGTTGGCGCCGCCCTTCTTGAAGTGCCCTTCCAGCGCTTTCGTCAGGTGCGTGGGCCCGGGAGGTTCGACCAGCCCGAGCTGTACCGCCTCGTACCCGTCCTTGCCCGCCGTCTTGCGCTGAATCACCACACAGGGCCCGGCCTTGAGCACCGTCACCGGTACCGCGTCGCCGTTTTCGGCAAAGATCTGGGTCATGCCCAGCTTTTTCCCCAAAATCGCCTCAACCATTTGCAGCACCCAGAATTCGGGCCTCGGGGTTCGGGATTCCGGCTATACCCATAGCTTCTGCCCAGCCCCCGGCACCCAGTCCCCTGTCACTTCGTGTGTTCTTTCCCGAACGCCTTGATCTCGATATCCACTCCGGCCGGCAGATCCAGTTTGGTCAGCGCGTCGATGGTGGCCGGGGTTGGCTCCAAAAGGTCAATCAGGCGCTTGTGCGTCCGTATCTCGAACTGTTCGCGCGACTTCTTATCGGCATGCGGCGAGCGCAAAACGCAATACCGATTCTTGACCGTCGGCAAGGGAATCGGTCCCGTCACCTGTGCGCCGGTGCGCTTGGCGGTCGAGACGATCTCCGTCGCGGACTGGTCCAGGATTCTGTGATCGTACGCTTTCAGCCGGATTCGAATTTTCTGATGCAGCATCAGTGCTCGCTTATTGAATGATTTCGGTGACGGTGCCGGCACCGACGGTATGGCCGCCCTCGCGGATGGCGAAGCGCAGGCCCTTCTCCATGGCGATGGGGGTAATCAACTCGATCTCCAGGTTCACGTTATCCCCCGGCATTACCATCTCCGTCCCTTCCGGCAGCGTCGCCACTCCCGTCACGTCCGTCGTCCGGAAGTAGAACTGCGGCCGGTAGCCGGTGAAGAACGGCGTGTGCCGTCCCCCTTCTTCCTTGGTCAGAACGTAGGTCTCCGCCCGGAACTTGGTGTGCGGCGTGATGGAGCCCGGCTTGGCCAACACCATGCCGCGTTCCACTTCATCCTTCTCCGTGCCACGCAGCAGCACCCCGATGTTGTCGCCCGCCTGCCCTTCGTCCAAAAGCTTCTTGAACATCTCCACGCCCGTCACCACCCGCTTGAACGACTCCGGGCGCAGCCCCACAATCTCCGTCTCCTCGCCCACCTTCACCTTGCCGCGATCCACCCGGCCCGTCACCACCGTGCCCCGGCCCGAAATCGAAAAGATGTCCTCGATAGGCATCAGAAACGGCTTGTCAATCTGCCGCTCGGGCAGCGGAAAGTAGGTGTCCACCGCGTCCAGGAGCGCGTAAATCGACTTCTCCCAGGCCGCGTCCCCTTCCAGCGCCTTCAAGGCCGAGCCCCGCACCACCGGAATCTTGTCCCCCGGAAACTGGTACTTGGTCAAAAGCTCCCGCACTTCCATTTCCACCAGGTCCAGCAGTTCCGGGTCTTCCACCGCATCGCACTTGTTCATGTACACCACAATGTAGGGCACGTTCACCTGCCGCGCCAGCAAGACGTGCTCCCGCGTCTGCGGCATGGGCCCGTCCGTCGCCGCCACCACCAGAATCGCTCCGTCCATCTGCGCCGCCCCCGTGATCATGTTCTTGATGTAGTCGGCGTGCCCGGGACAGTCCACGTGCGCGTAGTGCCGGCGCTTGGTCTCGTACTCCACGTGCGCGATGGCGATGGTGATCCCCCGCGCCTTCTCCTCTGGCGCGTTGTCAATCGAATCGAAGGGCCGGAAGCGCACCTTGGGATTCTCCCGCGCCAAGAGCTTGGTGATCGCCGCCGTCAGCGTCGTCTTGCCGTGATCAATGTGCCCGATCGTCCCCACGTTCATGTGCGGCTTCGAACGATCAAATTTTTCTTTGGCCATGGTGACTCCACCTCGAAATAAGAGCGAACCGGATCGTGAGGATTCTCGGCTGATTTCAGAATGCTTAGAGAAGCTCTCTCCTTCTG
>Ga0315280_10003277_pt1 | contig 25057 bp, 19 predicted proteins | sample YL17G06_40_MG_FD_203697 | JGI IMG/M metagenome (GOLD analysis project Ga0315280, IMG submission 203697) | Sediment microbial communities from Yellowstone Lake, YNP, Wyoming, USA - YL17G06_40 | ecosystem: Environmental > Aquatic > Freshwater > Lake > Sediment | place: USA: Wyoming | collected...
CCTCTCGCGCATCTGCTTTCTGCATGCCGCGTGCCCCTTCTGGCACAAGCCCATGCCGGTCACCATGCGGCCTCCCGACTACGACGGCGAGCCGGAGATACCGCGACCGAAACGCCGCCGACCGAGCAGGGCCCTGATTCGGGTATACTGCCGCACCTGTCAACCCGGTGATCGCACGGACTGCCAAGGGCCAGACTGCGCGCTCTATCCGTATCGCCCCTGGCCCGGACCCGGTCACGCGCCGAAACGCCAGCGGACGGCCGAGCAGAAGGTGGTAGCCACCAACGGCCTCGCCGTGGCCGCACAGAACGCGCGAAACGCCCTAACAGAGGGCCAATTCGCCGCAAAGGACGGGCGCTAATGGCTCACCGGCACCTAGAAGCCCGTCCATCCTCACCGGCGACAATTCGCCAGCCGAAACGCGCCTCTGGGCCGCGATCGGCGGCAGCCGGCTGCCCTTGCTTTGCAGGTGGACTTTGGGGCGCCCCACGGGGCCCCAGGGCGCGACAATCGCCGACATGTTGCGCCTGGTCGCCGCCTGGGTGGTCGGGGACGCGGAGCAGGGCCTTGTCTTAGCCGGTAGTCACGAGGGCCACCCAAGACGCCGAAGAGCATGACGACTCGCCTCCCGAAAGACGCGCGTGAGCAGTTTGTCGAGCAGATTGCGGCCGCAATCGCGGCAGTCATCCTTGACAGAAGGCCGCGAAGTATGGACACATTGGCTGCGGATCGCCCAGCTCTAGTGAGTGAGCAGCGACCCGCCAGAGACGCCGGCGCGTCTGAGATGGAGCAACCTGTGTTGCCAGCCGCCGGCGAATCGGTGGGCGAGTCATGAGGGCAGCGGTCTATACGAGGTATTCGAGCAGCAATCAGAGGCCCGCATCCCACGAGGACCAGGAGCGGCGGTGCAGGCAGGCGGCGTCTGAGCGAGGGTGGGATGTGGTGCAGGTCTACCGCGATTCCGAGATCTCCGGCGTGGTCGCTCGCGCCCGTCCCGGCTACCAGGCCATGATGGCAGCGGCGAAGGCTGCGGAATTTGACGTGCTAGTGACTGACGAGTTGTCTCGGCTGGCGCGCAATCCGGAGGAGCTCGCGGGCCTGCGCAATCGCTTCCGATTCTGGGGAGTGGGCCTTGTCGCTCTGGGAGATGGTCTGGACACGGTGGTCGCGCCCGGCTCTGCGGCTGCGATCATGGCGATAAAGGGCGTAGTCAACGAATCGGAGCTGGAGGCGAACGCCTTCCGCAGTTGGCGAGGCCTGGAAGGCCGCGTGCTGGCAGGGCAGCACGCGGGAGGGGCGCCCTTCGGCTACCGCACGAAGCCGGTTCACGCCGACCGACCGGGCGATCCCCCAGGCACGGGCCAGGTCATCGGCTACGACTACGTGATCCACGACAACGAGGCCGAGACGATACGACGCATCTTCCAGCTTTATGCGCAAGGTTCCAGCCCTCGGCGGATAGCGGCATTGCTGAATGCAGAGGGCGTTCCGGCGCCAGCCGCCAGGTGGCGCAATAGAAACGGCTCGCGGCTGACATGGTCGGCGAGCGCCATCTGCGGCAACCCCAAGAAGGGCTGCGGCCTTCTCAACCAGGTGAAGTACGCGGGGAAGGTCTACTGGAACCGCAGCACCTGGCCGCGAGACCCGGAACGGGACGGCAAGCAGGTGCGCCGCGAGTTGCCACGTGACAAGTGGGTCGTCCGTGAGCTTCCTGAGATTCGAATCGTTCCGCAGAAGCTCTGGGACGCGGTCAAGGCGCGGCAACAGCAGATGAGCACCAGCAACGGTTCCACCATCTCGCACAAGCGCCATCAGCGGCTTCTGAGCGGCTTTCTCACCTGCGCCAACTGCGGCGCGACCCTGGTTCTGCGGGGAGCCAACACTTACGGTTGCGCCAGTCGTCATAACCGGGGCGCGGCGGTCTGCGACACACGGGTGACGGTGAACGTCGCCGAGGCGGAGACAACCGTCCTTCAGGTGTTACAAGAAGTGCTCTTCAGCGAGGACCTTGTGGCTGACGTCACTGCGACGGTTCGGCGGCACCTTGCGGAGGCCACACGCGAAAAGCCTCGAGGCCAGGGACGACAGACGTCTCTTCGCGCCCAGCTGGCGGAGGTGGAAGCCACCATCGGACGCTTGACGGAGGCCATAGCACAGGGGTTGCTGGTGGAAGACCTGCAGCGGAAAGCTGCAGAAGCCCAGGCCAAGCGGGAGCTACTGCGAGAGGAGTTGGCGTCGCAGGAGAGAGCCGCTGTGCCTGCATCCTGTCTGGACGACGTGCCAGCGATTGTCCGGGCCTATGTCTCAGACCTGAGGGCGCTGCTGGATGCCGGACAGGTGGAACGGGTCAAGGCAGGTCTGGCTGCGCTCGTGAAGCAGATCGAGGTGCACGAGGTGCCGCGCCCGGGCGCCAAGCGGCCTGGAGCAAGGCTCGTGTTCCGGGGAAACCTGGCGGGCGCTGTCGCGCTCGCCAATGGAAAAGTCAAGACAGGTGGTAGCCCCGGCGGGATTCGAACCCGCGATCCCCTGGCTGAGAACCAGGTATCCTAGGCCGCTAGACGACGGGGCCGACCGAGCACACAGGCGCCAGTTGACAGCCGATAGCAGTCAACTGCCGCACCGCAACCACGGCGCCACAGCCGAGGGCGGCTGTGCCACACTTGAGCTCACTGCCTGCCGGGCCAGGACTCGAATGGCTAGGTCCGCGCTGCGCGCGGACCGCCACGGCGGCCCGGTTCATCGAGCCTAGCCGCCCGGAACTTCCCGATCCAGAGTCAGGCGTGTTACCGATTGCACCATCCGGCAACAACTGGATTCTACCATAGTCCCCACCCTCGGTCAACCGTAGCGCGCGGGGGGGTGTGACCTCGGAAAGTGGGGATCGCCGGCAGACTTGTAGGGGCGCAGCATGCTGCGCCCACTCCCAGCCGAGGCTTGCCCGCAAGCGGCGGGGCGGCTGGGCCACATTCCAGTGCGTCATTTAACCCTCCCCACTAAGAAAGGTCATACCCCGCGCGGGGGGGTGTGACCTTGCAGAGTGGGGATCGGGCGGCGCACCCTTCGACAGGCTCAGAGCTTGCCCTGAGCGAAGCCGAAGGGGCAGGCTCTGCGGGAGTGGCTAGGCGCCGACTTGTCGGCGCCGCCACGGCGGCCCTTCGGGCTTAGCCGCCCGGGCCGCGCCAAGCGCGGCGCCCCCGGGCGATCCGGATCGCCGCGAGACGCGGCTCCCACATAGACGCCACCCACCGAGGAAGGTCACACCCGCGCCGGGGTGCGTATGATTTGCGTTGGTCATGCGGACGATCTTGGGGGGCACAGCCCCTGCTTGCTGACCGCGCTGTGTCGGCGGGCATGGGAGAGGCTGTTGCACAATTACTGTTAGCGCAGCCCGAGGCGCATGAGCGAGGCCGAGATTCCCACCTCGGGCGGGCAAGCTTCGCTCCGCGCTGCGCGCTGCGCTCTGAATGACATTTTCCGGGTCTGTGCCGCCGACCGAGGCGAATTGCGCAACGGCCTCGGGAATGCCCGCATAACGCCATCGCGCGAAACCCGCGGCCTCACGGCTTGGGCGCGATCCGCTTGGCTCCCAGCCGCACGTACGGCGGCAGCGGACCGCCGATCAGCGGCCGCGCGTACTCGATGAAGCGCTCGGTCACGAAGTTGCCGCGCTCGTTGATGAACTCCGGCGGCACCGGCCGCTCGGCGTTCGCGACCTCCTCCAGCGGCGCCAGGCCCGTGGTCACGCGGTAGGGCGAATTCGATTCCCGCACCAGCGTTATCATCTGCCCGCTCACGCCGTCCGCCGCCAGCGCGACCGCTTGCTTGCCCACCAGGTAAGCCTCCGCTTGATCCACGGGCGAGGCGGCGAGGATAGACATGCGCTGAATCGTGCCCGGCTTGTCGAAGCGCGCCTTGATGCCCAGGTTCTCCGCGATGGCGCCGCAGAGGAAATCCGCCACCCCGCCAAGCTGCTTGTGACCGAAGGCGTCGGTATCCACCTTGCGCTTGGAGGCCACCAGCTCTCCGCCCTTGTCGTCGCGCAGGCCCTCGCACACCGCGACGAGGCAGTAGCCCAGGCGGTCGAACGTCGCCTTCACGTCCTCGAGGAACTTCTGCATATCGAATGGCCGCTCGGGCAGGTAGACGAGGTGCGGCGCATCATCGGGGCCTTCCTTCGCCAGGGCGGTGGAGGCGGTGATCCAGCCGGTGTTGCGGCCCATGGTCTCGATGATCTTGACGTTATCCACGATGCCGATGGCCTCGGTGTCGCGGCCGGCGTCGCGGGTGGCGGTGGCGTTGAAGCGCGACACGCTGCCGTAACCGGGGCAGTGGTCGGTGAAGGCGAGGTCGTTGTCAATCGTCTTGGGCACGGCGATGGCGCGCAGCTCGTAGCCGCTCTCGGCCGCGAGCTTGCCGACGTGGTGGCAGGTGTCGGCGGAGTCGTTGCCGCCGATATAGAGGAAATAGCGGATGTCGTGGGCTTGCAGAACCTTGATGATGCGCTGGTAATCGGCGTCCTTGAGCTTGGTGCGACAGGCGCCGAGGGCGGCGCTGGGGGTGCGACAGAGGCCGTCCAGGGTGGCGGGCGTTTCGGCGCGCAGGTCGAGGAGGTTCTGCTTGAGCACGCCCTCGATGCCGTGGATCATGCCGTAGATGCCCGTGATGGCGGGGAAGCGCATGGCCTCCTGGATGACGCCGGCGAGGCTGCAATTGATGACCGCGGTCGGGCCGCCCGACTGCCCGACGATGAGATTGCCCTTGAGCTCAGGCATGGGAATACCTCCCGCATTGTAGGGCGCGGATTCACGAGGTTGTTGCACAATCGCACATCGCGGGTCGGCCAGGAGGCCGACCCCTACGCCAGCGAGCGTGGACCGTAGGGGTCGGGTTCCATCCCGACCCGTCAGTCTGGGATTGCGCAACAACCTCTCATCTATAGTTCGGCCATTTCGCCCGCAAGGGCCTGATTTGGCCAGATTTGCCGAAATTGGGTACAACATCTTGTGTCTTATTCGGGACTGCCCCACAGGATTTAGTGCCCTTTGAAAAATGGCCGAACTATAGTCTCATATCCCCTCCGCGAACGCCGCGAGCTTTACCCGCCTTAGGCGGGCAAGCTTCGCCCTGCGAAGTGGCTAGGCCTTCGGCCGCCACGGCGGCAGGCAAAGCCTCCTTAGCCGCAGGGACGCGGCTCCCACGGTCCGGAGGGCGCGATGAATCGCGCCCCTACAAGGCCGAATCTGCGTCCATCCGCGTTAATCCGCGGCTGCTTCCCCTCCTACTCCAACCACGCTGTCAGTGCGTCAAGGTCCTGGCCGCGCCTTTTCATCAGCAGCTCGACCGCCTGCTCGGCGCTGATCTGGCGGTGCACGATCTCGTTTATGGCGAGGCCGACCGCCAGGGGATCATCGGGGCCGGGATAGGTGACGTTGCGCCCCACCAGCGCACCGCGGATGGTCTTGCCGGCGCGAATGCCGGTGGCGAACTCGTTGAGCGTTCCCGTCGGGTCGCCGCGCGACTCGCCGCCGAGCATGAGGATGGGGCAGGTGGTCGAGCGCGCCACCCGCTCGAAGCCCTCGCAGTAGGGTATCTTCAGCCACGTCAGGCGCGAGGTCTCGCCCAGGGCGGTAGCGACGCCCACGGCCTTGACCAGGTCGTCGGCGTTTTTGCTCGCCTTCCACTTGCCGCCTTCGTTTCTCACTACCAGCGCTTCGATGAAAATGGGGACGCCCAGGTGCACGCAGTGGTTGACGGCCTGGGCGGTGTAATCGAGGGTGAGGTTCGAGTTGGGATCCTCCAGGGCGAGGCGGAACATGACCTTGGCGCCATCGAGGTTGAGGCCGGCGATGCTCTCGGCGCTGAAGCAGGTGTAGCGGTCGTCGAGCTCCCACGCGCTGCCCGCCAGCCCGGAGCGGTTCATCGAGCCGAGGATGACGCGGTTGTCGAGGAACCCCGGCCCGTGCTTCTCTTTGACCAGGTGATGGACGATGAGCAGGTCTTCGATGATGTCGGTGGTGCCCATGACGCCATCCACGCCCGGGCTGGAGATGACGCGCAGCACGCGGCCGAGGTACTCGTGGCGATTGGCCATGCGCACCGGCTCGTCGCCGTAGCTGTTGACCATGCGCGCGGGGTGGTCGGCGGCGAGGATGGTGATCTTGCCGTCCAGGGTCAGGGTCTCGCGGCGGCGCCGCTCCTGGGCGGCCTCGAGGATGACTTCGGGGCGCGTCACCCGCACCTCGTTGATCGCGTCGAAGATGCCCTGGGGAAAGAACTTCCGGTAGTCGAACTCGTAACCGCTCATGCTGTAAGCCATGTCAGACCTCCTACCTCATAGGCTGGAACTGGCGCCTCGTGACAAGAGGGCCGTGTCCAGATTGTCATTCTGAGCGAGCGCAGCGAGTGAAGAATCCCCTACCGGGGATGCTGGGGCAAGATAGGAGATTCTTCGGCTTCGCCTCAGAATGACATTCAGGTGCATCGCTGCAGGTTCTTGGGATAGGCTCTTACGCGCGGCTACCGCTTGCCCTTCTGCTTCAGCGCCTCGCGCGCGGCCGAAACGATGGCCCGCGCGGTGCACCCGAACTCGTCCAGCAGCTCCTCCGGCTCCCCCGACTCGCCGAACCGATCCTGGATGCCGACGAAGCGCATCGGCGCCGGGCACTCGGCCGCTACCACCTCCGCCACCGCGCTGCCGAAGCCGCCCATGACCTGGTGCTCCTCCGCGGCAACGATGGCGCCGGTCTCGGCCGCGGCGCGCGCGATGGCGGCGCGGTCGATGGGCTTGACCGTGTGCAGGTTGACCACGCGCGCGCTGACCTTGTCTTCCTTCTCGAGCGTCTCGGCGGCCGTGAGCGCCTCGCCCACCATGTAGCCGCAGGCGATGATGCTCAGGTCGGATCCATCGCGAGAAGTCTCGGCCTTGCCGAGGGTGAACGGCGTCTCGTCGGTAGTGATGACGGGGATCGGCTCGCGCCCGAAGCGGACGTAGGCGGGACCGTGCATCTTGCCGATGGCGACGGTGGCCTTGCGCGCCTCGATGGCATCGCAGGGCACGACGACGGTCATGTTCGGCAGGCAGCGCATGAGGGCGATGTCCTCCAGCGCCTGGTGGGTGGCGCCATCGGGGCCGACGGAGATGCCGCCGTGCGCGCCGCCGAGCTTGACGTTGAGATTAGCATAGCAGACGGTGGTGCGCACCTGGTCCCACGCCCGCCCGGCGACGAACACGCCGTAGGTGCAGACGAATGGTATCTTGCCCACCAGGCTCAGCCCGGCGGCAACATTGACCATGTTGGCCTCGGCGATGCCAATGCTGAAAAAGCGGTCGGGGAACTTATCCTTGAACCAGTTGGCGCGGGTCGAGGCGGTGAGGTCCGCCCCCAGCACCACCACCCGCTCGTCGGCGGTCCCCAGGTCCACCAGCCCCAGACCGTATCCGTCGCGCGAAGGCTTCATCTCCGGCATGTCGTCTCGCTCCGTTATCGGCAGATGTCGTCCACAGATTTCACAGATTGCCATCCGCAGATTGCTATCCACAGATTACGCGGATTACACAGATTTTGGATAGGGCGAACGAAATGTCATCCCGCGCCCTTCGGCTTCGCTCAGAGCCTGCCCTGAGCAAGGCGAAGGGGTAGACTCCGCGAAGAATCCGCCTTCGCGGGCGACGATTCAGCCTTCGTAGCCGAAGCTATTTCGGCGAAGTGGGCAGTTCCGCTCCGGCGGACGAAGGCGTCGGCGGACGAAGGCGTCCCCTATTGCTCCTTCAGCAACCCCGATAGGGGACCCCTGGCCGGCGCGGCATGGCCGCGCTCCGGAGCGGCGCACTGCGCCGCACAGCTCGGGGTGACATGACCACCCCGACGTCAGCCGTCGGCTTTCTCGAGCTGCTCCTTGCTCGGCGTGACCTCCAGCTCCTTCAGCGCCAGGGCAAGCTGCTCGTCATCGGGCGGGATGCCGTGCCATTCCGCCTTGTTCTCCATGAAGCTTACGCCCTTGCCCTTGACCGTGTTGGCGATGATGACCGTTGGCGCGCCCTCGACCCGCTCCGCCTGGTCGAGCGCCGCCATGAGGTGCTCCAGGTCATGGCCGTCGCACTCGATGACGTTCCAGCCGAAGCCGGCCCACTTCTCGCAGTAGGGCTCCAGCCGCATGACCTTCTCGGTATCGCCGTCGATCTGAAGGCGATTGCGGTCCACGATCCCACACAGGTTGTCGAGGTTATAGTGCGCCGCCGACATCGCCCCTTCCCAGATCTGCCCCTCATCCGTCTCGCCGTCGCCCATGAAGACGTAGATGCGCGTATCCTTGCGATCGATCCTGGCGCCCAGCGCCATGCCGACGCCGATGCTCAGCCCCTGGCCGAGCGAGCCGCTGGACGACTCGAGCCCCGGCAGCTTGAGCATGTGCGGATGGCCTTGCAGCCGCGAGCCGAGCTTGCGTAAGGTCGTCAGCTCGTCGGTCGGCAGGTAGCCGGCGTGCGCCATCACCGCGTAGAGCGCCGGGCAGACGTGCCCCTTCGACAGCAGGAAGCGGTCACGGCCCTCCCAGTGCGGGTTCTTCGGGTCATGGCGCAGCTTGTAGAAATAGAGCGCGACCAGGATCTCCACCGACGACAGGCTGCCGCCGGAGTGGCCCGACTTGGCGGCGTTGAGCGATATCAGGATGTCTTTACGGATGCGCCGGCACAGGTCGGTCAGCTCGGCGATATCGGGCTGTGGCTTGGGTTTGGTCATATGCGCGTCCTCGTCCAATGTTCGGGCTTGCCCGCCTCCACAAAGGCGCCGCAGCCGCGGCTTGCACCGCCCCACGGCTGCGGCGTCATCACTGTTTCGGCGCGACCGCGGCGTATCCTCTCCGGCCGCATCGCCCCCGCGCGGTCGTTGCCGGCGACGGCATCGCGACGGCCCGCCGCCACATCCTCTCCGGCCGCATCGCCCCCGCGCGCCTACCCCTGCCCCAGCCGCGCCCACGCTTCCTTGAGCACGCGCTTCGCATTGGCGATCACCAGCTCGGGCTTCTCGTCGGGCAGCGGCTTGACCTCGAAGCTCACCACCGGCCGCGATGTCGGCACGTTCTTCTTGAAGTACCCGCCGTAGATCAGCGCCTCGAGGAATCGCGCGACCTCGGGGATGTCGTTGTCGCCGCCGGGGATGCCGAAGCGCGGGTGCATGTCGCCATAGGCCGGATGCTGCTTCTCGCTCGTCAGGCAGTTGCCGATGTGCACGTGGATGAGGTGATCGATGGCGGCGATGACCATGTCGTGCGGCGTCTCCTCGATCAGGGGCAGGTGGCTGAGGTCGATGGTCAGGCCGAAGTTGCTGTACTGCTGCTTGACCATCTCCGCGACCTTGGCCGCCTCGGCGGTGGGGCCGATGAGGCAGCGCTTGTCGATCGTACGGTCGAAGTTCTCGAGCGAGATGGCGAGCAGGTAATCCTGGCCGCGCTCCTGCGCGTAGGCGCAAATCTGCTTCAGCGAGTCGGCGAGCAGCTCCATGGCGCGGCCGCGCTCGGCGGCGCCCGGGTCGGGGCCGCTCAGCACCGCCATGATGCGCGCGCCCAGCTCGTAGGCCATATCCACCGAGGCGTTGCATTCGGCGATGGCCTGCTTGCGGGCGGCGTCGTCGAAGTCGTTGAGGCTCAGCTTCGCGCCCAGAAGCGGCGGTTGGCCGGCGAAGATGACGTCGACGTGCGCGGTGTCGAGCATGGCACGGGCCTGCTTTCGCGCCGCGGGGTCTTTGATGCGCGTGACCTCGACCGCGGTGAAGAAATCGTCGCGCAGGATGGCCTCCAGGGTCTCGAGCACGACCGGCCCCTCGCCCTTGCCCGCCGCGGGGTAGGCCATGGGGTGGATGATGCCAACATGACACAGCGATTCGATTGGGTCGAGCATGATTCCCTTCCTTTTTCCCTGCGCTGGTCTAGCCCGGCCTATTCATACCGTGCGCCGGAGGGACGCAGGCGAGACGCCTGCGCTACCGGTATGAATAGTGCGGGCTAACCGCGGAACGCGCAGAAACCGCTCCATGCCGTCATTGCGAGCCCTTCGGCTCCGCTCAGGGTAAACTCCGCGAGGAATCCCCTATCGGGGTTAGGCCAGGAGGTAGGGGATTCCCGCCACAGGCGGGTAAACCTCGGTCGCATTGCTCCCTCGGAATGACATCGCTCTGCGCTCTCTGCGCGGTTCTGCGGTTCGATCAAGCGATCACCCCTCCAGCGTATGCACCCAGGCGTGCGCGGGGTCGTCGCGCGGGCGCATGATGCGCTCCGGCCCTGCCAGCATCCACAGGTAATAGACGCGATAACCCGGCGCCGCCGCCACCGGGTGATACCCGCGCGGAATGACCACCGTGTCGCCGTCGCGGATGGCATAGACCTCGTCCATGGCGCCATCGCCGGTGTAGATGCGCTGAATGCCGAAGCCGGCAGGCGGAGCGACGCGGAAGTAATAGATCTCCTCCAGCTTGACCTCGTCGGGCAGGCTAGCGACATCGTGCTTGTGCGGGGGATAGCTCGACCACGCGCCCGGCTCGTTGTAGGTCTCGCCGACGAGCAAGCGCTGCGCGGGGACATTGGCGCCGATGATGTCCTGCACCTCGCGCCGCCAGTTGTGCGCGCCGACGGTGCGCGATTTCACGTCCTCGGGGCCAACGACGGCCGGCGACCCGCCGGGCTGCGCCAGGGCCTTGCAGACCCCGATCTGCACCCCGACCGAAGACCCCGCGCGTACCGAGAATGCGCTCCCAGCCGGCAGGTAGACCGCGGTCGCCTTGCGGTCGAAAACGTCGCCGCGCTCGCCCAGACCCGCCCAGCGCTGGCCCGCGGCCTCGATATCGCAGCGCCCGCCGAGGACGACCAGCGCGGCCTCGGAATCGCCGGTTTCGCCCTTCCACTCCGTGTCGGCGCCCAAGCGCAGCAGGCCGAACTCGAGGAACTCGAGGCCGGTTTGCTCACGCGGGATAACGGTGGTGTAGCCGTCCTGCGGGGCGAGACGAAAAAGCAGACTCAACTCAGCCTCCGTTCACTTGCCCGCCGCGGGCGGGTTTACTCGCCGTCGGCGGTGGCGCAACCGTGCTCATCCGCACCAGTGCGGATTGGCAGGCGAGACGGCCGCCCTACCAGATTCGCGGCAGGCGAGACGCCTGCCCCCACGAGCGCGCCCCAGGTTCAGTCGCGGTATGCTAACACACCGAAAAACCGGTGTCAATTCGAGTGGGCGGGCCGGTGTGACGGCGAAAAGCGGGTATTAGCTTGCGCATGTGTGGGAGCCCGGTCCTCCGCGCGATTCGGATCGCCGCGAGACGCGGCTCCCACGTGGCGGCACCCAGGGAAAACGGTCACACCCGGGCGGGCTGGCCGATGGGCGGTATCAGCGCTCCTGCGCTGATACATGAGACTCGATAGGCACGGCGGCAGAGAGCGCGCGCAGCAGGCGCTGCTGCGCTTCGCGCATCGGCCCGGGGACGGTGCAGCCGGCGGCATTGACGTGCCCGCCGCCGCCGAAGCGCAGCGCGACCTCGCCCACATCCACCGCGCCGCGCGAGCGCATGCTGACCCGGATCGCGCCATCGGGCAGCTCGACAAACAGCGCCGCCGCACGCGCCTCGCGCACCGCGCGCAGGTGATCGACTATGCCCTCGGTCTCGTCCGGGGTGCTGCCAGCGCGGCGGAAATCATCCTGCGTCAGCGCGGAGAAAGTGACGCGGCCGTCATCGGCCTGGCGCAGCCGCCCCAGCGCCAGACCGAGCAGCTTGCTGGCGGAGAACGACTTGCTCTCATAGACCTCGCGGTAGATGGCCGCCGGGCGGGCGCCGCCGCGCACCAGGTCGGCGGCGATGCGCAGCGCCCGCGGCGTGGTGTTGGCATAGCAGAAGCGGCCGGTGTCGGTGATGATGGCGGTATAGAGGCAAGTGGCGATGTCGGCGGTGATCGCGATCCCCACCGCGCGCAGCAGGCGGTAGACCATCTCGCCGCTGGCGGCGGCGCGGGGCTCGATCCAGCGCACCTCGCCGAAGCCTTTCTCCGTGGCGTGATGGTCGATATCAATGATGGCGCAGGAGCGCTCGAGGTCGGCGGCGAGGCGGCCCAGGCGGTCCAGGCCGTCGGCATCCACGGAAATCGCGAGCATGGGCGGCTGCGGTGGGATGGTGCGACTAACGCGATCCGCGCCCGGCAGGAAGCGATAGATGGCGGGCACGGGGTCGGCGCAGGCCGGGAAGGCGCGCAGGCCGATGGATTCGAGGCCGAGGGCGAGGCCGAGCAGCGAGCCCAGGCCATCGCCATCGGGCGCGACGTGGGTCAGGAGCAGGCAGCTACGATGCCGCCGTATCAGGTCCGCGATCGATTGGATCTTCTTCGGCAGGGGCTTCACGCTTCACCTGTGACGAATCTGGTTGTGGTTGCGCGTCGGGCTGGTCGTCGGGTCGCGTTTCGCGCTTGACCTGCTCCAGCAGCTCGAAGATGCGGGCGCCGCGAGCGATGGACTCGTCGCGCTTGAACTCCAGCTCGGGCAGATAGCGCAGGCGGACGACTTTGCCCAACTCGGCGCGGATGAAGCCGGCGGCGCGGTCCAGGGTCTCCAGCGTCTGGCGAACCTCATCGTCGCTGCCATAGACGCTGACGAAGACGCGCGCGTGGCGCAGGTCGGCGGTGACATCGACGCCGGTGATGGTGATCAGACCGTCCACGCGCGGGTCTTTGAGCTCGCGCTCGATGATGCGGCTGATCTCCTCGCGCAGCAGATGGCCGACGCGCCCCTGGCGCTGAGTACGCACGGCAAAGCTCGTTTCTCGTCCCGCTGCCGCCGCCGAGCCGGGCGAAACGCGATTCCAGTGCTTTCTTGCACGTCTGCTTTACGGTCTCACCCTCTCCTTAGTCCTCTCCCTGCAGGGAGAGCAGACCGGGGATCATGTGCGCCGGTCAACTACTCTCCCTCACCGAGGGAGAGGCGGGGTGAGGGTGATCAGCCGGTAACAGCGATTCTGCAAGCCGGGACCGGCACACGTCGCGCCCGATGTTACAGCATCTCGATGCGGTAATCGAGCACCACGGCGCGGGGCTCGGATTCGACCAGGTCGATCGCCTTCTCCAGGATCGAGTGCACCACCGCCTGGTCGTTGGCGACGGCGGACATCGCCAGGGTGGCAAACCGCCGCGAGTCGAGGCGGTCAACCTCGGCGACGGCGAGGTTGAAGCGGGAACGCAGGCGATCGACCAGCGCCTTGATGACCTGGCGCTTATCCTTGAGGGTGAGGCTGTCGGTGACCTCGAGCTCGACCGTGGCAGCGCCGATGAAGTACATGGGAAAAGCCCGCAGCGAGATGGACGCTGCGCCGATGTGTTAACCGTAGTGCAGCGAAAGATCTCGCGCCGACGATAGGGGATTCTTCGCTTCGCTCAGAATGACATCCCGCGCGACGAACTACGAGCCGCGGACCGCGCGCTCAGATCACTTCGCGCCGCACTTCGCGCGTGGTGAAGGCCTCGATGATGTCGCCGGCGGCAAAATCCTGGAAGCCGCCGACGGCGATGCCGCACTCGAAGCCCTCGCCGATCTCGCGCACGTCGTCCTTGAGGTGACGCAGCGATTCGATCTTGCCCTCGTGCACCACCTGTTCGCCGCGCAGCACGCGCACCTGGGCGCCGCGCTGCACCACGCCCTCGGTCACGTAGCAGCCAGCCACCGTGCCCAGGCGCGAGATCTTGAACACCTGCCGCACCTCGGCGCGGCCGGTGAGCACCGTCTCGTACTGCGGCTCCAGCATGCCGGTCATCGCCGCCTTGACGTCGTCGAGCAAGTCGTAGATGACCTGGTAGATGCGCACGTCCACGCCTTGCTCCTGGGCGACCTCGCGCGCCGCGGCCTCGATGTTGACGTGGAAGCCAATGATCACCGCCTGCGACGCCTGGGCGAGCATGACGTCGGAATCGGAGATGTCGCCAACGCCGGCGTGAATCACCCGCACCCGCACCTCCGGGTGCTCGATGCTGCGCAGCGACTCGGAGATCGCCTCCACCGAGCCCTGGACGTCGGCCTTGAGGATGACGTTGAGCTCTTTGACCTCGCCCGCCTGGATGCGCTGGTAGAGATCCTCCAGGCTCAGCCGGGCGGCGGCCTGAATGCGATCGGCGCGGCGCTGGTCCTGGCGCGAGGCCGCAACCTGCTTCGCGGCCCGTTCATCCGGCACCACCTCCAGCAGGTCGCCCGCCTGGGGCACCGTGTTGAGCCCCATGATCACCGCCGGCGTGGCCGGCCCCGCCTGCTCCAGCGATGCGCCGGTATCATCGATCATGGCGCGAATCTTGCCCCACGCCTGGCCCGCCACCACCGCGTCGCCGACACGCAGCGTGCCCTCGCGCACCAGCGCCGTCACCAGCGGCCCGACGCGGCGGTCGAGCTCGGCCTCGATCACCGTCGCGGCCGCGGGCGCCGTCGGATCGGCTTTCAGCTCCTGGACATCGGCCATGAGCAGGATCATCTCCAGCAGGCTCTCGATGCCGGTGCCGGTGAGGGCCGAGATGTCCACGAAGATGGTCTCGCCTCCCCACTGCTCGGGCGTCAAGCCGTGCTCGACGAGCTGCTGGCGGACGCGGTCGGGGTTGGCCTGGGGGCGGTCGATCTTGTTGACCGCGACGATGATGGGCACGCCGGCGGCGCGGGCGTGGTTGAGGGCTTCGATCGTCTGCGGCATGACCCCGTCGTCGGCGGCGACGACGAGGACCGCGATATCGGTGACGTTGGCGCCGCGCGCGCGCATAGCGGTGAAAGCCTCGTGGCCGGGGGTGTCGACGAAGGTGATGCGGCGGTGATCGACGTCGACCGCATAGGCGCCGATGTGCTGGGTGATGCCGCCGACCTCCTGCTCGGTGACCTTGGTATGGCGGATGGTGTCGAGCAGGGTGGTCTTGCCGTGATCGACGTGGCCCAACACGGTCACCACCGGCGGGCGTGGAACGAGCTGCTTGGCCGGCGCGCGCGCCTCGGCCTCGAGCGCGGCCTCGAGCGCCTCCTCGGTGGGCTCGCCGACGGTGACATCGCGCCCGATGGCGACGCCGATCTGGGCGAGCAGGTCGGGCTGAAGGACCTTGTTCAGACCGGCGACGATGCCCAGGTCAAGCAGGGCGCCAAGCAGGCGCGCCGGCTCGGCGCCGAGCACGGCGGCGAAATCCTTGACCGACATGGGCGTGGAGACGACGACCGCTTGCTTGGTCTTCTTTGGCAGCGCGCCCTCGGCCTCGGCCTTGGGCTTGATGCGGGCGCCGCGGCGGATGGTCGGCAGGCGGCGCTGGGGAACGCGCATGCGCACCAGGGGCTTCAGGCCGCCCTCACGGGGCTGCCTGGGGCGGCGCGCCTCGGCGGCTTGCAGCAGCGGCGCGACGACCTTGCTCACTTTCGGCTCAGCCGGCTTGGCCGGCGCGGCGGCCTTGCCGGCCGCGGGCGCGCGGGCCGGCTCGCCCGGCCTGATCTTGGGAATCTTGCGGATGACTGCCGGCGCCTCGGGGGCGGCGGGGGCGGCCGGCGGCGGAGCGCTGGGCGCCGCCTCGGCGACTGGTCGCTCGGCGGCCTCGAGCAGCGCTTTGATCTTATCCGCTCTGCCCAGCTTCTCGGCGACCTTCAGCGCATCCGGATTCTTCAGCGGGCTGCTGACCGTGCGTGCGCTGATGCCCAACTCGTCGAGCGTTGCCTTGAGCTTGGGCAGCGGTATCTTTAGCTCTTTCGCTAGTTCGATGACCTTCATAATCAGTGCGAATCGGCGCCTATCGCCCCGCAGCAACCCCGGTAGGGGACCCCTCGATTCGCGGCTAGGTCGCTCTCGCGACCGCCATGGCGGCGGTGAGGCCGCCTAGCCACTCGGGGTGACATCACGCGCAGCCGGGCGCAACCCACCCCTTCATGCCGCCTCTCGCGCCAGCGCCAGCAGTTGCTGCGCGACCTCGGATGGCAGCGGCTGGCCCAGGGCCCGCCGCATGACATCTTTGCGAACCGCGGTCTCAGCGCACTTCACCGCGCGGCAGACATAAGCGCCGCGCCCCGACACGCGGCCGGTCGTGTCCAGCTCGATGCTGCCGTCGGGCGCGCGCACCAGGCGGATCAGCTCAGCCTTCGGTCGCACCGTCCGGCACACCGCGCACGCGCGCATCGGAATGTGGCGTGGCATGGCGCTGCCGCTCCGCTACGGCCCTTGGTCGTCGGCGACGGCCGCGGCTTTCGGCGCCTCGGCGGGCTCGCCGGGCGTCGGCTCATCAGCTTCGCCTTCGGCCGCGGCGCCAACCGGCTGCTCCGGTGCCGCGGCCGGTTCTTCAGCCTCGGGCTCGACCGGGCGCTCAGCCGCCGCTGCCGCCTCGCGCGCCGCAGCTTCCTCAGCGCCAACGACGTATTCGGCCGCCGGCTCGGCGACTTCCTCCTCGCCGATCATGCCTTCCTCGGGGCCGATGGACGGCGGGCTGGTGGTCGCGGCCTTCTTGCGCGCGTCCATCTCGGCGTACATCGCCTCTTCAATGTCGGCGATCTGGGTCTCGCTGCGGATGTCGATGCGCCAGCCGGTAAGGCGCGCCGCCAACCGCACATTCTGCCCTTCCTTGCCGATGGCCAGCGAGAGCTGGGTGTCGGGGACGATCACCGTCGCCGTCTTCTGGTCTTCGTCGATGCGCACCTCGTTGACGCGGGCGGGGCTGAGCGCGCTCGCCAGGTAGCGCGCCATGTCGTCGCTCCAGCGCACGATGTCGATCTTTTCGCCGCGCAGCTCATCCACCACCGCCTGCACGCGGCTGCCGCGATGACCGACGCACGCGCCGACGGGGTCGACGTTCTCCTGCCGGGAATGGACCGCGACCTTGGAGCGCAGGCCGGCCTCGCGCGCGATGGCTTTGATCTCGACCACGCCGTCGTGGATCTCGGGCACCTCGAGCTCGAACAGCCGCCGCAGCAGCCCCGGGTGGCTGCGCGAGACGAGCACGTGGGGGGTCTTGGTGGTGCGCTTGACCTCGACGACGTAAACCTTGATGCGCTCGCCGAAGCGATACGAGTCGGACGACATCTGCTCCGACGCCGGCAGTAGGGCCTCGACCTTGCCGACGTTGATGAACACGGAGCGCCCGCTGCGCCGCTGCACCACGCCGGTGACGACCTCGCCCGCGCGGTCGGCGAACTCGGAGAAGATGATCTCGCGCTCGGCCTCACGGATGCGCTGCACCACGACCTGCTTGGCGGTCTGGGCGGCGATGCGACCGAAGTTGTCGGGCGTGACCTCGATGTCGATGCTCTCGCCGACCGCGATCGAAGCGTCGAGCTTGCGCGCGTCGGCGATGGAGAGCTCGGTGTGCGGGTCCGCGAGCTGCTCGACGACCTTTTTTCGCGCGTAGATGCTGGCGCGCGAGTAGTCCCAGTCGATCTCGACGTGAATCTCGCCCGCCTGCCCGTAGTGCTTGCGGTAGGCCGAAACCAGCGCCGCCTCGAGGATCTCCTCCAGCGTCGCCAGCGGTATATCTTTCTCTTTCTCTATGTCTCGCAGGGCCTGCACGAAGTCCACATTCATCGCCCTGACTCCTTTGGTCAGATCGCTTGCGGCTGGTGCATGGCCGGCGCCGGCTAGCCCGCGACTGCGCGACGGCCCTGCGCCGCCCATGCGCAGCCGCGCGGCCCACCTCCGCCAACGATCCGCCCTTAACACCAAAGAGTGGGAAAAGCCCCACTCTTCGGTCAGCCAACACCGATTAGGTGACTTGTAGTATAGCACAATGCGCCGGGCTTGACAAGGATGGTAGGGATGGAACCTCGCCGCAGAGCCGCGGAGAGCGCAGAAGGTAATGTCGTGCGGGAACGGCTCGTGACTGGCCGCGCCGGTTTGCGCGGCAGGAGGTCTGGTTGGCGTCGGCTGCTCACGTGGCCGACGCCGGCTAGACGAAGCATGCTCGACAAGGGGGACGGCTGGTCAGCGTCACGGCCGCGCGGACTACTTCTTCGGCGGGTAGAGCACGTCGAAGTGATTGGCTGGTTTCGCTCTTTTTCCTGGTCGGCCGGCACCGGGTGCGTGCATGCCAAAGCCGTTGGTGTTCCACGGCGGAGGGGGTTCCGCCGATAGCTCTGGTGCTTCGACGAGCTTGTATTCGGCGAAAAGGGTATTCCAATCATCCTCTATGACGAGATAGCGCACCAGGATGCGATCGACCGAGAGACCTCGTCTGGAATCGATCTTACGATAATGGTCAGCCAATCGCCCCCTCAGCGTTCCTCTATGGGAGGTCTTGCCGATATACACCAACTGCATGCGTAGCGTCACCAGCAGGTCGTCTCGCAAGTCCTCGTTGCGTTGTTGCGGCGTGACCGTCTCGGATAGGGACACCTCGCTAAGGTACAGCGCATAGATGCCGGTTTGGCTAGGAAAGTCGAAAGGCCGGAAACCGCCTGCCTCCATCGGCACCGCCAGAGTTACAAACGGGCTGCTCAAGAAAACGGTCAACAGATAAGACCGCTTGTCGTCAGGGTTGAAGAAATGCGGCGGCGGGCAGCAGGAGCGGCTCATCGCTTCCTCACAATCACCGCGGATTCGTAGAGATTGGCCTGGCTGGTTTCGCCCCGTCGCACCGAGGAGGTGGTGATGCTGGCGCCGACGCGCTTGTCACGCAGCAGATGAACGCCCTCCAACTCCAAGCCCGCCTCGGTCGCCATTTCGCCGAGCACGGTCTCGGTCTTGATCTCGAAACCCTGGATGATGGAGTTGCCGATGACGACGACGCCGACCCCGCGACGCCGGAGGACGCGGCGCAGGACATTGAGGAAACAATGGCAGTCATTGAAATAGGACGCGACGTAATTCGCCCAGCCGGGACCGCCATACGGCCCCTTGTCCGCCCGAGTGGCACGCAACTTCTCGATGGTCTGCTCGAGAGCCCGGTGCTCAAAATGGAGATGGATTGGCGACGCGTCGCGCACGGTCTGCCAGTACTTGCCGAAATTGCGGGTCTCCAGCGACTTTTGCTGCTGCGGGGAACTGATGAAGTCGAGCCAATAGAGCTGGGGGCGCGTGTTGCGGACATAGTGGTAGTTGTTGAGATACGGCGGCGAGGTGAGCATGAGATTCACCGAACCGGTCTCAATACTATCCGCGCCGGAGAAGAAATCCCCGACGATGACCGAGCCCGTGCCGAACGGTCGCCGGGAATCGCGCTCCTGCTGAAGCCAGGCGATGTCGGCGCGCATCTGGCGCAGCTTGTGCGTCAGCACCTCGGCAACATCGGCCGCGGTGATGAGCGGCTTGCCGGCGGCGGGGCGCGAGCCGAGGCTGGGCTCGTAGGTATAGTTCGACACGCTGACGATGACCGCGCCAAAGGCGATGCGGAAGAGGTCGGCGATGTCGGGGTCGCGCAGGCCGCGGATGAAGGCCAAGGCATGAAGCACCTGGCGCTCGACCGACGGGCTGAAGAACGGTATGCGGGTTCTCAACGGCGGGGCGGCGATGGTCGCGGGCGGCAGGGTAGCCTGCCACGAAGCCGCTGCATCTCGCAGCTCGGCCAGCGCGAGGTCGAACTGACCTAAGTCCACAGTGGCCGCGCGAAGCTTGGTTCTCGCCGCGAGCGCACCATAGGGGTTGATCTCAAAGCCGATGGCCTCGTGACCGCTCAGCACCGCCTGCACGAGCGTAGTGCCCACGCCCGCGAAGGGATCGAGGATCAGAGCGGTGGGGGCGCTGTGGCGGTTGCCCACAAACGTCTCGATTACGCCATCCACAAACCCGGCGGAGAACCCGGCGATCCACGGCACCCAGCGGTGGATAGGAAGGGTCTTATTGTCAATGAAAGCGGGGTCGCGGAAAGCCCCGCCATTGACGCCGCCGTTGGGCCCGAAGTCGAAGAGCGTTTGTCGGGGGTGAATCCCCATGTCCCGACCTGCGGCGTGCGCAGCGGACGGTTCGGCCGTTACGCTCGGCTGAAGCGCTTGGTCGCCGTGATGGGCGCGCGCACGGATCTTGGTTCTCGATCGCTTGGCCGGACTCATCCTTGAAGAGGAGTTTAGTTTGCACGGGCAGGCTTGTCAAGGCGGATTCGCGATTGCAGCGCGCAGGTTAGAGCCCCAGCAGCGGAACCGCGACGACGCGGCCTGATTCCAGCGATTCGATCGCCGCCTGGATGACGTTCTGCGCGGCCAGCCCGTCCACACCCGAGCCGTCAATGCGGTCGGGCGCGACGCCTTGCGACACCTGCTCCAGGAAGCGGTGGATGCGCCGCCTGAATGTATCAGGGAAGCCCGTCATGCCGCCGCGGATGGGGTTGGCGATGACGGTCTTCTCGTCCGACGCGCGCGGGTACAGGGTCAGCTCCTTGTACATGTCCACCAGGACGAAGCGGCCGGCGTCGCCTGCGACCTCGCAGCGCTCCATGGGGTGGCCGCGGATGATGTCGTAGCTGCCGGTGAGGTGGCCGACCGCGCCGCTGGCAAACTTCATGTTGAACTGCGCCGTGGACCAGATCTTGCGCCCCGGCGCCTTCATGGCGAAGCATTGCACCTGCGCGATCTCGCCGCCGTAGTAGCGCATGATGTCAATGGTATGCGGATGCAGCGCCTTGAGGTGGAAGTAGGGCGAGCTTTCCGCCGGGTTGCCGATCCACATGGACATGCTCATGAACAGAATCGCGCCGATTCGGCCTTCGCTGACCCACCGCTTGGCGATGGCCGCGGGCGGGGTGAAGCGGTGGTTGAGGTCGGTGCCCAGGCACACGCCCTGCTGGCGCGCCTTGAGCACCATCTCGCGCGCGCGGGCAACGTCGTTACTCAGCGGCTTCTCGCACAGCACGTGACAGCCGCGCTCCAGCGCCTGCATCGTCGGCTGGTAGTGGTCGCTGCCGTACTCGTAGCCGCCGGTGGCGACGCTGACGACATCGGGTCGCAGCGCCTCCAGCATCTGCGCGGCGTCGTAGTAGCCCGGCACGCCCAGCCGCGCGGCGGCGGCGTCGCCGCGCTCGGGGATGATGTCGCACACGCCGACCAACTCGCTCAGGCCGTCATCCTGGTAAATGTCGGCATGGCGGTTGCCGATGGGCCCCATGCCTATGACGCAAACGCGAAGCATAGTCAAGTCGTCCGCAGATTACGCGGATTCGGTTCGATGAGAATGTGGAACAGCCGCCCTCGGCTGTTCGTGGTCAGGCCGAAGCCTGCCTTAGCGATCCGGCGCCGTGCCTGCTACCGGAACGATTAATCCCGAACACAGCGAGTCCCCCGCCGCCGCCACTGCCGTTTGGGCGGCGAGGGCGTCAGCGCCCGAACCATCGATTTCGTCGGGCGCTGCGCTGGCCGTCAACCGCTCGAGCAGGCGCGCGATGCGGCAGCGGAATGTATCCTCGTAACTGCCCAGCCCGCCGAAGATCGAGTTGGTAATGACCGTCTTCTCCTCCTGCGCGTGCGGGTAGAGGGCTAGCTCCTCGTAGATGTTGTCAACCACGACGCGGGCGGTTGTTCCCGCCATCTCGAACCGCGCGAGCGGATGGCGGGCCGGCATATCGCGGCTGACGGTCAGGCTGCCGACGATATTGTTGGCGTGCTCGACGTTGACCTGCGCCGAAGACCAGCCGCCCGCTGCGGACGCGACGGCGAAGCAGTGCAGCCGCGCGACGTCGCCGCACCAGAGGCGCAGCAGGTCGAGGCCGTGGCCGGCCAGGCGGCGAAGAGCCGCGTCGCCATCAGCGCCGTCTCCGGCCTTGGTCCACAGCGCAAGGTTAGCGAACAGCAGCGTGCCGAGGCGGCCATCGTCAATCCATTGCTTCGCCTTGATCGCCGCGGGCGTGAAGCGCAGGTTGAAATCGGCGGCGAGGCAGAGGTCGCGCGCCCGCGCGGCGTTGACCAGCTCGCGCGCCTGAGCGAGCTCGGGCGCGAGCGGCGGCTCAGCCAGGACGTGGCATCGTGCCTCCAGCGCCGGCGCGATGAGCGCGGAAGGTTCGCCGACGCAGATGCTCACCAGGTCGGGTCGCAGCGCGCGCAGCATCTCCGCGCCGTCGGCAAACGCCGGGACGCGCAGCCGCGCCGCGGCCGCCTGCGCGCGCGCCGCATCACTATCGCAAATGCCGACGAGCTGTGACCGCTCGTCAGCGCGGTAAGCCGCAGCGTGCGCGCGGCCGACAGATCCCAGTCCTATCACACAAGCGCGAAGCATGTTTGCGGATGGCTGTCCACAGATTTCGCAGATGGGAAAGAAGCGGATCTGCCTAAAGCCCGGTCTCTCTCGTCCTCTGCGTTTTCCGCGGTGAAACGATGAAACCAGTCCCTATTGCTGCGTCAACATTGATATGACGAACGCCTATCGTAGGGGCGTGATTCATCACGCCCTTCCCGGAGGGCGCAATGAATTGCGCCCCTACAGGGGAAACACCCATCAATACATGATTGACAGAGCCCTACCGGCTCTGGAGCTTCTTGGCCGTGGCGATGGAGCCGATGTGCTTCTCCACGCCGATGTCGTAGGTCATGATCGGATCCGGCTTGCCCGTCTCCTTCATGCGCCGCTCGACCCAGGCGATTATGCGCGCGCGCAGGGTTTCGACAACTTTGGGCTCCTGCTTGGCCACGTTCTTCAGCTCCAGCGGATCGGTGACCAGGTTGTACAGCTCCACCGGCGGCTTGTTGTGAAAGTCCGGCTCCAGGGCGTCGATGAGCTTCCACTGCGGCGTGCGCCAGCCGCGCTTGCGCATCCAGGTGCACTCGCTGATATAGAACTCGGAGCGATAGGCGGCGACCTCGCCGCGCAGCAAGCGCATCAGGTTATGGCCGTCGAACTTGAGCTTGCGCGCTTTCTCCAGGCCCATGACGTCAACCAGAGTGGGCATGATGTCCTCGAGCAGCGCCATGCCTTTGACGCGCAAGCCGGCGGGCAGGTGACCGCGCCAATAGAGCACCAGCGGCACCACCAGCGTCGGCTCGTAGGTGCCGTGGTGGTCGAAGTAGCAGCCGTGGTCGGCGAGGGTCTCGCCGTGGTCGGAGGTGAACACGACCAGGGTGTGATCCCACTGCCCGAGCTGTTGGATGCGGTTGAAGATGCGCGCGATGCAGGCATCCATGTAGGCGAGCTCGCTATCGTACTGCGCGACGACGTAGTTGATGTCGCGGATACCGGGCGGCATCCACGACAGATGAAAGTCGCGGAACGGCTTGAAGTCGCGTACCGGGCCCATGGTGTCGGGCAGCGAGGGGTCGGTTGGGTCGCCGGCATAGAACATGGCATCGAACGGTGGCGGCGCCAGGTATGGCGAATGCGGATCCATGTGCCGTAGGAAGAGACACCACGGCTGGCCGGACTTGGCCATCTCGTCGAGCATGGGCAGGGCTTTCTCGTTGAGGTTCTCAGCCTTGCGCGCCGGGCGATCCTCCCACGACAGCCATGCCTCGTAATCGGCATACTGGTCGAAGCCGCGCCAGAAGCCGGGGCCGAAGCCGACGCAGGCCGAGACGTAGCCGTGGTCGCGCAGCACTTCGCCGAGCACGGGATGGTCGGGATCGAGCACACGGCCCTGGGGGTTGAGGCCGACCATCTGGGTGTTGATGACGTCGCGGCCGGTGAGGATGCCGGCATAGCCGGGCGTGGTGGGGACGTAGGGGCTGAACATGTCCTCGAACAGGACCCCGCCGCGCGCGAGCTGGTCGAGGTGCGGCGTGGTAATGCGGTGGTAGCCGTACATCGAGCAGTGGTCGCGGCGCAGGCTGTCAACCGCGAGCATCAACAGGTTCGGGCGACGACGTGGCATAGTGGCGTTTCCTCCATTGGTCATGTCATTCCGAGCGCAGCGCCAGGCGCAAGCTTGGCGCGAAGCGAAGAATCTTGGCCGCGCCAGAACGATTGTTAGCCCCGGGGGAGCAGGAACCGAACAAAGTGGCCGTCCCCTAGCGGGGCGGGCAGGCCTTGACGCACGCGTTGAGATAGCCTCGGCTCTCGGCGGCGATGATGGCGCAGCGGGCGAGCTCGTATTGCCCGGCGCCGATGATCTCCAGGTCAACCGGCCCCTCGTAGCCCGATTCCAGCAGCACCCGCACGTAGCCCAGCAGGTCAATCTCGCCGCGGCCGCAGGCCTGCATCTCGGGCTTGCCCGGGCCGGGGCCGCGGTCGGGGCAGTCGCGGATGTGCACGTGGCGAATGCGGCTGATCACCTCGCGCAGCGCTGCTACCGGGTCTTCGTTTGCGCGGTAGATGTGACTTGGATCCATGTCTATACCGAAGCCGGGGGAATCAATCTCGGCCATCGCGCGCAGCGTCGTCGGGGTATCGTGGATCGCGGCGCCGACGTGCGCCTTGACGCAAAGCAGGACCCCGTGGTCGGCCGCGCGGGCGGCGAGTTTGCTCATCTTGGCGATGGAGGCCTTGAGGTCGTCTTCGCTGCCGGCCTTGCCGCCGGGGCCGATGTTGATGACCGGGATGCCGATTGATGCGCAGGCCTCGAAGGCGGTCAGCAGGCGCGCCTCGTCGAGCGCCGCCTCCTCGATGGCGAGCAGCTTGAGATTATGCTGCTGCGCGAGGTCTTTGATGCGCGCGGCGTCCTGGCGCCAGGTGTCGAGGTTGAGGTGCTCGCACATGCCGTTGATGGCCGACAACTCGATGCCATCGTAGCCCGAGGCCGCGATGTGCGCCATCGCGGTCTCCAGATCGAACCCGCCGAACAGAACCGAATTCGCGCCGAAGGGGAGCATTGTGTGTCTCCAGGATTGTCATCCGCGGATGGCTAGGCCCATAGCGCCGCCATGGCGGCCCTATGGGCCTAGCCATTTCGCACATTGTTCATCCGCAGATTACGCAGATTGCGCAGATTCCGGAATCGTTTGGAGATCCGGATTGGAGTTCACCTTAGACCCGGATTATGCGTAAGGCAAGGAAGATGTCATTCCGAGCCCTTCGGCTTCGCTCAGGGTAGACTCCGCGAGGAATCCCCTATCGCTCCTTCAGCAACCCGGGTAGCCCGCATTATTCATACCGGTAGCGCAGGCGTCTCGCCTGCGTCCCTCCGGCGCACGGTATGAATAGGCCGGGGTAGGGGACCGGCCGCTGGGGACAGTTACCTATTTCCCCAAGGGTTTCTG
>Ga0315280_10003278_pt1 | contig 25055 bp, 35 predicted proteins | sample YL17G06_40_MG_FD_203697 | JGI IMG/M metagenome (GOLD analysis project Ga0315280, IMG submission 203697) | Sediment microbial communities from Yellowstone Lake, YNP, Wyoming, USA - YL17G06_40 | ecosystem: Environmental > Aquatic > Freshwater > Lake > Sediment | place: USA: Wyoming | collected...
AACCTGTGGTGAAAAGGCTTTTATTTCCGATAATTCCAATGGGGTTCTGGTGTAATTGCATGCCTAAACCCGCTAAGCCAGACAAGACCGTCGAGCTGCCAAAGTTCGGAGACAGAATCCCGGCTGAAAGGTTTCATGTGAGCAAGATGAACGTCCGCTTCAACGAGCCCTTCGGGGAGAGCGAGCGAGACAAGACCCTGATTGAGAACCTGAGACGCGGAAAGATCGTTTCGCCATTCAAGGCCCGCCCCGAAGATGGCGGTTACGGTGTTTATGTCGGAAGACGCAGGTTCTTGTCGAAAGAGAAGATCGGAACCAAAGCCTACGTGGTCGGACAGGACTGGTTGGCTGAAAACGTTTCCGAAGAAGAGGCGAGGAAAGAGAGCTTGATCGACAACTTGGACATTCTGCGTGAGGAGATGGATCCGATAACCAGGGCGCGGGCGCTTCAGGACACCATCTACTCCAACATGGCCGGGGTGCGTGAGGTCGCAAGGGACCTGGGGATAGGCGTGAGCACGCTGAGCGAGTACATCAAGGTCCTGGAGCTCACCCCACCCATGCAGGAAGCGGTTCGCAAGGGCCAGATCTACTATAGGGACGGGTTGACGCTGGCGAAGATGAAGGTCGGAGAAATACAGGAGAAGAAACTGGCTGAAGCCGCGGAAACAGGTGGAAGAGACGGATACATGGCCACGCTTGAAACGGTCCAGACTGGACATGAGAAGAGAGGCATACCGGCGGGCAAGTGGATAGTCGAGCGAATCATGTTCGAGAGGGCACACGAGCAGGGCAAATATGATGAGCTGGATAGACGCGCAAAAGCGAGGAACATGACGGTCGCTGAGTACATCAAAACGCGCGCCATCGAAGACATCAAAGCCTGATGGTGTTCGCAGTGCGAACATCATGAGGACGAACATCTATTTCTTGTATCTGGTGCCTCCCAAGCGAGTATCCGGGTAAAGAGCAGCCTGTGGAGCGGCCCATCTATCGTCGTTTTCCTTTCCTGGAACGATTCGATAGAGCTGCTTAGGTATGGCTCCTCGTCCCATCACCCTACGAGTGGGCTCGACTAGGCCCAGACGCTTAAGAATGTAGAAGTATCTTCTCACACTGTCATAGCTAGTTTTCTTCTTGACCTTTCTTAGTGCCCTCAGGACATCGTTTGGCGAGCCCTCTCCCGTTTCAAGGAGAAAATCCCTGATCGCCAGGCCGGTGAGACCAACCTTAAGCTCAACTTCCTGCGTCGTCTGCCATCTCAATAAAGCTTTAGAACCCTAGCGCCATATAAAGCAGGGGGTTAAAACCTTGCTTGAATTCCTGTTGTTGTTGAGCGTGCCCATAGTGTTCGCCGGAATCGTCCTCATCGTCCTAGTCATACTGATTCTCATAGGTATCTACCTCAGAGGGAAGACAGTTGTGACCGTCCCTTCCATGACCCTTTTCCTAGACAAGGAAGAGTACGACCACGGAGACACCGTGAACGCGAGCGGCGTCGTGAAGAGCGACTTCGAGAAGCCCGCGGAAGGAGAAACCGTCGACCTGACGCTGAAGGACTCTGCAGGCAAAGAGTTCGCCGTTGGAACAGTCGTGACGGACGCCGAGGGCAAGTACAAAACATCGTTCGCTGTCCCAGACGATGTAGCACCCGGCGGCGTCAACGTAACAGCTGAAGACGCGAAGCTGGGAGTGACGGCAACACGATCCTTCACACTTCTGAGGTAGATACCGGGCGCACGCACTGACTACCTCCCCCTGGGAGAGGTATTGTCAAACGTAAAGGCAAAAATGCTTTAAGCCTTGAGCAGCATAGAATCTTTCGTAGAGGTTCAGTTATGACTTTGGGACCTACTAGCATGCTTGACCCGTATGTCGAATCCTGGGCCAAAGAAGCCGGCATGAACACTGACGCGTTGAGCAGCATCATCGGCGGCAACGTTCTGGGCGGCCTCATCGGCGTGCCCCTGGATATGTTTTTGACTTCGCTTGGCTCGAAGATTGCGCAGACTTTCATCGGAGGAGCCGGGCTATTGCTCGGCACGTACACGTTCAAGGGCCAGGGCCGACTGCAGATGGACACGATGCAGATTGGCTCTCGCCTCTTCAGCGAACTATTGGATCCAAGCCCCCAGCAGATCAAGGAGATACAGAAGAACATCGGCGAGCTCATCGACGGCTTCGTTCAGGGCAGGTGGGACAAGGTGGCCTACGCCATAGTTCGCAACCCGCGAGAATTCGCGTCACTAACACCGCAGCCAGCGGCTCTGGAGAAGAAAGCGGACGAGAAGGCGGCTGAAACAGGCAAACAGCAGCCGGCAGTTCAGCAGGGAATACTGGAGCGACTCTAAAGGCATATATGCGTGAAGCCAGAATAGAATTTGACAGGTGACGTGAGTGCCCGAAATGGTTCCACAGGAAGCAGTCGAGTTTATGACGCGTTTCGGCGGCGCCACACTCAGCAGCATAGAACAGTTTCTCCTAGACTGGTACTACAGCCGGCACCCGGAAGCTCGGGGACAGTTTCCCTACACACGGCTAGAACAGCATCTTCCCATGTTCAGCGACTTGATCGTCGGAGGCCTCCAGCTTCCAGCCTGGGTGGTTGGCATGCTAGTTGAGGACGACGCCAAAAAGAAGGGTAACAAGCAGACGGAGGATATAGCCAAGGCAGTTCGACAGTTCGGGGAAGGAGGCCTGCTCTACGCGGGTCCCATGATTGTTCACAACACCGCAGTCACAGACCTTCCACACAAGGCAGGCGCATCTCCCGCAGGACGGTCGCCAGGACAGGGATACGTATCACCGGTTCCAGCGGCAGTCGTGTACAAGCTGTAGGTGACATGGTATGGAACAGAAAGAAATTGAAGACTTTGCGCTTCGAATGGCAGGCGCGTTTCTTGGAGCGACAGAGGACATAGCTCTTGAAGCAAACTACAACGCAAACCCCACGCCCGGACAGTTTCCCTACGTCGCACCGCTTGGCCCCGGTTTTCCAGCAGGAGACGACCTCTTAGTGGGTGGCCTTTCGATTCCCCCCTGGGTCATAGGCATGCTGGCCGAAGAGGACGGTAAGAAGAAGAGCGACACGAAAATGCAGGAGACGGGCAAGCAAGTAAGGAAGTTCGGGGAAGGCAACGTGTGCTACTCAATCCCGATGCTGATACACCACACGCTCGCCCGGCAAACCAACACCGCCAGTCCAGGAATAATGCCCACAGCTGCAGGAGTACCCGGTCCAACGGGTGGGAGTCCCCGCGGAAGTCCCCAGGGCAATCAGCCGGGGGCAGGCGTAGTAGTTAAGCTGTAGAGACGCCGTCAGAACCGTTCAACAACACCCCTCGCCTTTTTTTGGAGAGGTGCCTCTTTCTCGATTTCTAGGAGACGCTGCAGGGTTGTCTCATAGTTTTCGTCTAGTCTTGCTGCCAGTACTTTAAAGTCGATTTTTGTCTGTTCAGAACATCGAATCTGCAGAACTATTTCTTCTTGGCTTTTTTCTGCCAATATCTCACCTTAGCATAAGCGTGTCTCTTCAATTCTCGAATTTCCCACTTAAGTTTCCGAATGTTCTCTTTTAACTTAAAGCGTTCCTGTCGAGCATCATCTATGAGAGCTTGAAGGTCTGAAATGTGGCTTCTCTGTTCACTAATGATGTTAACTATCTCCATCGCTCGGAGAATTACATCGGAAACTGTCAAAACTGTGACCTTATGAAACGTCTTTTTTAATGCTTCTAACTTTGCGAGAGTTGGATAGGCAGATACGACGCACTCATACGCATGGCTTTCAGAACCATTACCCCCCACAACATCAACTCGATACAATTTCTTTGCTTCAAAAAGAAAACTGTATTCCTTCATGACCTCGCCAAGAGGATACTCCTCTTCAAGTCGCTCCTCAGCAATTTCTACGAGTAACGAATGTACCTGTTCATTCCAAGACTCCATTTTAATTACCTAACCAGTATTTAATGTAATACTCATCACACATAAGACTTTTCCGATAGAAAATCAATATGTTCAACTGAAAAGTACATAGGAGCAATGAGAATTTGGTAAACGTAAACGCATTGCACAAGTACGGAATTCTGAGCGAGTACACTCACGCAGCTGGAGTCGCACAAGCAAACAACGCGGTTGAAAGAGGCGGAGTAACGTATTTCGGAGACGACGAAGCATTCCAAATCGACAAAATCGAGGTTTTCCCGCCTGTCGGAGCCATGCCCTTTCCCATCGAAAACATTCTGGTGCAGCTGATAGTCGACAATGACACGATTGACACGATCTTCCTGGACAGCAGGATGGCCAATCCCTATGCCGTGGGAACGCCGCCCTTCAAGCCGAGCTGCTACATGTTCGGCGAAAGGAAAAGCACGAATCCCCTCGAAAACTATTGTCTGAAAGGCCGCAAGAGCCTTCAGATCAAGACGATGGGGCTGATAGGCGGTGTGGCAATCACCAGCAGCTACTACGTCAGAGTTAGTGGCGACTGGTTCAAGACGGACGACGCGCTGCGCAACTTCTTCGGACCCACCTTTAACCCCGTGCCCGTCACGGTTGAAGACGGTGTAAGAGACCGCAGAGTCACAGTTTTCAGGCCTATACCCATCAGCTTGGACAACTGGCTCAACCTCAGCGGAGGATGCCACAGAAGCGCCAAGCCGCGGGTATTGCCCTGGGTAAACTTCTGCCGAAACGCCGTCGACACCACGCCCAACACCGAGATGCCGCTTGACCTACGGCCTGGAAACGTCACGTACGAATGGGAAAACATGCACTGGGACCTGGACAGCCAAACCTACATCATCAACGATTACATAGGCGTCTGGCCTGACGAGGTCGGACAGCACCTTCGCACCGTCTGGTGGGAGTACGGCGGAGTCGAGTATCCGCAGCCCATAATCCCGACTGGAGTACCACGCTGGGACACAAGATTCAACTTCAACGAATTGCCCCCAGGAATGCCCCCGCACAGCGGAATCCTCAACTTCCACGGGCCACGACAAGTCGACCGAAAACTGCTGGGCACCAAGGAAATCATGGAACTGCGTATGATGGACGACGGAACCGCCGTGCACCACACGGCAGCCGACCACGTGTTCCTTGCCCAATGGTCCAGGAAAATCGAGTTCTAGGAGTGCGGACTCGATGGCCCATTGGATAATCGGATACGCAGTCGGCGCCTACGCCAGCATGACCGAAATACTGCTCAACGTGCCAGGACTAATCAGACGCATAGTGGCAGGCTTCTACATCGTGAACAACACAACTGTTAGTCAAGCACTGACGCCCGTAGTCACAGCCAACGCCGACAACGAAATCCAGATCTTCACGCAGAAAAGCGTAAAGATATTCCACGCCGCCAACCTACAGGACCTCGTCCTTTTCCTGCTCGTCGAAACCGAACTCGAGTACCCGAGCAAGCAGGCTATCGCACCATAGGAGAAATGAAAAATGGCTTTTCCACCTAGTAAACTTCAACCCATCGGACTTAGACACGGCATACGCCACTGTCCGGGCGGAGACGACCCAATGCCCTGCGTCAACTGGGGATTCGGAGGCAAAACCTACTATGTTGACCCAGTCTACGGCTTAGACACCAACGACGGATTAGCGCCTTTCCAGGCTGCTGCAGGAGTCGGACCCTGGAGAACTCTCACCTACGCCTTCAGTGCTGTAAGCCCGTTAGGCTCGGCATCAGCAGGAGTAAAAGGACGATGGCACGACTACCTAGTTGTGCTTCCAGGAACCTACGAGCCGCTGGAAACTTGGCCTCTAACCATTCCGAGCAGCAAGAACAGCATACACGTTATCGGGAGTGCCATGCCCGGAATTGACGGCCCATCCATAGGCACTTTAGGAGCCTACACGCTAGCCCATGCTACTGAACCAACCCTCGTAATCAACGGATCAGACGTCACTTTCGAGGGAATCACAATCTATGGGCCCACAGACAACTTTCCAGTAGTTGAGCTCAACGGCCCACGTTCAGTTCTGCGGCATAACTGGATATACGGGCGCGACGACGGAGGCAACGGAGTAAACATTCCAGTCGGAGGCGTAGGATGGTTCAGCCGGATCGAACACAACATGATCGACGTCTACGTGGCTACCGCGATGGCCGTTCTGCTAGACGAACAGAGCAACCACGTACTAGACAACATTATCCACTCGAGCGGAGGCGGCATAGACATAACCGACGCTGGCCACTGGAACAAGGTCGAGTACAACCGCATCTTAAAGGGCATGGGGACCTTCGAATTGCTTTTCGGCATACGGCTTCAGAGCGGCGCAGTCCAGAACCTTATCGACGAGAACAAGATCGGCGACGCAGCACTAGGCAACAGCGGAGTTATGCGCCAACTCTACGATCTGTCAGCAGCCGTTAGCAACTTCTTTGGCAGAAACTACAAGCTAGGGGCCTACCAGGCAGGACCGCCAGCAGGAATCAACCTTGCAGGAGACCTCATCACGGACGGAGGACCCGGAAGCGGGTACTCACGCGATTAGGAGACGATGAAAATGGCAGAACATAGTCAAGGAGAACACCCATTCAAAGTGCAGGAAGCAATCAAGAAGCTTGGATATCCACCCAAGACGGCAGACATATTGAAGATCAAAGAGGCCCTTAGGCCCGTCCCAGAGAAGGAGGCTGAACCGTAATGGCAACCCCTTACGGAGCTAGGACTCCCAGAAACCCGAGCGTCGAAGGAATCCAAGAAATGTACCGGCTCGGCAAGAACATGACCGTAGGCAACATCTTCTACGTCAACGGACCGCCGTACGGCAACAACAGCAACGACGGACTAAGCCCAAGCAGCCCCCTCTTAACTATCCTTGCAGCTCTAGGCAAATGCGTCGACCTTCACGACGACTACATCATAGTGATGGACTGCTACCAACAGGAAACGTTCCCCATCAACGTCAACAAGAGCCGCGTTCACATACTCGGAGTAGCCAACTGGGGCGGCATGTTTACGCAGATGTTCCCGCCAGGAGACACCGCTATCTTCACGATCACCACGAAGGGCTACATTGAAATCGCATACTTCAGCCTCGGAGCAGGATCCCACCACGCCCCAATCGAATTCCTCAGCACCACGCTTGAAGCTCGCAGCTGGATACATGACTGCTGGCTTGGCGTGCAATGGACAGCTCAAGACGGCATCCTAACCGCAGTGGGAGAATCGCCTGAAATCATGATTGAACGCTGCCTCTTCGGGAAACTGCTCACCAGAGACGGCGTACGCATCGAAGGATCCTCGACAAGAACCATCATCAGAGACAATCTTTTCAGGCAAGTCCCGGGAATCGGCATAGACGTCGTAGCCATAAACACGGACCTCGGCGCAATCTTGGACAACAGGTTCAGCCTCGCAGCGCAAGCAGCCCAAGGAGCCGCGATAACGATAGCGGCAGGAGCCGTCGGCTGCATGGTAGACGGAAACGTAGCCATGGAAGCAGGCGGAAACACGACCAACAATCCCTACGTGGACGCTGGAGCCTGCGACTGGGGCGTCAACTGGCGCGGAGACGTAGTAACCTATCCTGTCTAAGACCCATACAACAATCCGTACAACCTTCCCCCTTTTTTTATATCCACTGCGTTAACGTGTAGTGGAGGGACTGGAATGCCCCGGACGTCTCCTTTCGTGTCCGCTGTGAAGGCCATACTCGAGGAGATGGCTGAAGCTCCCGCGGGCAAGAAGAAGGTTAAGAAGATTTATTGGGATCCCGGTACTAAGGAGATAGTGGTGGATGTGGAGGACTAGATTTTGGTTGAAGTGAAGTTTAAGCCGGCTGACGTGGGCACTGTGGCCGACGGAGCCGTGACCAACGTGAAACTTGCTCCTGGAGCCGTCACCAACGACAAGGTTGACGCTGCCGCAGCCATAGACAAGAGCAAGCTGGCAGCCTTGAGCATTGTTGACGCTGACGTTTCAGCCATAAGCGTCAGCAAAGTCACAGACGCCGTTGCTGGGTCAGGCACTACAGGCGACAAGAAAATCACGAAGCTAGGCTGGAAAAGCAGCACTGAAGAATTCGTAATCGACCATGAGGCTTAGGCGGCATGCCCGAAGGGTCCTTGCCGAGAGGGTTTAGAGACCTCTTCCGCAGGGTAGGCAGCACACCCAACAGGTGGTACTGCGCGGGAGAGGTAAACGGCCTAGTACTCAGCACGAACGCTCCCACAGCCAACAACCTTCGAGCACTGCCCTTCTTCACGCCTAAGAAGATAACGCTGGATCAGATAGCCATAAACGTCACGACGTTGATTGCGGGCAAGGCGCGGCTAGGCATCTACAACGACGATGGCACAGTCTACCCTGGAACACTCGTGCTTGACGGTGGAGAAGTGGACACGGGAACCACAGGAGTCAAGGCGCTCACCATCAACCAACCGTTGACGGCTAAACTTTACTGGCTAGTCCACGTGGGCAACGCCGCCCCCACCCTCAGAGGCGTCGCCACGGGCGGGCTTGCCAACATTCTGGGCCTGGACAGCGGCTTGGGAACCGCGCCGGGCGTGGGCTACACCGCGACATTCACGTACGCCGTTCTCCCAGCGTCATACCCCTCGGGAGCCACCGTCTTGACGGGCACGGTCCCAGCCATCTTCGTCAGACTAAGCGCCTAGCGCGCGCTACACCCTCAAGTGTAGAAAATGCACTAGCTTAGCGTCAAACACGAATCCGGCAGCATGCCCACATTCCAAGTAACATAAGAATTTTCCTTGACTGGTGATCTTTGCTTTCTTGACCGGGACGGTTTTCTTGCACGTGTCACAGAAGCACTCAACCAAGGTCAAAGCTTAACGGTCTCCTTGCGCAGAAACAGCTTCACCGCCTCGTCCAAAGCGTGACTGCGAGTGCGAAACTTTCCAGTTCTCACCAGTGAGTCAATCTGTACCATGTTGTCATGGTCAAGCGTCACGTTAACCCTGGTCATGCTCGTACGCCACCCCTCAACAAAAATTCCCCCCCACTCCTCAACATTTTCTCTGATAACCTTTGAGGGAATGATTTGAACGGGTTTACTGTCATCCTCTCTGAAAACAAGGATATCTACATCTCCCATCTGCTGTAACTGCTGTAACTGCTGAGGACCGAATATGATTTTCTTCTTTCCTGCACGGGTGACGTAAAGACGTTTAACCTCATACATTCTTCCATCGGATAACAGGAAATCTGGGCTTGCGCTAGACTGGTATTTGATATCTTTCTCCTTTACTCCTTCCTGTATCAGCCAGTTGAATGCTCGCTGCTCAGTCTTATTAACGGCAAGAACCCCCTACTTAACTACCTAGTTTTACAATAGCCTTATTTGGCTTCAAATATAAAACTATTCCAGAGGAAACAAGCATGAAAGTAACCGAAGTAGTGTACACGGCTCAGGATCAGGCGTCGCAGACGGCCGACTGGATCCGGCTCAAAATGACCCTTGAACGCCAGGGCGTCGACGTCTCGCCGACCGAGACGTTTGAGGGCGAGAGCAAGTTTATGAACGGCCGCGCCTGGCTCATGCAGGCCGAGTACGAGCAGGTCGACGCTGACGCCCTGCGAGTCGAAGCCTTCGACCTAGAAGTGCCCAGCCACGTGTTAAGCGTTAACGGGCATCCTTTCAACATTCCCCTGACCGGAAGCAACCAGACCAGGACCTACCGGTTCCAGCTCTAAGGAGGCGCGCGTAGTTGAGTGTAGCAGCGCCCGAGTCAACCCGTTACACGCCTGAAGAGCTGCTCGTATCCAAGAGCGCCAACATCGCCGGAAACGCCGAGTGGGCCGTGGACTCCTGGAGAAAAATCGCCCCAAAATACGCTGTGTTCCAGTACTTCGCCACGGTCCAGAACGTGGGCGCCAGAATCCGGGTCACAGCCGACACCGAAAGCAACGTGTACGACGAAGACGCGGACGCGTGCCTGCCCCTGGGCCAGAGTCAGCTGGCCGGAATCTTCGCCCAGAAACTCATGCTCGTCCACTTGGCCAACCTGAACCTCGGAGCCATGGCAGACTACCAGTTCCGATATCGGCTTCTCGTGGATCAGTACACCGTGGCCGAGAAGATCCGGCGCGGACTGCTCAAGCAGGACTCAGACTTTTCAGCGGACGAGTTGAGGCTGGACAGAAAGTTTAACCTCCGCGAGAACGTGGCTGCCGGACGCCTACCCTACCCGTTTCCATTGACGTCGACGGAGCGCCTGGCCAAAGAAACCGTGCTGCGAATCGTGGAAGTCGCCCGTCACATAGCCGTCATCGCGGCGGGAAGCGTGGCCGACCCCACCCTGCAGTCAGACGTCGGCCCCAGAATCACGGTGCCGGACGGCGAAAAAATGGTTTTGTTCGACATAGCCACGGATCAGCCTGCGGCAGCCGCCAACCAAACGTTCATCGTCGTGGACAGAGACCACGATCAGCCCAACTACCTGAGCCTGAACACCTGGTGCTTCCTGGACATCAACCATCCCGAGCAGCTGTGGATTCCCACGCCCAACGAGATGTACGTGCACGCCCGCAGCGTAGCCGGCGAAGCCGACTTTCGCATCCGCTATAAGTACGCCCGGTGCAAGCTGACGCTCATTGATAAGATCCGCTGGAACCTGGACATGGATCCGGGAGAGGTAGCCACCGCCGACAAGCTGGACCTGTGGGACCGCATCTACGCGGGGCTGGTCTAAGGGCGGGTGAACGCAGGTGGCCGAGAGCCCGGACAGAATACAGCATCGGAGACACGGCCTGCCTTCCCCAGTTATACCAATCAGGGCGCAGGTCCTGGGTAAGCTTCCCGTTGGACAGCAGCTGGCCTCGAACGAAGAGTTGGCCGCTCTCCTGAAAGATCTCATCGGCGTAACAGAGCGGGCCACAGCCTTCTCGGCAACCGTAGCGTGGGACTGGCTTCTGGCCGCACTGATAATCGGCGGCTACGCCGTGCCAGTCATGATAAACGTGGAAGGCGCACTTCTGCCAGGCGCCACAGTGACAGTCTACGTTCCCGTGCCACCCGGCTACACGTTCTACAGCGGGCCCTTCGAGTACTGGTCGAGTCTTCCCTGGTGGCTGAGCACCGCCTTCTGGGTGGACAGCGACTTGCCCGCGCCCCCAGCAGCCTTTTTCCTCCGCTTCCCAGACCGCCTAGAAGTCACTCTTCCCAGGTTCGCCGGGGCCTACCGGTTCTTCAAGTACACCGTCACGAACAACCATGCAGTAAACACCGTCAACTTCCTGGCCAAGCAAATCCTGTACGTTCTAACCTTGGACACTGACAAGATGCTCACCGAAGTCTACATCAGTCCCATAATCGACTACATAAGAGCCAAAGCCGAAGAAGTGACGGGGAGGCCCTTCCCATGAGCTGCCCACTATGCAAGCAGAAAGTGCCCCTGTACAAATGCCCTAAATGCGGGCTAACAGGCCACGTTGACCTTGAAGCCAAAACCGTTACGCTGCACATGTCGCCCATAGACGCAAAGAACCTCAAGCCGCGTATGCAGGCTGCCTTCTCGGTTCCCAGCCACGTCGACTGCGAATTCGCCAAACGCATAGACCAGATTGACCTAGATAAGCTCGAAAAGGTGAAGCCGTAAATGCCCATCTTAACCATCTCGGCCGGAGAGGGCGGAACCACAGTTCCAACCCCGGGAACCCACGACTACGCCCTGGGCAGTCTCGTGACGGGAATCACGGCGCAGCCCTACCCTGGCTACACGTTCAAGATTTGGCGGCTCGACGGCAGCCCAGTCTATGAAAACCCCACATACCTGTTCATGTTCGCGGACCACACGTTAGAGGCAGAGTTCACCGGAGCCCCCCCACCACCGCCAGTCACGCACAGTTTAACCATCACCCTAAACGGCCAGGGAATAACCGACCCGCCCGGCAACAACGTCTACCAATACGACGAAGGCACAACCGTACCGGTGACTGCGCAGGCCCTGACAGGCTACACGTTCAGACACTGGGTTAAAGACGGAATAGACCATTCGGAAAACCCGATAAATGTGCTGATGGACGCTGATCACCTGTTGGAAGCCGTGTTCACGGAGACAGTTGAGCCCCCACCGGCCGCAGAGTGGCCCTGGCAGCCACTGGCCATCGTAGGCGGCCTGGAGGGCATAAGCGTACTGGTCATCGCGTTTCTAAGTTATGTTTCTGGGGGAATAACGTGAGCAGCGAAATAGACACGTTGAAGCTTGAGCTGCAGCCTTTCATCAAGCGCAGCGTCACCACCGGCCCGGGCAACGCGCCAGGCACGACCCTCGTAGACGCGACGCTCGTTGAAGCCGTCAACTTCTGGAACGGCAGCTGGCTCCTCCTGCGAACCGGAACCCACGCCGGACAAGTACGAAGAGTCACGGCGTTTGCAGCCGGAACCGTCACCCTAGATCACACCGTGGGCGGCCAAATAATAGCCGGCGCCCAGTACGTGATGCTGCTGAGAATACCCGTCGACATCATCGCGGGCGGAGGACTAAAGGCAGATCTTCGACAGGTGCTGGGCCAAGGAGCCGACATCGCCCCCGGAAACGAACTGTTAACCGAGGACACGGGCCTGAACACGAATCCTGAACGTTGGATGCAAGATCACCACTGGGAATGCGACCAGGTCACAGTCACTCCTGCAGGAGCTCCGGGACAGCAGAACCTGGGCGTCGTCGTGCCCGCCGGAGTGACTCGCCGGATCCGGGTGTTGCACGTGCGGCACGCGGGCACGAACAACACGGTCGTCACGTTGCTTATCGCTGGCGGCGCCGTGAAGCGCAGCTGGGATATCCCGGCTCAGACCACAAGGGTCATACCCAGCGAAGACGGGTGGAGCTTCACTGCGGGCCAGCAGCCTGCCGTCCAAACCTCAGACGTCACGGGAGGAAGCACCTATGTCGGAGCTGAAGGAGTCCAAGCCTAGTGTATGGGGTTAGATGAATGATGCGGGATTTGCGTGGGCAGGGACCGCCAGGAGACATTGGTACTTTTCAGTTGCCATGCTCAGTCATCGTTTATCAGCACACTTTTTCTGGAACAACCTACATTGTTGCGGCAAGACAAGGTCCAAGAGGTTGGGTCCTCGTTAACCATGGTATAGTTGCGGCTCCAGTGATTCAGTCGGCGATAGGTGTTGGAGGACGCATATTTATTTGTGATGGAAGGTACTTGACAAGCACGACTATCACTGGGGCAAGTGGGATAGAGCTTGTTTTTAGTGCAGGTGCAATGATAGAGTATTCGGGGGTTGGAATTGCGCTTGATTTCAATGGGATGGTAGAATTTTCTCTAATTAGACCGAGGATTAAAGCTCTTACTGGTACGGCAATAGGTTTGTGGGCGGCGTGGAAATTTGAGATACTTCGTCCTTACTTAGAAGCTAAGATAGGAATCAACTTTGACCAAGGCAACACAGGTTTTATCGGGGGTGGCGGAAATATTGACGGACCCACAGGTAATTTGAGGGGTGCGGGAACTAGAGGCGTAGTTATTGGAAAAACGTCCTATGCTCAATTATTAAAGATTCAAGTTAACCGCATCAGCGGATTTGAAGCTGGCGTTGAAATAGGCGGAGGAGCAGGGGACCACTTTGTTATAGAACTAGATAATTGTGATGTGCCAAGTAACAAAGTGGCTGTTCTTTTACATGATTGCATTTCTTTGGCTTTAAGGAATATTTCCTTTGAAGACCAACGCCTTTGCAGTATTCAAAGTGACAACGATGGAACGAAACCTCTTACAGGAGTCACACTTGAAAACATATACTTCGCTGAAACTCATGCTGATTTAACTCATTTGATTTATGCTACGAGACTCGATGGATTGGACATCAGAACCTATTCTGTGCCTGTAGGTTGGAATAAGCCGATGTATATTGGTTCTCGTCAGCTCTATTGGAGCGGTACTCCCACGCCGGGAGTGAACCGTCTCCTTAACGGCGGTTTTGAAGCCTTTACGGGAGCTAATCCTAACAGTTGGAATTTGGACAGTGTAGTCACTGCAAAGGAAACTGTAGAGATTAAGGAGCGACTAAGTTCCGTGAAGATTACGTCAAACGGTACATGGGCGCGTTTATATCAGGCTGCGGTTAATCCAGCGAATTACAGAGGAAAATACATGACTCTTGGCACCTGGATTTACAATTTGACGACCAACGACAAAACACAGAGATTGAGCATTGATGACGGTGTGACAGAAGACGGCATAAACATTCCGAAGGCCAATGAGTGGAGATGGTACACATTTACAAGGAAGGTTGGAGATGCCTGTGCTGCATTAACCGCTGATATCTGGGCGAATTATGGCGGTGTAGCCGATGTGAATGACCTTCTATATGCTGATGGAGTAAGGCTTATAGAAGGAACGTTTTGTTCACCGGTATATGCCGATTGACAATTAGCGCGCGCGGCACAATCGGGGCAGTAGCCCTAGCAATCTTGGACGCGGCTTTAATAGGCATTTACGCTTATACTAAGGTTGACGGTAAGAGTTGATCTAGGAGAACAAAAAGAATGTCAGTAAACTTGGCTGTTATCCCGAACGATTTTGGTAACTACGACCCTTCTAACTGGAGTGCATATGGCGCTGACCCTCAAATAAACTTTTTAGACCCTACTGTCTTTCGAACACCGGGACATCCCAGCATATGGCATAGATACCCTCATACGAGCGCAGATGTGAATGGTGCACGAGAAACTGACGGCAGATGGTATCCTTGCAAGGCAGGCGACCACATCATCTTCAAGTGTTGGGAAAAAACCGGGCCAGCAGACAATCCTGCTTACAATAATGACACGCATCACGGGTCAAGAATTGGAATAGACTTTTGCGCTCCAGACCCCAGCCGCCCCGGATACATAATGATTGTTGCGGGCGCGTTGGTAAATGGAGTAGGCTATGACGACATATCAATAGCCGGTCATTACGCAAGTGAAGGAAGCAATGTTCCATGCAACACGCCTGACTGGACACAGCAAATCATCGACTGCATTGTTCCAAGCGGCTTTAATATCACAGAGTTTGTGGACTGGCTGCAAATGAGACCAGAACAAGGAGATAGTGCTCAAGGTTGGTTCGCCGACTCTGAACTGTACCTCAACCCTCCATTTCAACCGAAAGTTCTGGACTTCCCCTTTCCCAAGCCACATCAGGTAGGAGCTCCTGTCCAGCTGAAACTAACCAGAATCTAGTGAGGAATAGAGAGTGACAGATGAAAACCTGGCTGTTATCCCAGACGATTGGGGATTAGCTTACGGTCCAGGTCCGCAGATCATCTTCTTGGATTACGACGTTGTCAGAACTCCTGGGAAGCCGAGCATCCGTCTTGAGCCTCACACCGCAGCTGACGTCAACGCTGCAAGAGAATGTGACGGCACGTGGTATCCCGCCAAACCCGCCGACCACATCCTTATGAAATGCTGGATGAAAATAGACAGCAACCCAACCGGATCGCGGGGGGCGCGGATTGGAATGGACTTTTACGGTGCAAATGGTTACATTACAGGCGTTTCTGGAGCACACGGTATAATACCGCAGCCTGACGCAGATGTCATAGCAAATTTTGTTCCTTGGGGAACGGTTGGGTGGTCTCAGAGAACCATCGATTTTATTCTGGCGTCTGCCTATGTTAGCGAGGTAGACGGAACCCTTCAGATACCCACTTCTGTTGTTATGTGGGCGCAGGTGGAGCGTCCTTCTGATGTTGGTAACGGCTGGTTTGCTGACGCAGAACTATACATCAACCCTTCTGTTCTACCGCATGTTCTCGACTTTCCTTTTCTCCTGCCACATCAGGTAGGGAGTCCTGTTCAACTCAAACTTACCAAAATCTAGTTAAGCGAAAACATGGAGAATAACAATAAGGTGTAGGCGAGCAAGATGGTTAGACTATTCGAAGATGGTTGGGAACTCGGCTTCAGCGCATGGACAGTCAATGGAGTTAGTGGCGGCGTGGTAATGACCACTGACCCGGTGGCTGCTCATCACGGCAGCTACGGCTGCAAAATAAGCGGTTTGGACGGCAACGTAGACTACGATCACTATGGCATTTGTGGAAAAACCCTTCCTGCACAACAGGATTTGTACACACGAGTCATCGTAGAGTTCACTCAGGAACTGAGCACGGGCATGCTGTACATCTTACAACACAGTGCTTTTGGAGGCGGAATAAGTCACGGCTGCTTGGAACGTAGCGCAGACGGTACTTATCGATGGTTGATTGAGGATTCTACCGACGCGGGTGTCATCAATGACTTTTTCGGTCCAGCCTTCACCGGCCCCATAGCAGGCAGAAAGATTTGTCTAGAGTTGCACACACTCAAAAGCGGGTCGGCGGGTCAAGTGGCACTGTGGGTCGACGGAGTACAAGTCATAAACGAGACGGGCATAGATACCGGCGATTTGCCAATTACCGAGTGTCGCGCGGAAGCGTGGCACATATGGGGAAATCCAAACGCTGGAACCATCTACCTAGACTGTTTCGTCGCCGACACTGCTTACATCGGGCCCGAAGGGGCACCGCCGCCGCCGGGCACGGGAACGCTGTCAGTGGCGGCTTCAAAGTCCGGAAGCCCAGTGGGTGCCGCGGTGTCCGTTGGCGGACAGTCAGGCACCACACCAGTATCCTTCAACTTGGCACCAGGCGCCTACACGGTAACGGCAGTATACGCCGGCGTTACCTTAACGCAGGCCGTCACCATAGTTGCTGATCAGACAACAGCCATAACCTTCGACTTCACGAATCCAGGCTTCATAGCAGTCAACGCCTTCTCAGACAGCGTGCCAATCGCCGCCAGCGTATCTGCGGACGGGCAATCGGGCACCACGCCGGTCACGTTCGCGTTTGCCCCTGGAACCTACAGCATAGAAGCAACGTATCAAGGCCAAACACTGCCGGCCCAGACTGCGACGCTGGCTGCGGGAGAAACCGTAACCATCAACTTCCACTTCTTGCCGGCAACACATCAGCTGACCATACAACCCGCGGTAGGGGGAACGACAAGTCCGCCTCCGCAAGTGTTGACGTTGAGCGCTGGATCTGTGCAGCCTGTTGTTCCAATGCCCGATTCGGGCTACAGGCACATCCACTGGTTTTTCGACGGCGTCAACCAGGATCCTTGGTGGCCAGCGGGAAGCACGATTTACATCACGATGAACGCGGACCACACGGTGGTTCCGGTGTTCGAACGGGCCACTGTGACCCTGGAAGTGACGGCCGGAGCCAATGGCACGGTTAGCCCCCTCGGACAAGTCACGCTTCTAATCGGCCACGTCTACGCGTTCTATGCGGACCCATTGCCGGGCTACATGGTTGACCACTGGGACCTCGGCGGAGCCAGCCAGGGAAGCAGCAACCCGCTTAACCTCACGGCCACGGACACCATGGACGGACAGGTGTTAACCGCCATATTCACCAGTCTGCCCCCGCCCCAAATCGGCATGAACGTCGCCGCCTCTGGCTCTGGCACGGTAAACCCGGCTCCTGGCAGCCACACGTTCAACGTTGGCGAAATCGTGCAGTTCACGGCCATTCCCGCAGCCGGCCAAACCTTCAAACAGTGGACCCTTGACGGCCGCATAGAAACGGCCAATCCCCTGCCGTTGACAATCGAGCAGAACATGCAGGACAAGACTTTGACGGCAGAATTCACTGGGCCGCAGCCGCCTCCAACGCTAGATTTGCCCACGGTTGGAGCCATCATACTTGGAATAGGAGACGCGGCCCTGGCAGTGTACGGCCTCGCACACTTAGCGGGCATCGTTTAACGTTGACACGAACGCCGGGAGGTGATTCAAGTGCAGAAGGCAGTCATAGTTGAGTTGTCCGTTGACATTCCGGACACTGAGCAGGGAAAAGACGCGACCGTAACGGTTGGAACCAACACGTACAAGGGAAAACTGACGGTCATAATCGTGTACACTCCGCCGCCGGCGCTACCGGCCGTAGCAAAGGTCACGATTTCAGGCCCAGGCATTGGCACCGTTTAAGTTCTAAGTGTCGGAGCATGTGGTATGGCAACCAGGAAGAAGAGGGATAATCCAGGTTTCGTTCGCGTTGAGGACTGCCATGAGCGTCACGAGAGGATAGAGCTGGCTCTCTTCGGGAAGGACGGCCGTGGCGGTATGGCCAACCAGGTCAACAACATCGAGAATAAGCTGGCAGCCTACACCGGCGTGCTTCGCACGGTTGTCGTGCCCATAGTGGTTTCGGTGGTGACAGCTCTCATCGTCGCGGGGATGCTGGGAAAACTCTAGCAGCCTACAATAAACCTTTTTACCTATCGGTCCTATTGTTGTCTGGAGGACTTGAATGTGAGGTTCTACCAGGCCGCGGCTATACTGCTCGTGGTGTTCGCGGTAATCTCGGGAATCACACAGTTTGTTCTGAAGCCCCTGGACGTTTCGGGCGCACCGTCCGAATTCCAGTACGTATACTTTGGCCTAGTCTACATATTCTCAGCGTCGTCCGTTGCACCGTTGTTCACCATGATACGCAACTTGCTGGGCTACCTGGAAAACTATTTTGAAGCAGATCCGGAAAAGAGAAGCACCATGAAGTTTGAGCGTGCACAGCTGGCGGCAACCTGGGTAAAATATGAAGCCTACATCAACGGAGCCGCAATATTCATAGTGGCCTTCACTGCGGGCACGGCGCTTGCACCCTACGCTTACTACATGGCCGGGACCGTTGCTTTCGTCATAGACCTAGTGCGAAAAGCCTTCAAAGACGCCGGCGCAGCCCGAAACACATCATCGGGCTAACTCCCTCTTTTTCTCTTCCAACGGTTAATGAGGCAAATTCTATAGGTGTGTTCAGGCATATTGTTGTGGAGGGGTGATGAAGCCATAATGCTTTCCTTTCTCCTTCTCCCCAGGAGCATGCGTTCGTCGCCCCCCCGAAAAAATGCGGTGGCCGTGTTCACCGGTGAACAACCATGACCTGTCCGTGTAAAGGGGTCTGCTCGTTCTACAGAAGCAGTGAGTATACGTGCTCGCATGAACCCAGCAAGGATCCTAAGAGCTGCCTCTACTGCAAAAAGTACGTGGAACTGACCGGACCCTAACTGTTTTGAGTGTTTAGCCCTGCTTGGCGGCGTGTAGAAGTGCTTGTGTGCGTGTGCGAACCGCTGTTTTTCCATGGTTCTGGCGTCGTGGATAAGCTTTATAAACTAATCGAACCTAAGAGGTTCGCGTGAGGTTCTTGTTATGAATTGGCCAGTCAAACGAGGTTTTGACCATGAAAATTAACGTTCAGAAGCTTCGTGGAATGAAGTTTCCAGTTGAGAACGTGGGTCCATACGGAAGCTGCATAGTTGTTCCTGGAGACAAGTTTGACCCGGACTGGGAGGACATGCTTGAGGCCCAGGGATATCCCGTCGTGTTCACTGACATCGGAGGTAAGAAAGTGACGCTTGTTCGGCTGATGGGACGCGAGCATCTAAGTGAGAGGCTGGGGACGGTTAAGCAAGAGGCCATAGGTGTCATGACACCTACGGCGTCTACAGAGTCTAGGCCGACTGTGTCGACTGTGAGGCCGCCTAAGAGAATTCCAAAGTGGCTTGCGGATAATCCTGAGCGCCTGTGGAGTGACGAGGATGATAAGAAGCTTGTCAAACTGTGGAACTGCGAGAAGCCCAAGATGTCGGTGTTTGTGATGGCGAAGGATTTTCCCAAGCGTTCCGTAGCCTCAGTGTACGGCAGGCTAAGTCGGCTGCAGGAGGCCGGCGTGATTAAGCCGAGAAGAGGGCGGAGGCATCCGAAACCCCCCGAGAGGAAGCCTACACGTGTAGAAGAGAAGCCAGCAGCCTCGCCAGCTCCAGGTCCCGCGATTGCTGTCAGCATTCAAGAGGTTAGCACTGTTGTTGTTTCGCCTAGTCATGCCGTTCTTACCGTTGTTCTCGAACTGAAGGCGGCCTGATGGACATGCCTGAGAAGGCTATTAGCACGGCTGATCTTCCGTTGCCGGAGAAGGCTAAGAAGACCTGTGGCACGACGATTTGGATGGACTATCAAACGTTGAAGGATCTGAACTTGATTGCTGCTTACGAGCGTATGAAAAGGGGTCCTCTGATGCTGATGATAATTATGGAGAAGATTAGGACGTACCAGAGGAATCCCATGTTTAAGCGGTTTCTCCTGCAGCTCCGCCAGGCCGACGAGGACAAGAAACGCCGGGGAAGAGAGGACGAGTGAACTTCATCAAGGGCGTGCTCTACAAGGTTCCATCCGGCGAGGCTGTGGATCTTCCGTTGCGGCACCTGGCCGCGTTCGGCGTTACGCGTGACTCGGGCAAGACGACGTTTATCGAGGCGGGCGTGGCCGCTGCGGGCTTGAAGGCCATAACCTTTCGCACGAAACGGGGGGAAATCGGATTTGAAAGCGCCCGGCAGCTGCCAATATTCTTCGATGAGCGAGGGCTTACTCACTGGAAGGCCTTTGAGGGCTTGATATCGGCCACGCTCGAGGAGAAGGTGCAGCGGGAACCAGGAATCCGCGGAGCAATTATCAGGGTGTGCATGAGGCCGAACCGGGCTGAAACGTTGGAAGACGTGCATGCACGCGTCAAGGCCCACATGAAGGAGAAGATGGGTGGGTTCGAGCGTGACGTCTTCGACAAGCTGGACGCTTACCTGGAGGAGGTCCTGCCGCAGATTAAGGCGCTGCGCCCACGCTTCACTGACAAGCTGGAGCTGCAGGAGTCCGGCATCTACGTCGAGGACCTGACGGGCATCAGCGACGAAGTTCAGTCTCTGCTCATAGCAAGCGTGATGAAAAAATGCTACGAGGAAAGCAGCGGCATCATAGTAGTGTTCCCGGAGGTTTGGAAGTTTCTGCCCCAGGACCGCGGCTCACCCGTGAAGTGGGTAATCGAAAAATACGTGCGGGAAATGGGCGCGGTTCAAGGCTACCTGTGGATGGACGCCCAGGACCTGAGGGGCGTTGATAAGAAGCACCTGCGCAGCATAGAAATTCGTCTGTTCGGCCGGCAGCCGGATCCCCACGAAATCGACGAGTTGCTTAAGGCGTTGCCAATGGCCCGCGCTTCGAAGCCTAGTCCCGAGCAGATTATGACGTTGAAGCTGGGCCACTTCTACGCCAAGCTGCGCGACACGGTCGAACTCGTGTATGTGAGGCCCCGGTGGCTGCCCGAAGACGTGGCCATACAAGTCGCCAAGGGCATAATTGCGCCGGACGGCCCAGAGGTAGAAAAGTACAAGCCACGTGCACAGGTAGATTCACCAGTGAATTCACGGTTACTGGAGGTGAACGACGAAGTGTACAAGGAAAAATATGAAGAGGAATTAAGAAAGCGGGAGGAACTAGAGAAGGAATTCGCGCGGCAAGTAGAACGGGTAAGCGACCTGAAAGCCGACGCCAAATTCAACGAGTACGCCAAGAAGTTTAAGGTAGACGTAGGAAAGGAAATGGAGAACGACCAGGAAACGATAAAGCGGTTGAAGGCCGACCTTGAAGAATTCGACGAATTCCGCAGGGTGTTCGGCAAGATACTGTTTCCGATTGAGGCTGCGACGATGAGGAAGATTGACGAGGCCCTGAAGGGCGAGAGTTCCGAACTCTCTGTGAGCGTTCAGCCGACCCTTACCGAATTCACTGTGAAGACTGCCAGGCGCGAAGTGCTCGAGGCCACGGATCAGGACCCCGAAGGCCAGATCTTGCTGTTGGCGCATGACGGTTGGTTCGGGGAACATCGAAAGATAACCAATGTCCGCGCTGAGCTTGAGCGAAGGTTTAACACTCACCCGCGCCCTGGAACGGTTGAAACAGTGATGGGGAACTTGGCAGGCAAGGGAATTCTCACCCGTGAGAAAGAGGCTAACTCGTGGACCTACTGGCTTTCTGCCGGCGCTGAAAAACTGATAAAAGCCGCCGAGACATGAAAAGACGTAAGAAGCAAGTAAGCTGGCTGAGCCGAGAGAATGCTAGAGTGAAAAACAGCAATCCAACTATGGAAGAGTTAATTATGAAAGAACAGGTTAGAGAGGAACGGAAACAAGCGCGCACCTGCCATCATTGAAGGTGTCGGGACATGGAGAAAAGCACGTTGACGTTGGTTATAAGTGGCCTGGACCTGGAGGAGGTTAAGCAGCTGGCACACGTGGTTTGGGAGATGTCCGAGAAGGATCCAACGCGAGGCTACTACTGCGTGTTGCAGGGCCTGCAGGACAAGACGCTCGAGGAGGCAAGGAAGATACTGCGAGAAGTCTTTCCCCCCAAGGGGGTGACCAGTTGAACAGGAGAATCCGGGTTGCTGTAGAAGTGTTCATCGAGGTTCTGGTGGGGCTGGGCTACCTGGAGAAAGACGCTGCACACCTTGTCGTGACGGCATACGGCAAAGAGCAGCATTGGCGTCGACACAACTTTCACCTAATCATTCGCCCAGGGGGCAAGGGCCACATGGCTTTGACGCTGCACAGGGACGCGTACGTGCCCTATCCGCCGGGCCACAAGGCCGTTTTCGGGGGCGAAGCCGTCAGGGAAGAGTTTAACAGAATCCTGGCAAGCTACCACGCGAGGATGAATCGGCCGCTTCCCCAGACTGACAGGGCAGTCGACAGCGGAGGAATCATGTGAACATCGAAACGTCGAAGGCCTTCGCGCTCATCGCCTTGGCCGTGCTTACTGGCTCCTACCTGGTTGACTTCGACACGTTCAAGAACATGCTCAAGCTTGCACTGGGGCGGTTGGAATGAGCAAAAACAAGGTTGTAGAGTTCTATTGTCCAAGCTGTAAAACTATCAAAACACCCAGACAACGCCTTGTACTTAAACCAGAAGGATTGGTCGCTGAAGACGTAGAACCCAAAACGTGTCCTACTTGTAAAACAGGTCTTCAACGACACGTGACAAGAATACCGCGTGCTACGGGGTGGTCTAGTCAGGCTAGGGCGCAGCGCTCATAACGCTGAGGTCGCCAGTTCAAATCTGGCCCCCGTAACCACACTGTTTTTAGGGAGGATTACAAAAAGTGTTATATTGTGAGCGGAGCAAGCTTCATCTCAACCTCACACGTGTGGTGGAAATGCGATGAAGCTCACAGACCAAACCCTCTTTTCCGATACTGCCTCTACTACTTCCTTTTCCCGGCTGCGTGGAATGACCTTGTGGATTATGGCGATCCTCAGGGACGGCGGTTCAGTGGCCAGTTGGCAAGTGGCCGAGCAAACCATGAAAACCTGCCGTTACGTGAATGTGTATCTTTTTAGGCTTAGAAAGTACGGAGTCGCTGAAAAGAATGAGGAATTTTGGTTTCTGACTGATTTTGGGGAGTATTTGACTGATTTACTGATAGGTCAATATACGGATAGATATAGATATAGATATAAGTATAACACAAGAACAACACAACAACAACACAACAACAACACAACACCCAAAAAGAAGCCTGTTCAGGTCAGCATTCAGGCCTGGCTGCGCGATTCCTCGCCCGGAGACGCGGAAAGAGGAGTAGTAGATCTGCTAGTATATCACTTCAACAAGACCGGCAGCAAATTCGTTCTCGTCAAGGACCACTACGCCATGTCGGAACTGCTCAAAATAAACGTCAACGACGTCCCCGACGTCCTGACCAACCTGCGCCAGGAAAACATCATCTACCTGATGCGGGATCCCACGAGCGGCATGTGGAAGCTGGGCCTCAAGAAAGCGTTTCTCGAGCTCCTGGAGAGAGACGGGTTAAAGTAAAAATGAACGCGCGCGCTAGGACCGATCGGTCCCATATAGGGCGGAGAGCTGTTACGGTCTTCAGCCTACCCTTACGCTTGCACCCGAATAGCCTGCCGAAGCAGTCTGTTTTTCACGGTAGCCTATGGGCGTAAGAGCCAGCCCCCCTAAGTGCATCGTGATCTCAGCTGCCGCCTCCTGGGGGAAGTTTCACCTTGGAGAGATGAAAGATTTTTCCCCGAGACGGTTTTGGACGCTGAGTACGCATGGGTGCCCATTGCCTCACACGAAGGGTCTGCAAATTCGCCTTGGAAGGAGACTTGCTCGCCTAGTGCAAGGCCTTATCTCAGAGGGCTGCTGAGGGCGAGCATCACGCCGTGCTAGTTCTAGCTTCTGAGGCTTTCGTCTTTTAAGTTTTATCCTTTTCAGCGCGAGGCATGATGTTCGCACTGCGAACACCATTGTCATTCTCGACGCGCTAACGAAATTAGTCTCTTCCCCTTCTCTCAAACTTTCACCCCCATTTTCTTAGCTAACCCTATCCATCCCAAACTCGCATACCTTTCAGCCATGTCAGGTTTACGTTCCTTCCAACAAAAGAAAGCCCTGAGATCGTCACGTTGGAAACCATAATCGAAAGCTAGTTGGCAGGCCCTCTCAGCTCGGAAGAAGTGGTCGTATATCTGTGAACTGTGTATCTTTGTGAATGGAATTTTCATGTTTAAGGCTTCTCCAACCTTTCTCACCCTCACGAATGCAGCAGACCGTTCGATTTGAAAGAGCGGATCGCTTTCCCTGCGGACCGTCTTAACCCAGTCGATGAAGGGAGCTGTTAACGGTTCATCCTTGCGTATCGGAAACGTTCTGTAATCCAGAATGGGCTTTGTTACCCATCCTGCATACTCCTTGATGTTGTGCCGCTTGAACTCTTCCGGAGAAGGCTTCGAACTCCATCGCCTGTTGCACCCGCACAAGCATTTCCACTTCTGAGAGTCTCCAACCTTCTCGAACCTCTTGATCACCGGCATCTGCCTTATGACCACGACGTCCGGGTGAAGGGTTTGAACTACGTTCCGTTTGCGCAGCGGCTCCACTCTGTAAGGATGACTCTGGCCGAGAACCTCAGATATCCGGCCTCCCGTTTCAAACAGAGCTGCGATCAACCCGGCCATAAAAGGAGTCTGCGCTTTCTTGACCAGGGCCCGCAGGAAGTCCCACCCGCAGAAAGCGTCGACATCTTCGTCTACACTGCGTTCTTTCGGCAACTTTTCACACTCTCGAAGAAACTCATCTTTCCTACAATAAAAGGGTTATTAACATTATTTAATATAATGTTAAGATAAGGGATACAAACTACATGTTATCTGAAATACGCCTTATTTTTTCAAAAAATCAAAATT
>Ga0315280_10003280_pt1 | contig 25049 bp, 21 predicted proteins | sample YL17G06_40_MG_FD_203697 | JGI IMG/M metagenome (GOLD analysis project Ga0315280, IMG submission 203697) | Sediment microbial communities from Yellowstone Lake, YNP, Wyoming, USA - YL17G06_40 | ecosystem: Environmental > Aquatic > Freshwater > Lake > Sediment | place: USA: Wyoming | collected...
GCGCCTTGGCTTTACCCGGGCGGACTTCATCCGCGCGGATTACATCGAGCTGATCCTCCAGGAAAGGGAAAAGACGGCCGGACGGCCGTCGGAAGGCTAGCCGGAGGGCCCGGCCTTACTCGTCCTTATCGTCCTTGGTCCCGCCCTCGGCGGCGTCGTCGGCCTCCTCGGCGCTCTCTTCCTCGCTCTCTTCTTCGATTTCCTTGCCGGTTTCGTCCTCGACGATTTCCTTGCCTCCGGCGGCCTCGGGCTCGACGCCCTCGTCGCCGCCGATGTCGGCGCCGACGAACACCCGCTCTTCCCGGTCCGGGATGTCCTCTTTTCCGGTCGGGATGAGCTCGTATTCGATGAGCCCGGCCTTGACCTCGGACTGGGCGATGCGGATCAGGTTCCGGGACTTGGCCTTAAGCTTGGGCTTGGCGCCCTTGAGAAGCTGCTTGGCCCGCTTCGAGGCCAGGATGACGAATCTGTATTTGCTGTCGATATTTCCGATATTGTCCAAGTTCCTTAGACTCCTCGACCGATATTCAGCGAATTCCGGTCAAGAATAGCAGAAATCGCCGGGAATTGCAAGGCGTTCAGAGCGGATCGCCTCCGGCGGCCTCCCGAACGACCGAAGACGGGTGCTCCTTGCCGAATTCCTTCTCCCAGCGGGCCACGACCATCGTCGCGAAACTGTTGCCCAGAACGTTGAGGGAGGTCCGCGCCATGTCCATCAGCTCGTCGATCCCGAGGATGATGAACACGGGCTCCGTCGGCAGGTTGAACTGGGCGACCGTGCCGAGGAGGATGACGAGCGACGCCCGCGGCACGCCGGCGACACCCTTGCTCGTCAGCATCAGGGTGAAGACGAGGAGCAGCTGCTGACCGAAGCTCATGTGGACCCCGGCCGACTGGGCGACGAAGATCGCCGCGAGCGAAAGGTAGAGGCTCGAGCCGTCGAGGTTGAAGCTGTAGCCCGTGGGCATGACGAAGGCGACGATCTTTCGCGGCACGCCGATGGCCTCCATGGCCTCCATGGCCCGCGGCAGGGCCGCCTCGCTGCTGGTCGTGGCGAAGGCCAGCGTCACCGGCTCGGCCATGGCCACGAGGAACTTCTTGATCGGCGCCCGGATGAGGAGGGCGATCGGCAGGAGCACGACGAGGAGGAACACGAGGATGGCGACGTAGAACGTCGCCAGGAGCTTGAACAGGTTGACGAGGACCCCGAGCCCCATGTGGCCGACCGTGTAGGCGATGGCGCAGCCGACGCCGACCGGGGCGAAGAGCATGACGATGTTCGTGAACTTGAACATGAGCTCGGCCAGGCTCTCGGTGACCGTGAGGAGCGGCCGTCTCTTCGCCTCGGAAATGAGGGCCAGGGCGATGCCGAAGATGATGGCGAAGATGACGACCTGGAGGATCTGACCGTCGGCCACGGCTTTGGCGATGTTCTCGGGAAAGATGTGGAGGACCACGTCGGAGGCCGGCTGCCGAGCTGCGGCGATCGCCTCGGTCTTGGCCGCGGCGGGCAGACTGATCCCCTTCCCCGCCTGGGAGATGTTGATGGCGGCCAGGCCGATGAACAGGGCCAGGGTCGTGACGACCTCGAAGTAGACAAGGGCCTTGAGCCCCATCCGGCCGACCTGCTTGAGGTCCGAGTGGCCGGCGATGCCGACGACCAAGGTCGAGAAAAGGAGCGGCGCGATGATCGTCTTGATCATCCGCAGGAAGATCAGGCTGAAGAGCCTCAGGCCGACGGCCACGGCCGGCAGGTCGTAGCCGATCCCGGCGCCGACGACCATGCTGACGAGGATCCACGTCGTCAGGGACCGGCGCTGGACGGCGTGGGCCACGAAGAGCACGGTCACGAGCCAGCGGACGGCGAGGACGACCGTGACCGGGACGGCCGCGAGACCCAGGCTGCGCAGGGCCACGAGGGCGGCCAGCATCGTCAGGCCGGCCAGCACCGGAAGAGCGAAGACACTCTTGCGGCGGGCCGGTTTCCTGGATGAGCGGGTGGACGCGTCCATCGGTCGAGGCCCGAATTCTAAAGAAAACGGCCGGCCAAGTCAATTTGAAAAGCGGCTTCGAGTATGCTATCGTAAGGCCTGCGCTAAGGACATGGAAAAGCGGATCTGGGCCGTCGGAGGCGGCAAAGGAGGCACGGGCAAGAGCTTCGTTTCGAGCTGCCTCGGACTCCACCTCGCCTCGATCGGGCGCGACGTCGTCCTCATCGACGCCGACCTGGGCGGGCCGAACCTCCACACGCTCCTCGGCATGAGGAACGGCCATCCGGACCTCGGCGACTTCCTGACGAACAAGGTCCTGAATCTCGCGGAGGCGGCCGTCGCGACCCCCTATGAGGGCCTCCGCGTCATCCGCGGGACCGAGAACATCCTCTTCGTCGCCAACCTGAACCACTACAAGAAGCTCCGGTTGCTGCGGCAGATCCGCCAGCTCGAAGCGCAGGACATCATCCTCGACCTCGGCACGGGCAGCTCCTTCAACACGCTCGACTTCTTCCTCAGCGCGAACCCCGGGATCGTCGTGGCGACGCCCGAGCCGACCTCGATCGAGAACTCCTACCTCTTCCTGAAGTCCTGCATCATGAGGGTCCTCAAGCTCTACATGGACCACTTCAAAATCCCGGACCTCCACCAGAAGATGCTCGAACAGATCGAGAAGAATTCCCAGTCGCTCTACAGCTTCTTCAAGTCCCTCATGGAATCGGACCGGTCCTACGGCACGATCCTCTACAGGGCCCTGCGGAACTTCCGGCCGTGCCTCATCATGAACAAGGCCCGGGACGGGGCGGACGCGGAGCTCGGGCGCTCCGTGGCCGACGTGGCCCGCCGGTACCTGCTCATCGACCTCCATTTCCTCGGGGCCATCCCCTATGACGCGCGCGTCCACTCCTCCCTGAGGGCCCTCGAGCCGTTCGCGGCGGCCCACAAGGACTCGCCGGCCGCCAGGGCCATCCGCGAGGCGGCCGAAGAGCTCATCTACTCCGTCGAGCACTCCCATCGGACGCCGTCCGAGATCCGCTTCCCGAGCGAGCGATGATCAAGAGGATCGAGGACTGGACCTACTATGAGCTGCTCAACGTGGAGAGGACCGCGTCGCAGGACGAGATCCGGGCGGGGTACCAGGCCGCCCTGGCGACCTACGCCCCGGGCTCCCTCGCCGCCTACGGCCTCGTCACGGACGACGAGCGCCGCCTGATCGCCGGCCGGATCGAGGAGGCCTACCAGACCCTTTGCGACCCCGAGAGGAAGAGGGCCTACGACCTTTCGCTCCTCAAGCGCTCCTACTACTACTCGCCGAAAGCCCCCTTCCGGAGAACAGTCGGCAAGCTCGAGATCGAAGAGGTCCCCCACCGGAAGCGCGGGTTCTGGGAAAAGGTCCGTCGCTTGTTCTCGCGCCGGAACCGGATGATCGGCCTCGACTAGAAGTCCTTGACGATGTCGTCGGCCGTGTCGAAGACGCCGTCCGGCCCGGCGGAGCGGAGGCGGAACGCCGAATCCGAAACCCGCTCGTACCTGACCGCCCGGCCCCAGCCATCGAGAAGTCCCATGCCGAGCGACGGCCGAGATCTCTGGACCTGCTTCAGGTCCTCGGGCAGCCCCTCCCCGCCCGCCGCATAGGAAATGATCTCCCGGGCCACGGACGCCATGTTCGCCTGGGTGAGCGTGACCTTGGCCTTGGCGTACTGTTCGATCTCGGTCTGCAGCACGCCTTTGTCGTTCCCCGATTTGACGAAGTAAACGAAATAGACGACGACGACGGCGAGAAGGACGACGGCCAGCATGCCGCGGATCTTCATGAAGCCCTCCCTTCGGGCTCCGGATCGGTCGGGGACATCGCCGGCCCGCACGGCCTCTTCTCTCCGGCGTACGAAGCGATCCGGCCGGCGATCTTTCTGACCACCGTGTCCGGGACACCGTCGGCATGCTTCGACTGGACGCGCATGTCGCAGGTCTCGTTGACGTAATCGACGGCGATGAGCTGGCCACGGGCGTCCCTGACGATCTCCGTCGAAAAGAACCTCAGGCCCGAAATAGCGGCGACCGTCCGGACGACTGCGGGGAGCGGCTGCAGGTCGTAGCGCCCGGCGTCGTCGTCCGCAAGCTCCGTGTACACATGGGTCTTCGGGTCCCACCACGTGCAGTGAACGTCACCCAGGATGAAGAAGCCGCGGAACCAGAAGCGTTTGCCGTCCCGCTCCTCAGGGATGATCTTTTCCTGCAGGAGGTACTTGTCCGAGGGATAGGCCTGGCGCGCCGTCAGGGCGTCCTCGATCCGGCTGGCGTCCTCGACGACCCCCAGGCAGCCGCCCGTCGTGTTGGCCGGCTTGATGACGAAGGGTGAGCCGAGCGGAACGAGCTCGGCCGGGCCGAGCGGCAGGCTCCAGCCCGATTCGGCGGGCGGGAGGATCAGCGTGTACGGCGTATTGACGCCGTGGGCGATGAATTCGAGGTGCATGGTCGCCTTGTCGGAGGCCCAGCGGACTCTGTCCACAGGGTCGATGACATCCCGCCCGCGTTCGAGGGCGGCCGTCTGGAAAGCCATGAAGTCCGGCGATGAGATCGAAGCCCGATCGAGAAGGACGCGGAAATCAAGGCAGCCGGAACGGAGATCCTCCAGGCGCGCCGCAACATCCGCCGGGGATACGACAAGGGTCCGCAGCCCGAGGACAGCGGCCTCGACCTCGATCAAGCGGACGAAGTCCCAGTCGTACTCCCAATCCAGGGTCACGGCCAAGTCGTGCGGTGTAATGGGCAGCATCTCACGGAGCGCGGCAGGCCCCTCGCTCAGATCGGCGGGGGCGGGCCTTGGTCCAGGGCGATTGTTATATATTTCCGCAGGGCTGTCAACGCCAGGAGACGCACGCCCGACGGTCATCGTCCCCAGCTCGCTGTTCGGCGAGGATGCCGATGACGACTTTCTGCTAATTTGGACCCCTCCCGGCGGAAGATCTTCTGCGCCCGGAGGCCGGGCCGGGCCGGGCCGGCGTTTGACGGGTCCGGGCCGCTATGGTATAAGCCTCAGGGAAAAGGAGAGCGGATGAAAAGCCGGCTTCTGCGCACCAAGCCCATGACCCGGATCATGGCCGACACCGAGGTCGAGGGCCACAGGCTCCGCCGCGCGCTCACGGCGTGGGACCTGACCGCGATCGGAATCGGCTGCATCATCGGCGTCGGCATCTTCGTCCTGCCCGGCGTCCAGGCCGCCCACAACGCCGGCCCCGCCATCATCCTCTCCTTCGCCATCGCCTCGGTCGCCTGCGCGTGCAGCGCCCTCTGCTACGCTGAGCTCGCGGCCATGATCCCCGTCTCCGGCAGCGCCTACACCTACGGCTACGCCACCCTTGGCGAGATCTTCGGTTGGGTCATCGGCTGGGACCTCATCCTCGAATACATGGTCGCGGCCGTCCTCGTCTCGACGGGCTGGTCGGCCTACTTCGTCAACCTCCTCCGCAGCGGCTTCGGCCTCCGCATTCCCCAGGCCATCGCCGCCTCGCCCTTCGACAAGAGCCCCGGAGTCCTGAACCTGCCGGCCGCGGCCATCGTCCTGCTCATCACCTGGCTCCTCGTCCGCGGCATCAAGGAGAGTTCGCGCGTCAACCTGACCATCGTCATCGTCAAGTTGGCCGTTGTCCTCTTCTTCATCGTCGCTGCCGTGGGCCACGTCGACCCGGCCAAGTGGCAGCCCTTCATGCCTTTCGGCTTCAAGGGGGTGATGGCCGCGGCGGCCATCGTCTTCTTGGCCTACGTCGGCTTCGATGCCGTCTCGACGACGGCCGAAGAGGCCAAGAACCCGCAGCGGGACCTGCCTATAGGCATCATGGCCTCGCTCATCGTGGCCACGGTCCTCTACATGGCCGTGGCCGCCATCATGACCGGCGTCGTCCCCTACAAGGACCTCGGCGTGGCCGACCCGATCGCCCTCGTCCTCAACACCCTGAAGATGCCCTGGGCCTCGGCCATCATCAGCGTCGGGGCCATCGCCGGCATCACGAGCGTCCTGCTCGTCCTCATCATGGGCCAGCCGCGCATCCTCTTCGCCATGTCGCGTGACGGCCTCCTTCCGCCGCTCCTCTCGCGCGTCCACCCGCGCCACAAGACGCCCCACGTCACGACGTGGCTGACCGGCGGCATCGTGGCCGTGGGGGCCGCCGTCACTCCAATCAACGTCTCGTCCGAGCTCTGCTCAATCGGCACGCTGTTCGCCTACATCATCGTCGCGGCCGGGGTCATCGTCCTGAGGTACACCCGTCCCGACCTTCCCCGTCCGTTCAAGGCGCCGCTCAGCCCGGTCCTGCCGGCCATCGGCATTGTCCTCTGCGGCTACCTCATGAAGAGCTTGCCCCCCGTCACCTGGCTCCGGTTCCTCGTCTGGCTGGTCCTCGGCCTGGCCATCTATGTCGGCTACAGCATCAGGCATAGCGTCCTCCATCGGGAGGGGAAGACCGGCGCCTAGCCGGTCCGCCGGGAGGAGGCCCGTTTTGAAGCCGGACAAGGTCGACCGGAGGATCGTGACCGGGTTCATCCTCGTTCTCTGGCTGGCCATGGCCTGGCTCCTCTATCCCCTCGTTGTTCTCGACCGGGTCGATGTGTCCAACGTCAAGTCTTACCTGTACCGCTCGGCCCTGGGCCTGACAATGCTCATCGTATTTTTCGGCAAGGCCCTGTTCGACCTCATCTACCCCTGGGTCGTGGGCCGGAAGCTGCCCGTCCGCGACGCAGTCCTCCTCACCCTTTATCTGCTGGCCCTGACGGGAGGCGTCATCTTCCTGGTCATCCGCATGACCCTGCTCCTCATGAAGAGCCGCCAGTCAGGGGGCGGCTTCATCTTCTAGGGCCGGCCGCCGCCCGGACCGCCCGTGGGCGGGACCGGGTCCCCCTGGTGAGGGGCATGCCGTCACCTCGCGATTCACCCCCCGAGGCGATTGACCCTCCCCGCCGGCCGGACGAAACTGGTGGGGTCCTGGAGTATCGGAACGAAGGAGCTTGGGATGGCCAACAAACGCAAGGAAGCGCGCATCATCGAAAGGAACAACGTCTCGATCCAGACCACCCATGCCAGGAGGCCGACCGGCATCAACGCGTACACGCACGACATCTCGCTCGGGGGGGCGAGGATCTATACCAAGGAACTGTTCGACGTCGGCTCGCTCATCAAGATCCAGATCGAACTCGCCGGCACCAAGGAGCTGATCACGCTCGACGGGCTGGTCAAGTGGCTCACTGTCCAGGAGGGCGGCGACTGCTTCGAGCTCGGCGTCGAGTTCCGGCACAAGATCTCGAACAGCATCCTGTGCCTGATCAAGCACATCTACCAGCAGGAAGGGAAGATCCCGTCCACGGTCGCCTGAGCCGCGCCCACTCCTCCTCCAGCCAATCCCTGCGCCGGTCCATGGACGCCGTGAAGGCCATGGTCCCCTCGGCGTCGGCGTCACATCACTCCCCGCCTTCTATCGGGCCTGAGCTCCAGCTGATAGGTCCGCTCCGCGAAGCACTTCGGACACTGGATATCGATGCCCGCCACGGACCAGTTCCTGACGTCGTATTCCTGCGGTTCGTCCTCGGTCGGGGCGTCGTTGTAGAGCCGGATGGCGTGTTTGAAGACCGTGCCGCAGGCGCCGCACTGGAACTCCATGGCGCCGGACGCGGTGTCGATGGGCTTGATCATGACGGGCCTCCGCTCCGGACATCTTATCAATTCACCCGGCGGGATGGCAATGGCTGTCACTCGCCGGACGAAGGCCCAGGGTAACGGAAAGGCTGAGAAAAAAGGGACAGCCGCGGGCCCGAGGCCCGCGGCTGTCGTCGTTCGATGCGAAACGTCAGTTGGTGATCTGGAAGGCCATCACCGCGTAAGCGTGCCAATTCCAGGTTATGGGAGGCCCCTGGATTTCCTCAGGCCGGACCCAGACTCGTACGCCAAGGACGCTACTCGTCAGCACGTCTTTCCACTGGGCGGAAGGAACGGGGACGGTAGAGGTGAGGATTCTGGTCGAGGAATTCCAGAGGATGGACTCGACGATCGTCTGGAGGTCACCGGAGGCGTCTAGCAAGACCGTCATGGCCGTGGGGAGAGCATCATCGTCCCAGTCGAACGTCGAAACCACCATGGACCCGCCCTTCGTCGGATCGCCGGGATCCGTCTGAGCGTAGGTCTGAGTAATCTTTGTGGGGTCGGGCAGCTTCTCGGGAGCGAAAACGACGTTTTCAGCGGCCCATTGGCCGGTGGCATCGCCCTTCCAGTAAAGCTCGGCCCAGGCAAAAACCCTGAGGTTGGCGCCTTGCGCCGCCCCCACCGTGGCTGTGAAATCCGCGATGGCCGCCGTCAGGTCCGTAGTCGTCGCGGGGGGCAGTCCGTAGAACCACCAGGAGAACAGATGGCCGCCGACGTCGCTGAAAAGCCACTCGTGCGTGAAGTGCTGCCAGTCGCCGTGGCCGCAATTCCAGCCGTCATGGTAGTGCGAACCGCCAAAGGCGAATCTGTCCGTCGAAACGGACTTGATAACTCCTTCGTCACGAGCACTTTGGATGTCGATCGATGCGGCCACCTTGGGAGTGGCGGTGGCATCCTTGAGCGTTACGACTACGCGGAAACCCCGCCGGATGTTCTTGAGCATGGCCGTGCCCTGCGGCAGGGTAATGGTGGGGTCACCATGGAAGGTCCAAGTGGTCCCGTCGGTCCCGTCGTTCACGTAGATAATGTCCGAATCCCAATGACAGGACATGTGCTCGCCGCCCGTGTTCTGGGCGTTCTTGTTGAGGACTTTGATCCAGTTATCCCCGACCGCCCTGACGATGCCTTCGGGAGTGAATTGGGGCAGTGCGGTGAGCGTGCCATACCAGACCTGGCGGGCGTAGAGCGTTCCGTCGGACAACATGTTGGACGCGACGAGGGCGCCTTTGTCCGTGGAACCTTTGAGCGCTGCCAGATCGTCGAAGTTGCCCTTCGCGTTGGCGTCAACATCAACATAGACGGAGGAACCGTCCACGGTGAACGTGAGCGCTGTGCTGGCATCGAGCGGAGTGAGGGAGAAGGAGGACTTGTTGGTCGTGTCCGCGCCCGTTACGTTACCGATGGTCCGCGCAAACTGGATATCCTTGAGATTGCGCGGGAGGACTCTGTGACGGACTTGGAGGTTGACGATCACTTTGCCGTTCTGGACGATGATCGACAGCGGATGGGCCAGGTCGAAGTCCAGCCCGAGGCTCTCGACATCGGTCGTGGATGAGGACAAAGTGACCGGGGGGTAGATCCTGACTTTGATCTCGCCCTTGCCGCTGGGGTCGACGACTGTGACATTGGTCCCTGAGTAGGTATTGGGCGGAGTATTGCTATCTGTGAGCAGGAACGAGGTGAGGTCAATGGTCAACTTCATGGCGTCATATGTGCCTGAATCGATCGTGGTATTCAGCGCAAGGAAACCGTTCACTCCTGAAAAATCAACGAGGTTCACGTTTTGGGTGCCGCTCCAAACGTTGGCCCAGAGGTGGGTATCAGCGTTGTGAAGGCTGACGGATGTGATCGTGACCTGCACCACCGACCAGTCGTCCGACGGCGCATCGGTCATCAGCACGTTCAGGCGGGCCGTGCCGCCGGCCGAAGACGAGCTGGTGCTGCACGCTGACAGGAAAACGAGGCCGACGACGCCCGCAGCGGCGAGGGCGCACGTAGCCAACCACTTAATTGTTCGGCTCATGATTCCTCCTTTAGCCGACCAAGAATCTATAACCCTTTCCCGTACCAATAATATACGCAGTTCGAGCGGTCTGTCAAGGTATCAACCTCGTCCGTTCCATCTTCCCTTGCCCAGTTAGACACGGGCGCGACCCGGACCTTTGCGGACGCATGAAAAGAACCGGATCATGGGCGCCTCCGACCTCCTCGAGACAATCACTGTCGATTTAGTCGCAAGATTCTGACGAAAGTTGTCGGCCCTAGCGCGTTCCGGAGGCCCTTTTCTTTTCGGAGGTCCTATTCCGGTCCGGAGGCTCGACGCCGAGAAGGTTCCGGACGAAGAAATCGCGCCTCATCCGCTCGCCGTAATCGCCGCCGCCCGTGTGGTTCTGGCCGGGCAGGACGAGCAGGCCAAAGGTCTTTCCGGCCTTGATCAGGGCGTTGACGACCTGCATCGTTGAAGACGGGTCGACGTTCGTGTCGAGCTCGCCCACGAAGAGGAGGAGTTTCCCCTGGAGCCGCCAGGCGTTGTCGACGTTGGACGAGGCGGCATACTGGGGTCCCAGGGGCCAGCCCATCCACTGCTCATTCCACCAGATCTTGTCCATGCGGTTATCGTGGCAGCCGCAGGACGCCACGGAAACCTTATAGAACTCCGGGTGGAAAAGGACCGCGCCCATGGCGCTTTGGCCGCCGGCCGATGTTCCGTAGATGCCGACCCGGCTGATGTCGTAAAAGGGATACTTCGCGGCCACCGCTTTGTGCCAGAGGATCCGGTCCGGGAAGCCGGCATCGGCCAGGTCCTTCCAGCAGACATCGTGGAAGGCCTTGGAGCGGTTGGATGTCCCCATGCCGTCGATCTGGACGACGATGAAGCCGAGCTCGGCGAGCGACATCATGCCGTTCCAGGCCATGAACGATTTCGGGACGAAGGAATCGTGCGGCCCGGCGTAGATATTCTCGATGACGGGGTACTTTTTGGACTTGTCGAAATTCATCGGCCGGATGATAACCCCCCAGATGTCCGTTGTCCCGTCCCGGCCCTTGGCCGTGAAGACCTCAGGCGCGCGCCAGCCAGCTTTGATCAGGGCGGCGATATCGGCCTTTTCGACCTCGAGGAGAGCCTTCCCGTCCGAGGCTTGTCGAAGCACGCACACCGGCGCCGTGTCGACCCGCGAGTACGTGTCTACGAAGAACTTCGCGTCCGCCGAGTAAACGAGCGTGTGGTTGGCCCGGGTGTCGGTCAGGGGCGTGAGTCCCGTGCCGTCGAAATTGACCTTGTAAGGATAAACGAAGTACGGGTCCTCACCGGGATACATGCCGCTCGCCCCAAACCAGATCTGCCGTTTCTCCTCGCCGACCTTATCGACGCCCCGGACGACCCAGGCGCCCTTGGTGATCTGATTCTTGACCGTGCCGCTCATCCCGTCGTACAGGTAAAGATGGTTCCAGCCGTCCCGCTCGGACATCCAGACGATCTCCTTGCCGTCGGCGACGTCATAGCGATACTTCTTGCCGGAGTAGCAGAAGAAGGTCTTCGGCTCCTCGCTGATGAGGGCCCTCGCCAGGCCCGTCGCGGGGTCGACCTCGATGACGCGATAGACCTGGTGGCCGCGCTGGTTGTACTCGAAGGTCAGGCCGCGGCCGTCCTTCCACCAAGCAAGGTCGCTGAGCTCGAAGGCGCTGGGGAACAGGTCGTTCGCGACATCGACCTTTGTCTTGGTCTCGACGTCGAAGACGGCGGGCTGCTGGATGTCCAGCGCGTCGCCCGGCTTGGCATAGGTGATGGTGAAGGCCTTGGGTTGCAGCTGGTCTTCAGGCGAGGACTCGACGTACTGGACGAGCCGCTTGTAGCCTGGCCGGACGCGGTAGGCGGCGAGCTTCTTGGAATCGGCCGCCCAGCGGATACTGTTCAAAGCATAAGCGTTTCCCTCAGTCCCGTCCAGGCTCAACGCCGCCTCGTCCTTCTTGTCCTTGTCCTTGGAGCGCACCCAGACGTTGAAGTTCTTGATGAAGGCTTCGCGCTTGCCGTCGGGGGAGGCCTTGGGTTCCGTCGATTCCGGCTCCTCGTCGAGGGGCCAGGGCCGGCGTCGCTCGACCGGGCCGAGCTTCGTCACGGCGTAGGTCGCGAGGTCGCACTTCCATTTGAAATCGGCCGCCTCGAATTCGAGCGCTTTTTCGCCGTCCGTGAAACGGATGACCATGAAGGGGAGCTTTGCGCCTGTGTATTTCTGTCCCGCCGTCGCGTTGAGCGCTGCCGCGAGCTTTTCGTGGTCGAAGGCCGGCTTCTTGATAAGCGTGTCCGCGTCGACGAGTTCGAATTCGAACCCGTCCTTGACCGTCTTCCGGTACCAGAACCGGTGCGTTTTTTCGATCCAAGAGATGCGGCCCGGAACGTTGATGGCCAAGCTCTGGAATTTTTCACGCAGGCCGTCGGCCCGCTCGTAATCGGCGAGCCTCCCCTGTCCCGATAGGACGACGGGAGACAGAACGCACACGAGGAGGATGGTGACGGAGGCAAGGCAAGCTATGCGTTTCATGGGACCTCCACTCAAGGCATATGTTCAAGACTCGTTGCCCGGATTATAGGCCAGTGTGGGGGACGGAACAATAATATAGGTCCGGCCTCGTCTACTGCGGGGCCGAGCGGTCAGCGCTTCAGGATGTCGATGTTCGTGACCGGGTTGACTTCGCTCCAGCCGCGGCCGGGCTGGGGGTCGAAGCGCGGCGTCCCGTAGACGCGCACCCGGCTGCCCTCCTGCGGGATGGCCATGCCGCCGGGGCTTCGGACCTCGCAGATCACGAACGGCTCCCCCTTCTGCTCCTCCTCCACGAGCTTGATGTGGAGGGTCTTTTCCTCGCTGTCGAAATAGACGCCGCGCACGAAGCCCTCCGTGACCACGGGCGCTGCGGACTTCGACGGGAACTCACCGATGCGGAGGGGGACAAAACCGCGGGACCGGCCGGCGGCTGCCGACAGCACCGCCTGCCCGCCGGACCTCCATGGAGCCGCCCGGCGGGACATAACGAGGGCCGCCCCGAGCGCAATCACGAGCACGACAAGGGCGGGGACTGCGCGGGACCACGACATCGGGCGAAGGATGGTTTCGGCCCGAGTTCCGGCCCAGAGCTCGTCGAACTCGGGGGGACGCTTGCGGTCTTCGGGGCCGAGCCGGCCGAATTGCCGGCCGGCCTCGTGTCCGGCCCTGACCTGCGACATCAGCTCCCGGCATCTCCGGCAGCGGGCGATGTGCGTTTCCAAATATCCCCGCTCGCCCGGCGAAAGCTTGCGCTCGAGGTAGGGGACGAATCTTCTCCTCAAGAAAAAGCACAAGCCGGTCATCTGCCCTGCCCCCCGCCCTCGTCGCCGTCCATTATGCTGCTCCCGTCGGTCCGAGCCGCGCCCCGAGCTCGGCCAAGGCCCGGGCGAGCCGCGAGGCGACCGTGCCGGGCGGGCAGCGGAGGATCCTGCTCATCTCCTTATAAGACAGTTCCTCCATGTACTTGAGGATAATGACCTCCCGCATCTTGAACGGCAGCTGCATGACCGCGCCTCGGAGCGCGTCTCGCCGCGCCCGCTCGTCTTCCGGAACGAGCCGCCCGTCTATCTCGGCCCGGCTGCCCTGGATGGCCCCCAGCGGCAGGAGCGGGGCTCCTCGCCGCCGGATGTGGTTCCGGCATTCGTTACGAGCGATCCGGTAGATCCACGTGAAGAGGCAGGAGCGGAAGCGGAAGCCCGAGAGGCCCCGGAAGGCCTTGAAAAAAACGTCCTGAAGGACGTCCTGCGCCTGGACAGGGTCCCCGACGAGCGAGTTGACGAGGTTCCAGACCGGCTCGCGATAGGCCCGGTAAAGGTCGCGGAAGGCCTCCTCGTCGCCGCGCCGCGCGGCCAGGACGAGGCTGCGCTCGGCGTCGCCCGCGGGGAGCCTTAGCGCGACGCTTTGTCCGGGAGAAACGGTCGGTGCCACCAGGCCAATTTATCCGCCGCCGGAGGCGATGTCAAGCGCTTGCGGCACGCGGCTTCGAAGCTGACGGACCGATGGAAGAATCCGGCCAGCCCATGTGTCTAATTTATCTAAGGAGTTATTCTATGCATCATTCGTCCCCGAAATCCTCGCCCGTATCTCTTATTTCTTTAGCTCTTGCTTCGTCCCTCGTCCTCCTGCTCGCGTTCTCGCCGGCCTTCTCCGCCGCCGGGAACGATAAGGAGCCGGCCAAGACCGCCGCGGAAGAAAAGCCCGGGCAACAGGCCAAGGAGAGCGAGGCCGCCCGCACGGAACAGACGATCGAGATCACCGTGACGGCGCCGCGCGTCGAGATCCCGCTCAAGAAGAACCCGGCCGCAACGACGGTCGTCGAGACGCCGATCCTCCGGACCATGCCCCGGACGATCGGCATCGACGAGGTCATGAAGCTCGTCCCCGGGGTCAAGGTCGACAACCAGGCCGACGGCGAGCGCGTCCACCTCTCCATCCGGGGCGAAGGCATCCTGACCGAGCGGGGCACGCGCGGCATCCGGACGATCGTCGACGGCATCCCGCTCAACGACCCCTCGGGCTACATCTCCGATTTCTACGACGTCGACTGGGCCAACGTCCGCCGCATCGAGATCCTGCGCGGCCCCGCCGCCGCCTTCTACGGCAGCAGCTCGTCGGGCGGGATCCTCAACATCCTGACGCGCGACGGCGGCCCCGACCCGGTCTCCGGCCGCGCCTCCCTCGTCCGGGGCGCCTACGGCCTCAAGAAAGGCCAGGCCGAGATCGGCGGCACGACCGGCCTCATGAACTACGATATCACGGGCTCCATGCTGTCCGGCGACGGCTACCGCGACCAGTCGGCCTACAAGGGCGACAACGCCCGCGGCAAGTTCGCCTTCACCCTCAGCCCGAAAGTCAAGATCACGGCCATCGCCGGTTGGACAGACTTCTTCAACGAGAACCCCGAGGGCCTCAACCTCGCCTGGTTCAGTGCCGACCCCAAGACCCTGCGCCGCCTGGCCAACCCCGATTCCTATACCTACAACGAATATCAGAAGACCCAGCGCGCCTTCAGCGGGCTGACGGGAACGTTCGTCCTGGCGTCGAACCTGGACCTGTCCGTATCGGCCTATTACCGCCACACCAAGTACATTGAATCCGTTCCGTCGTCGGTCATCCACCGCGACCTCGACACGCCCGGCCTGACGGTCCAGGTCAACCACAAGGCCGAAGTGGGGGGCATCAAGAACTACCTGAGCGCCGGCGTCGATGCTGCCTGGCAGGTCATCGACGAGTTCAAGCACCCGAACCTCGGCGGGGCCGAGGAAGGCCCGGGGCTCCTCTCGAACCAGAGGCTGACCCAGAACGGGGCCGGGGCCTTCGTCCTCGACCGGGTCGAGCTCACCTCGGAATGGGGCGTCTCGGGCATCGTCCGCTACGACCGCGTCACGAACAGGCTCACCGACGACCTCCAAGCCGGCGGCGTCGACCTGTCCGGGAAGGTCGCCTACAACCGGGCCACGGGCCGGCTCGGCGTCACCTGGAATCCCCTTTCCGACATCGGCCTGTACGCGAGCTGGGGCATGGGATTCCTCCCGCCGGGGACCGAGGAGCTCGTCAACAACCCCTTCGCCCAGGGCGGCTTCAACACCCAGCTCGTCGCGGCCACTTCAAGCGGCGAGGAGGTCGGGGCGCGCGGCTCGGTCGGCAAGGCCTTGAGCTACGACCTCGCCCTCTTCTACCTGAGGACGAAGGACGATTTCGGCCGGTACAGGATCACGACCCGCCCGCTCGAGACATTCTACGGCAACGTCGGCTCGACCCGGCGCTACGGCGTCGAGGCTTCGGTGGCCTGGTTCCCCATCGAACCCTTCACCCTTAGGCTGGCCTACACCTACTCCCATTTCAAGTATGTAACGGTCGAGACGCTGACCGGGGATACCTACACCGGGACCTGGCTCCCGAACTCGCCGCAGCACCAGCTCTACGCCGACGCCGAGTATCGCATCACCGGCGATCTGACGGCCGGAGCGGCGCTCGAATACGTCAGCGCCTGGTACATCGACTCGACGAACAGGACCTTCGCCAACGGATACGGCCAGACCGACCCGTACGCGCTCATCCACGTCCGGCTGGGGTACAAGTTCAAGTTCGGCGGGACGCCGGTCGAGCTCTTCCTCTCCGGCCGGAACATCTTCAACGTCCTTTATTACGGCTTCACGGAGCCCGACCCGGACGGAAACTCGTACCAGCCGGCGGCGACGGCAGAATGGTCGCTCGGCCTGCGTCTCGGCTTCAATTGACGGGCTGAGCCCGAACGGGCGTCACCTGACGGGACCCAGGTCGCGGACTTCGGCCGCGACGAGCCGGACCGGGCCCAGCAGTCCCGACGGGATGAGCGGGTCGCCTTTTTTCCAGAGGCGCCAGCTCGTGAACGTGAATCGGCCGGTGGGGCTCGACTTTCCCTCGTTGAGCCAGGCCGGCCATTCCTTGAGCGTGCCGTCCTTGTTGCGCAGGCTGTCTTCGGGCAAGGCCTCGTCGCCGATCATGCGGTTCGGCCAGAGGTTGGTCACCTGGAGCTCGAGGGCGTTCCGCCCGGGGCGCAGGGACTCCGTCACGTCCACGCGGTAAGGCGGCTTCCAGAGAAGCCCGAGATCACGATCGTTCAGCTTCACCCGGGCCATGACCCGGACATCGCCCAAGTCGAGATAGACGCGCCGGGTCCCGGGATCGCCCAGGATCCCCTCGGGCGCCGTGAAGGTCGAAAGATACGTCGCGGTGCCTGAAAAATACCTGACGCCGGGGTTGGGGTGTTCCGTCCAGGAGATCGGCCGGTCGAGCGTCACCCGCTCGGGGGCGCCCCGGCCGGCCGGAAACCGGACTTCCCACGGACCCGAGAACTCGACGGCCGGCGGCACGGAGGCCACATCGCTACGGACAGACCGGCCGGAGGCGGTCGTGAACTCGTAGACACCCGGCCTCAAGATTTCGGCCTGGAGACGGCCCGCGGCGCCGCGGCGAAGGTCGACGGCCTGTTCCGTCCGCTCCGACGGCCACAGATCGATCGTCTCGGGGTCTGTAGCTTTGACCGCGGCGAGCCTGTCCCCGATCCGATATTCGAGGGTGAGCGTCTTCACAACGTTCACAGCCGGATCATCGCCCTCGGCCAACCGTCCCACTCGGAAACTCGTTTCCCCCTCGTCCGCGAGACGCTGGACCCTTTCGCGCACGTCCCGGGTCCGGACGGAGTCGCCGGGGATGCCGTAAACGGCCTTCTCCACGACGAGCTTTTCCGGCCGCGCGGGGCTCGTCGTCCAAAGCGGCTTGCCGTCCCGGGTCGCCGCAACGATGCCCGAATCGGCGCCGGCTTCGCGGAAGACGACGAACACCGAGCCGCTCGGCCCGAGCGGCAGCAGAACGCTCGTGACGTCCCCTTTTCTCGCGAAGGCCGCGGCCCGTTCGACGCGTCCGGTTTCCGGCCACCAGAGTTCGGGGACCTTGCCGGCGACACGGAACTCGGCCGCCGCAGTCACGTCGTACGATTCGGGATTCGAGACGAAATAGATGTCCGCATCGCCGTCGACGCGGTGGATGTAGCGCCAGCGGGCGGCGCCCGCAAAATCGGGCCGCACTCCCGCATCGCCGAGGACCTTCTCCGGTGTCTCGCCCCAGACGACGCGCCCCAGCCCCAGGCGATGCTCCTTGACCGTCTTCCCGTCGCAATTGGCCCACAGCGCGTCTGCCAGCCGCTTGACCTCGCTGTCACACGCGGGATAACCGACGAGGCTCGACGACCTCTGCGGCCGCGGGCCGATGACCGTCGCCCCTTCTTTGACGAGCGAGACGATCTTGCCGAGGAGCGCCGGGGTCATGGTCTCCGATCCGGGGAGGACGAGAACCCGGTACGTCATGCCGCCAGGTAGGACGAGCCGGCCCTCCTTGACGCTCATGCGTCCCAGCACGACCTCGGCGCAGGCCTCGTCCCAGTCGTAGCCGAGGCGCGGATGGCCGGAAAAGCTTTGCGGCGGAGCTTCCGGCTGGAGGTAGCAGATGTCGGCCGCGAACCTCCCCTGCCGGAGCATGAACTGGCACCGGGAAAGATATTCGTGCCAGCCGGGCGTCAGCTCCCACCACGTGTTGGTCCGTTCATAATGGAGCCCCCAGGGGCCCATGGTCATGCCGGGCCGGCGGTCGAGCCAGGGCTGCAGCGCATAGCGGTGGAAGACGAAGCGATTGACGCCGTCCGTGAAGGCGCGGTCGCCGAGCGCCTTGATCGAAGCCGGGTGCTCCAGCCACCGCTCCCGGTCGCCCGCGGTGAACGACTCGGCGCCGAGGATCGTTTTCCCGTACGTGTGGACGGCGGAGGCCATGCCCTTGACGGTTTCGAGCGCGCCGCCGCCCATCCAGAATTCGCACATGGGCTCGTCGGCCTCGCCGGCGTAAGGCAGGTCGTCGCAAGGACCGCCGTAAGCTTCGATGGACAGACGGAGGCCGCGGGCGCGGGCCAGCTCGCCGAGGCCCCGGGCGTAGTTCTCAACGACCAGCTCGGAGATGGTCCGCCGCAGGTCCCACAGGAACCGTTCCGAGATCTCCAGGCTCCCAACGACCCGTCCCGTGAACACCGGAAGATAAGGCCCGAGGTCGTAACCGCGGCGCTTCCCGAACTCCTCGCGCATCGCCGCCGTCCAGTTCTGGGAGCCGTTCTCCCAGCTGTCGATGTGCGTCGAGACAAGGGTTTTGCCGGCCGCCGGGCCCGCGTCGGCGATGAGCTTGTCCATCATGCCGGCGTAGTTCGCCTCGATGCCGGCCCGGGAGAGCTTGTCGCATTCGAGACCCCGTCCGCTCTTGGGCGCCGGAGCGTTCTCGGCACCCGTCGTCGTATGGCCGAAGCGCAGGACCGTCCATCTTCCGGCGGGCACGTCCCACGTCAGGCGGCCGTTCGCGTCCATTTGCGCCTTGAGGTCGACGATCCGGCCGGGTTCGATCGCGTCGCCGGGAGGGAGGCTGGCGGGGGCGGGCGCCCCCACGGCGCCCGTTTCGTAGGCCGCCTTGACCTTGATGTCGGCGATCCGGTACTTGCCCGGCGCCGGGAAGGCCAAGACCGTGATATCGCGATAGAAGCCGGCGGCCGCTTGCGGCTGCCGGAGCGGGCCGGCGAATTTCCGCGGCCCGGAGAGCTCCGTCTCGCTCCAGACGACTTTCTGCATCGACTGCTCGGGCTTGATCCAGGGTCCGCCGCTTCCGTTCCAGCCGGCGTCGTCGTTCATGTTGATCTCGAGCCCGAGCCGTTCGGCCTCGGCGACGGCGTGGCGGAATAGGGCGCGCCAATCCTGGGACATGAAGCCGGCAGGCCCGACGGGGGCGCCCTGGTCGACCTCCATGATGAGCACGCCGCCGATGCCGGCGCGGCGCATCGCCTCGAGGTCCGCGGTGATGCCTTCGCGCGTGATGTTGCCGTTGAGCCAGAACCAATAGACCCACGGCCTGGCCGACGCCGGCGGCCGGACGAAGCCGCGCTCGAGCTCCGAGGGAGCGGGAGCGGAGGCCCTGCGGGCGCACGCCGCGCAGGCGATGAGGGCCGAAGCCAGGACGATCGTGGAGACGATCAAACGGGAGGGCCGGGAGATCTTCATGGGAACTCTCCTTTTCTTATTTCAGTCCGCGGGCCATGTCTTTGACGTGGGCCCGGATGATGGCCAGGGTCGATCGGTCGGAGTCGTAAACGGAATACCAGCCGGGGGTCTCGTGCGGCGGGTCGCCGACCCACGCGGCGCCCGGCCGGGCCTCGCCCGCCCAGGCCCAGAAGTTGTCTCCCGCCGCCGCCCCGCCGGCCGCCATGGAAGCCATGACCTGCCGGTACATGGCCGTGTAGAAGAGATCTTTGCAGGTCGTCGGCGAGCGGGGGTTGAAGTTATCGTGGAGGGGCTCCCAGTCGCGGGCCAGGCCGAACTCCTCGAGGACGAGCGGCTTGCCCAACGAGATAGCTTCCCGGTCGAGCTTTCGGAAATAGGCGACGGCCTTCTCCTCAGCCGACTTGTATGTCGAGGGGTTTTTGGGGTCGAACCAGTCCCAGTTCTGCGGCCAAATATGGATCGTAATGTAGTCGATAGCGGGAGCATTGTGTGTCGCGACGAAATCCTGCGTCGGCTCCCCGGGCGGTGCGCCCTCCGAGCCGGTCGTGACCATATGGTTCCGATCGAGGGATTTGATGTAGGCGGCGGTCTCACCGATCCAGCTCGAGGGGTATCGCCGGGGCTCGTTCCCGAGCTCCCAGGAGAAAACCGCCGGGTCGTCCCTGTACTTGAGCCCGGTGTAAGGATTGGTCCGGCCGACGATCATGGCGATATGGTCCCGGAACCACTTCTGACATTCGGGGTACGAGTAGAATTTCGCAGAATAGTTGATAAAGCGCTCGTAATCGCCGGGATAGGGAATGGGCGTCTTCTCGCGCCACGAGACGTACTGGGCCATGCCGCCAGACCATTGCCAGAAATTATTGAGGACCATGACCGCCCGCAGGCCGCGCTTGCCCATCTCGGCCAGCAGGAAATCCAGGCCGTTGAGGACCTTCTCGTCGTAAACGCCCGGGGAGACCATCAGGGCGGGGACCAAGCGGTAGGGCTCCGTGTTCGGCCCCTCCGAAGAGGCCATGACGCGGAGGTTAGCGACGCCGAGCTCGCGAAGGCGGTCGAGCTCCCGAAGGAGCCGGGCCCTGTCGCCGCCTGGGCCGTCGACGCCCAGGTTCATGCCCTGCCAGAAGTTGGCGCCGACGAAACGATACGGCACGCCGGCCAGCACGAATTTCCCGCCGGCGGCTTTCACGAACCTGCCTTCCGCGCCCGCGACTCTCGGCGAGCCCGACGGGACCGCCGGCTGGCGGGCCTGCGTGGCGCCGAGGCCCGACTCCTCCCGCTTCCGGCAACCCGTGGCGATCGAAACGAGGATCAGCCCGCAGACAAGGACCCGTCGCGCCAAGTTCACCTCCTCCGACGCCGACCGCGAGGACGACTGCGTCGAGAGCAAGGCCGACGTCCTTCGCCCGGCTAAGCGAGCGACCCCTTGCGGACGATGTTCTCCATGACGTCGGCGAACGTATCGATCTCCTTCACGGTCAGAGACACGTTGACCACGACCCGGATGCCGTCGATGAGGCCGTCCGGATGCTTCATCCCCGAAACGATGATCCCCCATTTGTCGAGAAGATGGTCGGCGAGCTTCCCCATGTCCAGGCCCTCGACGCCGACGGTGGCGATGGCGCAGGACTCGGCCGGGTCCAGGCTCGTGTAGAAGCGCACCTTGGGGAGTTGACGGAGCCGGTTGGCCCAGCGCTCCTTGAGATAGCGGAGGCGCGCCGCCTTCCGCTCGATGCCGATGCCCTCGTTGAAAGTGATGGCCTCGGCGATGGCGATGCGGTTGGCGGGGGTCCGCGTGCCGACGTCCTCGAAGCGGCGGATGTCGTTCGGCGTGTCCGTCCAGGGGGGCGTCAGCGGCCAGACCTTAGGGATCCGGTCCTTGGGGATGCGCAGGAAGCCGTTCCCGGGGGGCGCCATCAGCCACTTATGAAGGCTCGCCGTGTAGTAATCGCAGCCGAGGTCGGCCAGCTTGAAGGGCACCTGCATGAAACCATGGGCGCCGTCGACGATGACCTCGATGCCCTTGGCGTGGGCCATGTCCGAGATCCGGCGGACCGGCGCCATCTGGCCCGTGTAGTGCGTCATATGACAGACCATGATCGCCTTCGTCCGCGGCGTCACCTGCTCCTCGATGAGATGGTAGAACTGGTCGAGCGGCACGGGCGGGGCGGGAAGCTTAGCGGTCTTGAGGACGATGCCCTCGCGCTTCTCGCGCTGCCTCCAGGAACCGATGAGCCGCGGGTAGTCCTGGTTGGTGGTGACGACCTCGTCGCCGCGCTTGAGGTCGAGGCCCATGACCGCGATCTCCCCGGCCTCCGAACCGCCGCGGCAGATGAGGAGCTCTTCGGGGTCGCAGCCGAGGTGGCCGGCCAGCCGGCGCCGGCAGCTCTCGATCTCCTTGTTCAGGACGGCCATCGACTGCCAGGCGGCGCTGCTCGTGAAATCGCTGTACCGCTGGACCGATTCCTGGACGATGCGCAGCCCGTTCTGGACGGTGCCGTTGTTCAGGTTGATATAGTTGCGGTCCAGGGCGAAGGCCTGCTGGACCTCGAACCAGAAGTCCTCGTCCGCCGCGACCTGGTCCGGGCTCAGGCCGGCTGTACCGCGTCCCGCCTCGAGGATCCGCTCAAGGGCGTTCGCTGGGGTCGCGGCCAACGCTCCGACGCCGACGGCACAATTACGAAGAAAATCGCGCCTGTTCAGATTATTGCTGCGTTCCACGTCGCCTCCTTGTTCAACGGCCGAGAGATGATGCGGCAGGCTCGCCTGCCCCGCCCAATTTAACCCAGGTCCGGCGGGGTTTTCAAGACCGGGGCGGGGTCGGCAAATTGACACCTTCCCTCGGCGGTGGTAGTCTTTGGCCAATCCGGCGGCGAACGGGAGATTAGATGTCTTCTTTCACTTTGGAGCTCATCCTTCCCACGTGGAAGAAGGAGAAGTGGCAAAAAGGCATCAGGGTGCCGGAATTGACCCTCCCCGTCCTGACGGCGCTCACTCCCCCTGATGTCGAGGTCATCCTGACGGAAGAAGAGGTCGAGGACGTCGTCTATAAGGACCGCGTCGGGCTGGTCGGGATCAGTTATATGACTCCGCTGGCCGCCAGGGCCTACGAGATCTCCGAGGAGTACCGAAAACGCGGAGCCAAGGTCGTACTCGGAGGGATCCACGCCTCGGCCCTGCCCGAAGAGGCCCTCCAACACGCGGACGCCGTCGTCATCGGCGAGGCGGAAAACGTCTGGGCGCCGCTCCTCGCAGATTTCCGGTCGAACCAACTGAAGAGGATCTACCAGTCCGCAGAGTTTTCCGACCTGCGCGGACTGCCGATCCCGCGAAGAGACCTTGTGAAGCAGGGCATGACATTTTCCCCCTTCTCCATCCAGACGTCGAGAGGCTGCCCGTTCGGCTGTCATTTCTGCGCAGTGACCAAGTTCTTCGGAGGAACGTTCCGGCGCAGGCCGGTCGAAGAAGTCGTGCGGGAGATCGAGAGCGCGGACAGGAAAAACTGGCTCTTCATCGACGACAACATCATCGGCAACCAAGCTTACGCGCAAGAGTTGTTTTCTGCACTCGCCTCCCTGAAGATCCGTTGGGGCGGACAGAGCACCGTGCTTCTGGCGAATAACGACAAATTGCTGAAGTTGGCGGCCAAGAGCGGCTGCCTGGGGTTGTTCGTCGGCTTTGAGTCGCTTAACGAGATGAATCTGCGGACGGCCAACAAGGGCTTCGTCAAGATCAAGGATTACGGGGAGTGTCTGAGGAAGTTGCACGATAATGGAATCCTTGTCCTGGCCTCCTTCGTGTTCGGTCTCGATCATGACGACAAGAGCGTTTTTGAAAGGACCCTGGAGTTCCTGATCAAGAGCAAGGTCGTCGCGGCAAGCCTCTCCGTGCTCGTCCCTTATCCCGGGACGAAGGTCTATCAGCAGATGGAGGCGGAGGGGCGGATTTTGACCAAGGAGTGGTCAAAATACGATTATGACAAGGCGGTTTTCAGGCCCAAGCTCATGGAACCCGAGGCGCTCGAGGAAGGCGTGCGGTGGACGGTCTCCCAATTCTATTCGCGTTCCTCGATCATCTCTCGGTTGGCCTATAACTGGCGGCATCCCCTCATCTTCGCCATGATGAACGCGAGCTACAGGGCTAAGAACCGAGAGATCCTGGGCATGGAAAGGACCTTAGACTGAGACTTGGGGTAAGAGGCAAATGACCCGTGCAGGACTCGGACCTACAACCCGCGGATTAAGAGTCCGCTGCTCACCTCAATATTTCGTTTACTGGGTGATGGTTTTGGTCGTAACGGGTCCTTTCTTAGCTAGCTCTTTTTCGGCGGCCGTCATAGGGATCATGAATCCCGCAGTCTTCCCCTGATGAAAAAACTTCGAGAGATAATACTGGTCGCCGTAAACACGGAATTCAAGCGTAAATGTCTTCACCTGAGTGGGACTTGTCGTTGACTCGGTTGAAAACATCGCTTTTTGATCGCCTTTCGGAGTTGTAACCATGGCTTTTTGATCGCCTTTCAGATTGGAAATCCGATAGTTCCACGCCCCCATCTTGGTGATCACGTATGTGCCCGGGGGGAGCTTTGTATCTTGGACCATAAAGGCGAAGGGGATGTCGATCTTGACGACATTCGCTTGAGCGGAAACGGTCCGGGGCAAGAGACCCAGAACCATAAAGCCGAGAACCAGACTCACGATTCCGATTTTCTTCATTCTAAAACCTCCGTTGGGTTTTGCGGCTCACCCGGTGGCCTGCCCCCAATCAATGCACCACCTCACACGCTGGGATTATCGGCTCGCGTGTGGGACTTACTCTAGCTTCCATAATTTTAAACCGTCTACCATTGCATAAAACAACGCTCCAAATTCACTATGAAGACGGTCAGTCAACTCCTCCGGTGCACCTTTTATACAAACCCGTTCCAGCAAAGTTGAAGTCAACTCCTTGATGGCATCAATTGTCTCTAGATCCGGTGACCTTCCGATGACCTGACTATAGGCTTCGATAAGAGGTTCATATTTTTCCACGCGGCTATCAGAGATACCCAACGTAGCGCTGACCATATCTTCGACATGCTTTTCGGGTAAGACTCCCATGAGGCACGCTTGGTCCCAGGCAAAACGCAACATCTCTATATTGAGAGCCGTTATTTCTTCTATATACTTTTGCGCGTCAATCCCTTGGAGTTCTTTATACTCCAACGTAAGCTTCGTTAAGGTATCAATGTGGGACGAACGTTTTTCAGCCGATAAAATATCGTCGAGATATTTCTCGCACAAGTCCTCGGCTCTTATGCTTGGCCTTTTAGGTCCAAACAGACTCTCTAGAAAACCCATTTTTACCTCCTTTTATGGCTAACCTACCCCTCCATCAAGATACCACGTCTGAAGAGAGATTTTCAAGCATTCTGACCCTGGCGCCGGAGGCTTATAGCCCAGAGAGCTATGGGGTCGGTGCTGGTTATATTCCCGCCTCCAGTCTTCTATTATCACCCTGGCCTCCGAACGCGTATCAAAGATCTCCGCATTCAATAGCTCATCCCTCAGCTTCCCGAAAAGGGACTCCGCGTATCCGTTCTCCCAGGGACTGGTGTGCTCGACAAAAAGCGCCTCGATTCCGAGCCGCCCGGGACCTCATCCCTTAAAAATGGTCCAGACATAATGTGAGTTTTCTGGCAAAATTTCAAGGAGGAGGACGTCCCGGATGAAGAAGTCGAAGTTCACCGAAGAGCAGATTGCCTTTGCTCTGCGGCAGG
>Ga0315280_10003282_pt1 | contig 25028 bp, 22 predicted proteins | sample YL17G06_40_MG_FD_203697 | JGI IMG/M metagenome (GOLD analysis project Ga0315280, IMG submission 203697) | Sediment microbial communities from Yellowstone Lake, YNP, Wyoming, USA - YL17G06_40 | ecosystem: Environmental > Aquatic > Freshwater > Lake > Sediment | place: USA: Wyoming | collected...
CCGCTTAACTTAACACCTATGCCCTCCGCCCCCTTTCGCCTCTGTTCAGCTCCCTTTGTGGTCTCCAACCGCACATGCAACCCGGTCGCGGGGATATTTCAGCAGACCTTCGGGCTCCACCTACGCTATTCTTTGCATCGCCCCAAAAAGCGATTTCCTGTCGATTCCAATTCATGGCAAGTCCACAGCGGCCGCAGGTTGTTGTTTCTCATCGTGGTCGACGGCCTGAACTTCCCTTCCGGTCAGGCTCTGCCAGCAAATTCGCCGGTCTGCGTGCTGATGAGTACCACTTCGCCCTCTTTGATGAAGAGCGGCACGCGCACTCGCAGCCCGGTTTCAAGCGTGGCTGTTTTGGTCGAGCCGCCGGAGCCTGTGTCTCCGCGCACGCCCGGCTCGGTGGATGTTACCGCCAGGTCAACAAAGGGCGGCAGCTCAGCGGCAATCGGCTCGCCGTTGTATCTGCGGATGTGCAGCGAAATTCCTTCCTTCAGGAAGAGGCGCTCCTCGCCGAGTTGCCCGGCTGTCAGGGAAAACTGCTCATAGCTCGCTTCGTCCATGAAGTGGAAGGCATCGCCATCGGAGTACAAGAATGAGGCGGGTGCCAGAGCGATGTCCGGCTCCTCGAACTTCTCACTGGTCTTGAAGGTCCTTTCCATCACCGCGTTGGTGACCAGGTGGCGCAGTTTGGTCCGCACCATCGTGGACGCTCCGCGGGCGCTTGGCGCGGCGAAAAACACCTCCGTCACGGTGTACGGCTGGCTGTCCACCGCGATCAGCATCTTGCGTTTCAGCTCGTTCGCTCCAATAAGCATCAGGCGACTGACGACGACAACTCTTCGATCTGACGCGGTATTCGCGATTTACGAGGCCTTCAAAGGCCGCTTGGATCCAAAGAAAAAGCCCAAAATCATACTCCAACGCCAACCGTCAGCCGGAATATGGGGTGTACCCGGGTATTTTGTCAACCGATTGATTGGCAACCGCCTTGCCTGCCTCTTCTGAGATGCTCTTTGAGATGGAATAGGGCGCATATCAGCTCTTAGCGCGAAAAAACGGCCCCCTTTTTGTTGCTAACGCCGTCTGGAGAGCTCGCCATCTTACCTTTCCTGTGCGTTTGCAGGTACTTGGCGTCGTCAGTCCCCCTCAGCGCACAACTTCGATGCCTGAGGAGGGCAGAAAATCTCGCCCGGGAATTCTCAGAAAATAAGGAAAACGTCCAGGATTAAAGATGTCTTGGGATTGAAGATAACAGCCTGGCCCTGGATAACTCCGCGCACCAATCCGGGCTTGAGCGGAGCAAGCTGCCTCTCCAATTCTGCGGGAAATGCGGCGATGCGCTTATCAAGACCCGGCGGCAAGTGGCCCTTCCGCCGCAGTTGTTTCTCCAGCCCGGGCGGCAGATTCCCGCCACGTGCAGCCAAGCCAGGCGGGAGCCGATCAGGGTGGTCTGTGTAGTACTGCCGAATGACCTGCTTGTCCCTGCCAATAAAGATCTCGACGGCGATTTGGCCGACAAGGCTGCCCGCAGCCCGATTGACCGACGGCGGATTCTTTGTTGGATTCTTTTGAGCGGATGCCAACAACGAGCCTGCCAGCAGCAGGGCAAAGACAATGATCCACAACGCCTTCATAGATCCGGCTCTCATGCTTCCTCCTCAGGCCTGTTCAAAGGCCGATGTTTACTGGATCGTCCCAGCCCCGCTTCCGTATCAGCAGGCAACATAAGAGAAGGCAGTCTGAGTCTGAATTCCGTGACCTCCATCACACTTGCAGATGTGCATCCGCCCGGAGCACCGAACCATTGACGAAACCGGATGCAGCGACAAAGCTCAAACCGGGAAAAACGGCGACTATCACTGACGCCCCCGATGGGAAAAACCTCGGGCCGGAACAGAAGCCTGAAGCAGGCAAGGAGGGCGTAGAATGCCGGTCATGCTACATGCTTCCAGGAAAGCAGGATCTCGATCAGCCGCCGGGATCGCCGCTCCCGGGGCTTCCAGTAGCCTGCATAATCGGAATTGACCGCGAAAGCGTGGTTCGAGACAGAGAACTTGAGGCGCTGGCCTCTCAATGCCGTATCTTTTCAAGACCGCTGCGAAATCTCCTTGGAACAAAAAAATGGGGCCAAAAATCAAAAGCAAGACCGGTCCTGGCCCCCTCTCTGATGCTTATCTTATTGATCTATAAGGCTTCGCGTGGTCCGACCCCGTTTCGAGCCCGACCTATGATATTCTTTGCACTGTCCTAAAAAGCGATTTCCTATCATTAGGCTCAGATTTTCATGCAGGGCGGCAGGCCTGAGTGCGGTGCGATCTCGGTTTCAATAGATCCCGCCGGCTCTCCGGTTCTCGCATTTTGACGCGTGATTAGAAAAATGATATGGTCGTCACAGAGTGGGGCAATGGTTTACAATGTTTCCGTGGTGATACAAGTTGCCGACCATCAGCGCCTTTTACGGAATCGTGATTCAAATGTTTTGGAAAGATCATGCTCCGCCGCATTTCCATGCACTCTATGCCGAGTATGAAGCACAGATAGATATCCGCACCTTGGAAATCATCGAAGGCAAGCTGCCGAACCGGGCCTCGGCTCTTGTGCTGGAATGGGCAGCGCAACATCGGGGCGCGCTAATGGAGGACTGGAACTTATGCGAGGCCATGCAAAGACCGAACAAGATTCAACCCCTGGAGTGATTCCCTCCGCGGCCTGGCGGGTTTCCGCTATTGAGGTCTTGCCTGCCTATCGGCTCCGGGTGCGTTTCGTTGACGGGGCTGAGGGCACGGTCGATATGTCTCGCCTTGTATTCGACCCCGGATCCGGAGTATTTGCTCCACTTCGAGATCCGGCCATTTTTAATCAGGCCTTTGTGGAGTCGGGCGCCGTCACCTGGCCGGGGGAGATCGACCTGGCCCCGGATGCTATGCACCAGGAGATTAAGAAGAACGGCGAGTGGCTGTTATAACCATCCAGTTTTACGGGAGAGCCAAAGCTGCATTTCTGATCTTCAATCATCGCAAGCTCAGTGAGATCCAGGGTCACTTGACAAAAGATGAGTCGCCGATAAGCGGGGAACAATCGAATACAAAATCACCCAAAGCGCATCGCATTATCCTGAATTACGGAGGATTGACGGATTGGTTAAGAGGAAAGTCGATGAGATCAGTTGAAATCCACGAAAAATGGGGCTCCCTTTGTGGTCTACAACCGCACCTGCAACCCGGCCGCGGGGATATTTCAGCAGACTTTCGAACCCCACCTATGCTACTCTTTGCATCGTCCTATAAAGCGATTTCCTATCTATCCTATTAACTACGGCAGCACAAAGTTCAATAGCAAGGGTGCCTGTTCAGAGAGTTTCAAGGTAATCAAGAAATAAGGGTGGGAGCACTGTCTGCGCAGCTCCCGGATTTCTGCCCTCGAGATGCGACTGGCCCGAGTGAATTCGGGAGTTGCGCAATTGCCGTATTTCAGCCGCTGCAAGCACTTCCCTGACAACTCCCAGATCCCAGGTTTGGCGTGTTGCAGCTTTGTATCATGGGAGTTCGCTATGGATCCCAAAATAATCAAGTTGGTTTCTCTTGAAGGCCGCGTGGCGGCCATCTCTGGTGCTGCCTCAGGGATCGGTCTGGGCGCCGCGGTACGGTTAGCGGAATCCGACGCCGCGGTCGCCTTGCTCGATATTGATCAAGTAAGAGGCAAGGAGGCCGAGACAGCCATGCTGGCGCACGGTCAACGGGCCCGTTTCATTCGCTGCGACGTCCGCTCGGATTCTGACTGCCGCCGCGCGATCGATGAGACCATTCATCACTTCGGCCGCGTCGACATTCTCTTCAACAATGCGGGGCTGGCCATCAGGAAAAATGCCGTTGATATCGAAGAAAGGGAGTGGGACCTGGCGGTCGACGTCATGTTGAAAGGAACGTACCTTCTGTCTCACTACGCCATTCCCCATATGATCGCCGGCGGCGGCGGAAGCATTATCAACATGGGTTCCGGGTGGGCCCTGAAGGGCGGCCCGGATGCAGTTTCCTACTGCGCCGCCAAGGGCGGCATTCTCAATATGACCCGGGCCATGGCCATCGACCACGGCCGCCACGGAATCCGGGTCAACTGTGTTTGCCCGGGGGATGTGGACACGCCACTGCTCAGGAACGAGTGCTCCCAGCTCGGCCAGAATGAAGACGAGTTCATGGCGGATGCGGCACGCCGTCCTCTGGCCCGCGTGGGAACCCCCGAGGTTGTGGCCAACGCCGTGCTCTTTTTCGCCAGCGACCTTTCGAAATGGGTGACCGGCGCCTTCCTCGTCGTGGACGGCGGGGGCATTGCGTAAAAAATCCCTGAAAATTGCTTTTCCACGAGGTGTGCATGAGTGACGAACAGCCTTTCATCCATCCTTACATTCCGAATTCCGTGCCCGAGGTTAAGGAGCGGATGCTGCAGGAGATCGGTGTCCGGAGCATTGACGAGCTGTACGCGGACATCCCGGAACGATTGAGATTTGCCGGCCGCATGAACCTTCCCGAGCCGCTCGTGTCGGAAGCAGCTCTGAAACGGCACGTCGAAAAGATCCTCAGCCGAAACCGGTCGTGCGCCGAATCCCTGAGCTTCCTCGGCGGAGGATGCTGGCCTCATTATGTTCCTGCGGTGTGCGACGAAATCAACCGCCGCTCCGAATTTCTGACGGCCTATGCGGGCGAGCCCTACGAAGATCACGGCCGCTTCCAGTCTCTCTTCGAGTACGAGAGCATGATGGCTGAACTACTGGACATGGACGTCGTCAACGTTCCGACCTTCGACTGGTGCCAGGCGGCCAGCACATCGATACGTATGGCCGGCAGGATCACAAAAAGGTATGAAGCTCTGGTCTGCGATACCATCGGTCCCGACCGTTTGCAGGTGATGCAGAATTACTGCCGCGGCATGATGAGCATCGTCCCGGTCCGCCACGATGCAGTAACGGGGTTGATGGACCTCAATGACCTGGCAGCCAGATTCACGGAGAGTACCGCGGCCGTCTATTTTGAAAACCCTTCCTACTTGGGATTCCTTGAAACTCAGGGGCATCAAATTGCTGCCATCGCTCATGCGCGGGGTGGTCTGAGCGTTGTGGGCGTGGATCCGATTTCTCTGGGCGTCATCGCTCCACCAAGCCATTATGGCGCCGACATCATCTGCGGGGACGTGCAGCCTCTCGGGGTGCACATGAATTTCGGCGGCGGCCAGGGAGGATTTATCGCGACGCGCGACGAAGAAAAATTCGTCATGGAATATCCTTCACGCCTCTTTGGTATCGCAAAAACTGCCGTCGAAGGTGAGTGGGGCTTCGGCGATGTGGCCTACGACAGAACGTCATTCGGCGTCAGGGAAAAGGGCAAGGAGTTCGTGGGAACCGCCGCCGCGCTGTGGGGGATCACCGCCGGCGTCTACCTCGCCCTGATGGGGCCGCAGGGTATGGAAGATATCGGCCGGCACATACTGCAGAAATCCCAATATGCGATGAAGAAAATCGGAGGAATCGCAGGGGTTCGGGCCCCGCGATTCCAGTCGGCGCATTTCAAGGAGTTCGTCGTCGATTTCACCTCGGCCGGGAAAACCGTTGCCGAGATCAACGAGGCTCTCCTGGATCGGGGAATTTTCGGAGGGAAAGACCTGAACGGGGATTTTCCCGAGCTTGCCAACCATGCGCTCTATTGCATCACCGAGGTCCACACCAAAGAAGATATCGACACCCTGGTGGGCGCGCTCGAGGAGGTGCTCCGATGACCAGCGGAAAAAAACGCAAAATCCAAGGAGAACCGCCGGCGGAAAAACCCGTCAGATTGCGCGCCTTTCATCAGGCGAAGTGGGATGAGGAGATAATCTTCGAGTTGAGCACCAAGGGAGAAAGGGGAATCCTCATGCCCGCGGTGGAGCCGGCAATCGAAGAAGAAATCGGCGACGGCATCTCGGCGATTCCGGAGAACCTGCGCCGCAAAGCTCAACCCGCGCTGCCGGAAATCTCGCAGATGCGTGTCTTGAAGCATTACCTGCGGCTCTCCCAGCAGAACCTCGGCGCCGATCTCAATGTGGACATCGGCCAGGGGACATGCACGATCAAGTACAATCCCAAGATCAACGACGTCCTGGCTGCATCCCCCAAGGTAGCGGAACTCCATCCTCTCCAGAGTGAAAGCACCATCCAGGGAGCGCTCGAGATTCTCTATAAAACCGACCTGTTCCTGCGCGAAATCTCGGGTCTGGACCGGTTTTCGTTCCAGCCGGCCTCTGGATCGGCAGCTATTCTGGCCATGGCCTCGATCATCCAGGCTTTTCATGAATCGCGCGGCGAAGGAAAAGTGCGCGATGAAGTCATCACTACGATCTTTTCCCATCCTTCGGATGCGGCCGCGGCTGCAGTCAAGGGTTACAAAGTCATCACCATCCACCAGACGGAAGATGGCCTTCCCGATATTGAGGCCTTGAGGCGGTCGATTTCGAAGCGAACGGCCGGGCTCCTGATCACAAATCCGGAGGACACGGGGATTTTCAATCCGAAGATCGATGAGATCACCCGGCTCGTGCGCGATGCTGGCGGGTTGTGCGGCTATGATCAAGCCAATGCCAACGGCATTCTGGGCATGACACGGGCGCGGGAAGCCGGTTTTGATATGTGCTTCTTCAACCTCCACAAGACTTTCGGAACCCCGCACGGTTGCGGCGGCCCTGCCTGCGGCGCACTCGGCGTCGGCGCTAATTTAGTAGATTATCTGCCGGTTCCCCTGGTGGATTTTGACGGTGAAAAATATCATCTGCGTTTTGACCTCCGGCATACGATCGGCAAGATCCGCAGCTTCTACGGCGTCTTCCCGGTTGTCCTGAAGGCCTTTGCCTGGATTTCGAGCCTGGGTGAGCGCGGCTTGCGTGAAGCGGCGAATATCGCCGTTCTCAACAACAACTATATCCTCGAGAAGGTTAAAAGAATCCGCGGCGCCAGCGCTCCCTTTGCTCGGGGCCGGCACCGCATCGAACAGGTTCGCTATAGCTGGGAAGAACTAACCCGGGATACGGGTGTTACGACGGAAGATATCACGCTCCGGATGGCAGATTTCGGTTTTCACCTCTGGTCAAGCCACCATCCGTTCATCGTACCTGAGCCTTTCACCATCGAGCCGACGGAATCCTATTCCAAGGCCGAGCTTGACGAGTACCTGGCAGCGTTGGAAAAGGTCGCTGGCGAGGCCTATGCCGATCCGTCACTCGTCAAGGGAGCTCCGTATCGAAGCGTCGTCCACCGGATCGACCATAGTTGGTTCGACGACCCGGCGCAGTGGGCGATCACCTGGCGGGCTTACCAGAAAAAGCATGTCCAGCCTAATCCCGCAGGCTCTCAGCCACGGCGCTAAGGAGCCCACGGGGGGTGAAGGGCTTTGAAAACCGGGACGCCTCCCTGTTTCTGGCCTCTCTGCGTATTTGCTCATCGACACTCTCGACAGAAATAGGGAGGCGTCCCCAGTTTTCAAACTCCCCTGCTCATGCGGATGCAGATTCAGGCGGTCGCCGTAGCTCTGCACCGAGAGAACGACGCCTGGTCACATTCAGGCCAGAAAAATGAAACCGCTGCTGGTTCCCATCAGTAATGATGGTAAGGGACGACCATGGAACTGCTTGAGCACTTCGCTCTTGGCGACCTCGAAGCCTTCGAGACACTGTTTCGACAGTTCCAGGGCCGGGTTTACGCTTGGATCCTCTGTATTGTTCGCGATGCAGGGGCAGCCGAGGACCTGACGGTTGAAACGTTTGGGTGTGGAGCCATGAAGGAACAAAGCGCAGAAAAACTCAGGAAGCTTCTTCAAAGTGCCATCGAACCGCTGGAGGAGCGTGAACTGAAGTCGGACCTCTGGCCCCGGATGCTGCAAAGGCTGGACCAACAGCTCATCCGTCCCCCCTGGTTCGATTGGGCCCTCGCTGCGCTTGTCTTGGTCTGGTTCTTCCTTTTTCCGGAAGTGATTCCAGTATTGCTGTATCAGCTGTGATGGAGAGTCAAGCATGAGTGCACACCCTTATCTTCGAGCTTACATGGCGGGGATTGTCCTCCCCACCATGTTTCTACTGATTGTCTTTACCTTCTTCTGTGTGGCTCGTTTCGGCTACAACATTGATTTCCAGATCGAGCGCGTCATCGTATTCCCGCTGGCCCTGGTCCCCAACCTGTGGGGCATCTGGAACATGCTGTACGTGTGGCTGCGCTCACACCATCGCCTTCCTCTTGGTTTTCACGGCGCGGTCCTTCCTGTGCTGTTGACTCCGCTCTCGCTAATCCTCGCCAAAGCATTGGGCTTCGCGATCCCCGGCTACTTTGCAGCCGCCATTTATGTCGCCTTCCCTGTTGTGCTGGTTGTCTATTACCTGACATGGAAGTATTTCGTCGGTTTCTTCAATGAATTGCTGGGAGTTGCCTGAGCGGGTGAATAGCGCGGAAAGGCAGAACGTTCTTGTTGGTGCCCGGAACCCGTATCAAAAGTGGAGGCTCTATGAAGAGCAGAGGCGAGAGTCGCTTCGTTCATTTGCCGCGTTTCGGCGCGTTGTTGTATGACAAGTTTCTTTCCGTGGAGCCTATCCAGGCTCGGATCAGAGAGATAGCACACGAACTCGCACCGATGGCAGATCGCGGTCGGTTTCTGGATGTCGGTATGGGCCCTGGCAGGCTGCTCATCGAGATTCACCGACTGAGCCCAAACCTCGAACTGTACGGACTTGACGTTTCCGCTTCAATGGTTGAACGGGCAAGAAAGAACTTGCATGGCATCCGGGCCGATTTGCGTCAGGGGACCATCCGGCACACTGCCTACGAAAGCAACTTCTTCACGATGGTCGCGTGCGTCGGGAGTTTCTATCTCTGGGACTATCCCGAGGAGTCGGCGGATGAGATTTTCCGCATTTTAAAGGAAGGTCAGTCCGCATATCTCTTCGAAGTGTACAGGGATGTGAATCGGGATGAATTCCACAGGGCCCTGCAACACAACCTTTCTCAACTCGATCCAGTTCGCAGACTCGTTGGGCCGATGGCACTGGAAAAAGCGGTGAGCATGGCCTATCGGGCGGAGGACTTCGTCAAAATTTTAAACAGGACGAGATTTGTAGGCAACTACACGATAGAAAGAGTAGAGCTGGCGAGAATGCCGATGTGGTTGCGCATCACACTAACAAAACGCGCGTCGGCATGATTCCGCAAATCTGGTAGTGCTGTGCGCAAACCAGTCGGCTCGGGCGAAGCGCAGGGCCCCAACAGATCTTGAGTCCGGTGAAGATCGGGGGACACAACCTATTTGACAATTCCTATGATTCTTCCAAAGGGTACGCGGCGATATTTCACTGCAGCTCGATAACAATGGGGAGGTGTCCCGGGTTTCCCGTTGGCGCGGATCTTCCACGTTCGGGCATACTATCTTACGGCGGGGGCGGGCAGCATCATCTCGCTCGTAGCCTTCACAGGGCTGACGGATCCATCCAGGCTGGCATGTCTTTGTGAGGGGATGGCAGCCGTGATGTGGGTCTCGGCCGTGTATCTCCTTTCGAATGCGGACAGAATTGCCGGCCGGGCTCTGCGGGAGCCGTGGGCGGTCTGACAGCGCGCTGCCGCCGACGACCGGCGCATGACCTCTTTGCAATCTTGCGCGTTGACGCGGATGCAAACATCTTCAGAGCCTCAAGCGTCGGGAAAGGCGCCTGCTGGTGTTTTACGTGATTCACTTCACAACCGCCGGTACCCTTCCGAAGGGGTGGGCGTGGTTGGCGTTCGCCGTCCCGGGATTCCTATCTCTGCTATGCTGGTATCAGTCGCGAAATGCCGGCAAGGCAGCGGCCTGACAGTGGCTTCCAGCCGGAACGCGTGCGCCTGCTCGGCAAAATCCTGCGTGAGACACGCGATACGGACGTGTGGAAATTTACGACTCCTCAGGAAGTGCGGAAACACTAGCCGGAAGTTTCGTTACACCTCGGCCGTCGCCGAGCTTTCTGGGAGTTCCTCTTCGATCACTGGGAAGCAGAGGGTTTTCTTGAAAACTAGCAAGCTGACCCCCCTTCCAGATTGATTTTCTGGCTCCCTCTTTTCGCCGCGACACTCGTTTCACGTCGGCTACGGTCGACGCCATCTGCTATGTCTACGTCTCGGAAATCACACAACGAATTGAGACCAAAATGGTTCCCGCCACGTCGTCTGTGGTTGTCTCAAGGGGCCAAGGGGTAAAGGGTCCGAAATGGATTCTCTTCCCTTTGCCCCTCAGCCCCTGAGTTGGCGAGCGCAGCGAGCTAAGTCTTTATCTTTTGGATGTTGATGGCTTTTGCCTGGGCGAGCGGTAGGTCGAGGGTCAGTGTTTCTTTCACGTCGCGCCGGCTGGCCGCGGTGCCGTACCTCACTTCATAAACGCCGGGCTGCAGGCCTTTGATGGTCAGGTTGACCGTCTTCACGAGGCCCGTTGAATCGGCCATTTGCAGGGTCAGGCGGGCGGATTGCCGGCTGAATGCGGCGCGGGTGATCTCGCCCGTCATGGCTTCGATGTCGAGCCGGTCAGCGACGAACCTGATCCGCTTTTTCACTCCGTCCTGCGGGAAGACGCGGATCTCGTCCGGGGCGGTTTCCAGGCGGCAGCCGTAGCCGACCAGGCCGAACGCGGGATCCTCCACGACGTAGGATTTTGCCGCCCGCAGGCAGCCCCACAGGCCCGGGCCGCTTTCGAAGGTACGGGCCGGCTCGTAGCCGAAGATTCCCGGGGTAAGGTTGAACCAGCCATAGCCCATCCCGTCCGGATGCAGGTTGTGCAGCAAACTCATCACCCCGGGGTACCCTTTCATGAGCGCAACCGGGTCGCCGCTCTCGTCGAAATACGCCAGCAGCGCCAAGCCATTCAAGGAGCCGGAGTGCCAGCACGAGATCTGCCCGCGCAGGTCCGGGTGGGCAAACAGGTCGATGCCGTAGCTGAACCAGATCGGCTGGTCGCCCCCGCGCAGCGCCTTAAGGACCCGAACGACCCAGCCGTTCTTATCACGGCTCTCGCGGCTGCCGAGGCCGGCAAAGAGCCGCGTGAAAAAGTACACCTGGTTCTGGCCGGTTTCGTCGATTTCGATTTCCGAGCTGTAGGGGTACGGATCGCGGAGGAACTCGTCGTTGCTGGTTTTCATCAGCGAGAGCATTTCCGCGTGCTCCCGGGTCCATCCCTCCCTTTCGAGATCCGCCAGGATCTCGACGGCGTTGGAACCGGTGATGAGCCCCGCCCACTTGAACGTGCCGGTGACGAACCACTTCCTGCAGGTCTCGTAGGCCATCCGCAGGTAGTCGGCAGGGCTCCGGCGCTTCAGCAGGCCATATAGTTTTCCGGTGCGATACAGAGCGTGGTAGATGTTGGCGACGAAACAGTAGCTGTAGGTCCGCGTCGTGACCTCGCTGCGCTCCTTGGAGTACGTGCTCGAAGGGCTCGACGGGTAACGCTCCTTCCAGTAGAGCGACGCCCTCACCTCGTAGGTCTTCGGGTTCTGGACATAACGGAACAGGCAGTCATCGACATAGGTTTCGAGCCGCTCGATTTCCTCGCGGGACGGGTAGACGACGTTTTTCTCGGCCAGAAACAGCGGTTCACCGAATCCCGGATCGCCGGTGCCGCCGACTTCCCACACGTCCTGAAAGTCGTCGATCATCTTCCCCTGACGGTAGTCGAAGGGCAGAAACAGATGATTGCGGTGATAAGGGTCCTCGGGATTTTCGTAGAACTGGCGGCGGGCCATGAAGCTCGCCCGGGCCTTGAGGAGTTGCTCCGCGTCGTCCACGCAGAAGAAGTGCAGGTTGGTCCAGCGCCCGCCGCCGTAAAGCAGCTTGAGGCTCTTCTGCCCCCGGCCTTCGAAGGACAACGTCAGGAGGGTGGCGTCGCCCGCGCGCTTCCGTTGCTTGATCCGCACGCCGTCGGCGTGAACCTCGATCTTTTCCAGGTCCGCCCGGGACTTCACCTCGACCAGCACGTCACTCTTTTCCTGCACGACCATCGAGGGCACGACCCGGACGCCCAGATTGCCGCTCTTGACGAGTTCCTCCCGGATCGCCGGGTAGTCCTCGATGAAGACGAAGCGCAGCCGGAACGACCGCTTCTGGCCGGGCTGGAGAATCAGCGACGTGTGGCCGTTCACCCACGGATTCCAGCCCCAGTCGCGTTGCTGGCAGGCCGCCCAGGAGTGGATCGCAAGCAGGTCGGTTCCGATCCAGTCGCCCGCAAAGGTTCCGGCGACTTTGTAGATGCACTCCAGCGAGGTGTCCTCCGCGCAGTGCACCAGCAGGAACGGCGTGTCGCCGCGCGGCCGCTGCAGGAGCACGTAGGAGCTGTGGCCGGCGACAAAAGCATGGGCGAGGACCTTCTGCTCGTGAATGGCCTTCTGGATCGCGGTCGTCCTCCCCAGGACCGCAGCGTCCGGCAGGGGCGCGCCGCGATAGAGGGCGCCGTAGTCGTCGTCCGCCCGCAGCGGGATGGCCAGCTCGCCGACTTCCAGGATCTGGCCGCTGATGTTCTCGATCTCGATGTCCCAGAGGAGGGACCGGTCGGCATCAAAGTGATAGCCCATCGCGAGCGTGAAGCTCCGGATGCCGGCCGCGTTTTGCGGCCGGCCCTCGTAACGAACCTGAAAACGCTCCGCGTCGAAGGAGATCTTCCGGACATCGTCGGAGTCCAGCGTCGTCTCCCGTTGCCACCTGCCGCGCCGTGGAGCAGAGGGCGTCTGCCCTGCGCGCGCCGGTTCCAGAGGGTTCAGGCGCCAGACGGTCGCGACGATATCGCCGGTCCAGTGAGGATCGCCGAGCGCCACACCGCGCGTATTGAGCTGGTTGCCGACGAAGTTGGTGCCCAGCGGATCTCCGCTCGCGGTGACCGCATGGATGGTCCCGAGATCCTTGTCGAAGTCGACGAGCATCCTCCCCGCCGCGATCCGGTGAAGCGCGGGATTGTCGTTGCGCGCCAGGCGGCCGGGCCGCGCGGACTGGGCGGGTGGCTCCTGTGCGCCCGTAGCCGCCGAAGCGAGCGCGTCCGCGCCGGGCACCATTGGGACCACGCCCATCGCACCAAGGTTCTTGAGCAGGCTGCGTCGCGAAAGGCGTTCGTCCAATAATCCAGAACCCCTGTTTTCCATAATCTTCCTCCGAAGAACCTATCCATGGCCGGCAACGAAACGAGTCCGCAGCCCGCGAGCCGCCTCCTGTGTTTCAGTTTACGAGACTATGTATATTCAACGGATGCCGTGAAAGCAATCAGGAACCAATCGCCGCCAACCTAAACGTTTGATGCCGTTTCCCCGCACAGAAATTCGCATACAATCAGAGGAGGAAAACGATTCAACAAAAACCGGCAAGAGATCGTGGTGGCCGCAGTCACGAGCAATGTCGACCGCGTGCTGTTCGGCGATCACGGCGAGCTGGGATGCGTACTCCGTGCCTTTTGCGCGAAGCCGCTTGGGAATGCAGCGGCTTTCGCGGCAGCGGCTCATCCATCAAGCCGATGGGAGAAACTCGTAACAAGTTTCTGTCGCGAAACTCGCGATTCGTCCAGAATCGTTGATCGACTATAGTAACCATGTGCGGCCGGGCTTTAGCCCGTGCCCGGCGAACAATAATCTAGGAGAACCTGTTCAAAATCTCGATGCCATCGACAGCAGCGCTAACGACGTTCCCCCAGGTTGCGCAGACTGCCTGAACCGCTGACCTTCCGGGTCACCGCCGGACTTCCATAGTATGCGACGTCGCCCGAGCCGCTGACGCGCACATCAAGCGTGTCCCGGACCCACAGAGTCGAGTCTCCCGAACCGCTTACGGAGACCTCGGCAGACCGGCTCTCCAGGTCCTTCCCGCCATAATCCCCCGATCCGGAGATTTGGATTTCCTGGCGGGCGGCCTGGCCGGTGATCCTGATATCGCCCGAACCGCTGATCGATACTTGAAGCGTGTCCGCGGCGAGCGATTCAAGCTGCATGTCGCCCGAGCCAGAAAGCCGGACCGACAAATCCCCGCACTGCAGCGGTCCCGTAATGACCTTTCCGGATCCGGACAGCTGCAGGTCCGTCAGGTCTGTCACAACCAGTGTGTAGCGCACCGGGAGCGTCGGCCGAATCGAAACACCCCGTTCCACCCCGATCGTCAGGCGGCCGTCTTCCACTTCCGTGACGATCTTCGGCAGGATGTTGTCTTCCGCTTCGATGCTCAACGACTCGGTGCCTCCCTGCCTGACCGTAAGTTCTCCCACGCCGGACAGCCTGACGGCATGGAACCCGCGCACCTCGCGCTTTTCGCTGGCCGGTTTCCCGGAACCGTGAATGGTGATGCTGTTGATGGCTGATTCAATGCCCTCGCAGCCGGCAAACAGCAAGGCGGCTAATGGCAGAATGACGCAGAAAATTCTCTTTGGCATGGCTGAGCCCTCCCTGCCAGTGTTATACGAAAAACAGCAGAAGAAAAGTTCCCACGCTCTCGACCGCAAAATCTTCGGTCACGCTCCCCAGATAAGTCCCATCGGGATCGGAGACCACATCATAGTCGGCATTGTCCGGGATGGTCCCGCCGCAAGTGAGGGCTGCAAGGCGCGCTCCCCTGCGGCCTCGAACCACATCGTGAACGCGGTCATGATGAAGGAAAGCCGTGCGCCGGCCGAGCCGGAAGCCCAGATGATGAGGAATCAAGAGGGAACGCGCCTGGGCTATAACGCGCAAGCCGTCGTGGAAGCTCAGTCTGGGATCATTGTGGCGCCCGACGTGTCGACGGATCCGAACGACAGGTTCCAATTGGTTGGCATGCTGCAACAAGTACAAGAGACTCTAGGGCGCGTAGCCGAGAAAACGGTCGCGGAGGACGACCTCGGCTCCTTCGATCGGACAGAACAAACCTCCCGACGGTTCCACCGCCTGGGAAGAGGCGTGCTTCGGTGAGGACGCCAGCCTTCCACTTGCTTCATTTCGGTCAGCAGGTCTGGCCGGCGGCTTCGGGAATATCCCCGTTGTCGGCACGCAGGTGTTTCCAGTGCTGGGGCCGGATTGTGGCAAGCAATTCCTTGCGGCTCTTGATCCGGAGCGGCTCCCCGATGTAAATCTTTCCCATGCGGGCCATTACACTCTCAGGCAGGATCCCCGAAAACAGCAGCAGCGGCCAGGTAAATCTCGGGCCGTTCAGCTTGCGCAGACGGAAGATCCAGAGCCCGAGCGCACCCAGCTGCCAGGCAAACGGCGCCCACCACTTGAACTGCGCTGCGCGCACATTCATCTTCCAGCACTTCATCATCAGTTGCCATTGCAGCCCGGTGAGCTGCTGTGTGGCGGTTACTCCCTCCTGGCCGGCCATGCGGGTGTCGTGCAGCGGCGTGAATATCGATGGAATGAAAAACGCGAAGAGGCCCCTGCGTTCCGCTTCATATATGAGATCCAGCGTGGCCCGGGTGTCCTCGTCGGTCTCCCCCGGATTGCCGATCATCAGCGTGACCACGGGAAACCAGTTGTTGCGGTTCATGATGGCCAATCCCTGAAGAAAGACGCTGGGCCACTCCTCGATCGGAAACGGCGCCGCCTTGCCCGGCATGATTTTTTTCGCCAGCGGAACGGAGCCCGTCTCCAGGCCAATCAAGGGCGACAGGACCTTCTTCTGCGGATGAGTGCTGAAACCGGGGAGGTGAATCGGGCTCTTTGCCAGCAACAGGTCCGATAGTTTCTCGATGAGGATGGGATCGACCACGGCAGGCGCCATGGTGCTGTGGCTCAGAAGATGCTGTTCGACTCCCGGCGTATTGACGATGTCTGCATACAGACCCAGCAATGCTTCCCGGTTCGGGAAATAAAAAGGCGTATCCGTGCGCACCTGGCCCCAGAGAAACATGTCTTCGGTCGCAAGCGAAATCTGCCGGTTCCCGTGGCCAACATTGGCGCGCACGGCGGCCAGGATTTTTTCTTTCGGCAGGTCCAGCTGCGGGCTCAGATCGGGCAGGCAGAAACGGCATCCCCGCCCGCAACCCGTCGTCATTTCCACGACGCCAAAGGTGGTGCGCTTCAGCGGCACCAAGATGCTGTTCCGGTCGGCGGGATGGCCGATTTCAACCTTGCGCGGCAGGGTTTCCCCTCGGATTGCCCGGTTGAACAGCTCCAGTGTTTCGGCCGATTCGCTCCTGCCTTCAACCACGCAATCAACGCCCAGCTCCTCGAGGCTCTGTGTTTGAGCGATCTGCCAGGCGCCGGACCCGCCTACAATTACCTTGAAGTTGCTGCGCCAGGCGTTGCCCTTGAGACTCAAGAACAGCCGTCTGGCGTATTCAGCATTTATCGGATTCTTCGACGTGCCGAAAACGGAAGCGTAAATCCCCGCCGCGAAGGTGACGCCCAGGGGATTGTGGGTGGAGACGGCAACCACCCGGGTCTCGGGGCCGATGAACCGAGGCAGCTCGTCGGGATAGCAGGCGACCACGTCCTCCGGAGGGAACGTGCGCAGCAGCGAGGCTTCCAGAATGCGGATCCCGGCAGGCATGCTGCGCGCCGAACCGTCTTCATTGCGCTCGAGCTCGCGCCACCGCGGATACCTCCGGTTTAGTACCCCCTCCATCCAAATGGGCATCGAAGCCATGCCCATTTGAATGAAGAAGCCTGCGTGGTCGACGATCTCCGTCAGTGGCGCCGTCAGGACCAGCCGTCTTCCCCTCGGGCGCCCCGAATCCGCTCCATTCAGCCTGTGCTCACGTTCCATCTCTACCCTGATCGGATCAGTCATTCGGAGTCCCGCGGCCACAAGGTACGCAGCCGGCACAATTCAGGCCGGGTGCTAATCTAAAGCAGCCCATGGATTAACGCAACTGAATCCTACCGAATCTGCGCTGCGGGGGGTGTCCTTACCAATGAATCCATCCGAGCAAAAATCAGCATGTGCAGGCCAATCGGTTCCGGTTGCTTCCAGATCACTTGTGCAGCTCCAGGATGTCGCCGTCCTCGAGTTGGTGAGTCCTTTCCACCATCTGGCCCTCACGTTTCACAGAGTGCCTGGATCGCGGCGAGCTCCAGATCCGCGCGAAGCGCAGAGTGTGCACGAAATCCCGGTGTATGGCCCCCGCGGCGTCGAGCACGGTACTTCCTCTCTTGAGCACGAACGGCACAGCCGCCGGATCGAGCTTCTTGCCGGGAACCTTGGTGTAGATGCGAATGATGTCCAGTCTTTCAAAGACAGTCCGGCGCAGCTCCTCGAGGCCTTGGCCCGTGGCCGCTGAGACGGACACAACGGCGAATCGCGGCTGGAAGAGGTCTCGCAATATCCCGAGAGTCTCTGCCGCCTGAACCGCATCGGACTTGTTGGCGACGAGCAACGTAGGGCAAAAAGCGACGCCGGGCGGCGCCGCGCCCGGCTCCGGCGTCGCATCGCCGATTAGATGGATCTTTGAATCCTCGAGGATTTTCAAGACTCCGTCTACCTGCTCCAGCACATCATCGCTCCCCAAATCGGCCGTCAGCAAAACCTGGTCTGCCTGGCGCACGATGCTTCCAATCCAGGGCTTGTAGACTTCCAATGCGATGGGCGGCAGATCCACGAGCTGAATCTGAATGTCTTCAAACGGCATCATGCCGGGCTGCGGCAGGCTAGTGGTAAAAGGATAGTCGGCGATCCCGGGCGTCGCGTTCGTAAGCCGGGCCAGCAGTGATGACTTGCCTGCGTTGGGCGCGCCGATCAGCACCGCCTGACCCGCCCCTTCCCTGGGCACCGTGTACATGGCGGACGCTTTCGACACTCCATACCTTTTTTCCTTCTCTTCCAGAAGCCTGGCCATCTTCTGCCTCAAGGCAGCCTGCATCTTCTCGGTGCCTTTATGCTTTGGGATCAGCGCCATCATCTCTTCCAGCGCTTCGATCTTCTCCGGGACGGTCGTGGCTTGCTTGAATCGCTGTTCGGCAGCAAGATATTGCGGGGTCAGGTTTGCGGGCATGGAAGATCCAGCCTCCGTGACCCGCCCATTGTACATGAGGTTGAGCTCAAAACCGGGATCGGCAGCTCTTTAATATGCGACTGCAATACAATGCACTGCGGGAAGGAGCGAGATTATGACGGACCAACTCACCGTTAGACTGCCGAGGCCATGGGAAATCGGGTCGCTCTGCCAGGTGACTGTTTCACCATTTTGGCAGTAGAGTTTTGGGGGATTTGCAGCCTGAAAATTGGTGAAATGGTCGTCTGCCACCGATTCCCTGCAAGCAGGGCCAGTCGGCCGGCCAAAGATCGAGAAAGGCAAGAGCACACTAGAAGAATAGGTTGACGTCCCCTATTTCATTCCGCCATGCGAACGGCCCGGGGCCCCTGGCCCGACGGCGTCAGTTTTTTACGAGGCCGTTCGTCTCCTGTTCCCGGAATGTAAGGGCCTCGAGCGCCGCTGGGCAGGATGGTGGTTTCCGACGTGTGGGCCTCAGCAAGCTGAGGTCCGCTCATCGCGCGCGCTGAATCCAGGATTGTGCTTCGGAGATCCGTACCCTTGAGGATGGCGCCTTCAAAGTTGGATCCGGAGACATCAGCGTAGGAAAGATCCGCGCCTTTGAGATTGGATTCCGAAAAGTTGCTGCACCGGAACGATGTGTGGTAGAAGGAGACGTCCCGCAGGTCGGCGCCGGAAAAATCCACCGCTTCTGCCTTGACGGCGCGAAAATCGCAATTCTGAACTCTTGCTCCGGCCATCTTGGTCTGGTTGATCCTTGCAGCGGGAAACCGGCACATATGGATGTGAGCCCGCAGAAAATTGGTTTTGTCGAGACGGGCGTCGGCGAAGTGACAATCAAATAGACGGGCGTGATTGAGCTGTGTGCCAATCAAGCTGGTCGCCGTAAGATCGCATCCGAACATGTGCACGTCGAACATGCGACAGTTCCGGAGCCGCGCGCCAAAAAGCCAGGTCTGATGCATCTGGGATTCGATAAAAATGGCCTCGTCAATCCAGCATTCCTGCAGGTTGGTTCTGGTCAGGTCGGCTCCGCTGAAATCCACCTGAACCAGGGTGGCTCCCCGAAAATCGGCATCGCGCAGATCAGCGCCGCTCAGGTCCACCCGGGTGAGATTGGATCCGACAAGAACCGCATTCGAAAGAACGGCTTGGCGGAGATCCACATCTATTAAATCGCGCCCGCTCAAACTGGCTCGGGCCAAGTGGGCGCGCGCACCTCCGCGGTTTTCGAGCCACAGTTTATGCGCAGCCAGTATCTCTTCCAGTTTTTCCGCAGGCGTCTTTCGAGCAGGACCACCGGAGACATCTCGACCGGCACGGAAGGGCTGCAAGGGTCTCATAGGGTTCTCTCGTGTCTGTATATCGGCCTAAGCGGTTGCAGCTTTAGTGTCTTGAGCTTGTCCAGTCAAGAGAGTGGGGCCGAGATCGTCCCCTTTTAGCCTGGGCTCAACTTGATATGCTTCCGAACGTGGAGGTGCAGGATTGCCTGGTCCACCCAATTAGAATCTGAAGCGCAGATTGAAGAACCAGTTCCGACCTTCCTCTGGATAGCCGGCCGTGTAACAGTAATTCCGGTCGAAGAGGTTCTTCACGCCGGCCTGCACGGTCATGTGAGCACGGATCGGAACAACAGCTCCGAAATCCATTGTGCTGAAAGATTCGCCATAAGGCTGGGGAGCGGGATTATAAGTTGTATCTTGCAGAGCAATGCCACCCTCATACCTTACTGTAGCAATGGCCAGCGCCTGATGAGGCAGCTGCACAGTGGCGCTGCCGACGAGCTTGTTCTTGGGCAACGTAGGCAGAATCTGGATGCTTGTGTTGACCTGGCTCACCCTGGGAAAGCTGGCAAAGTCATAGGTAAGCGTGCGGTTGAGGTAACTGTAGTTTGCGTCCAGAGTCAGGCGGGAGAACCGTGTGCTGCGCATGTTGAATTCCACCCCTGAATGAATCTCGCTGCCAAGGTTCACGTTCTGGCTGCAATAGCCTGCAAAAGCGCCTGTGTTGCTGCATAACGATCCAGGATCCTTGATATAGACCAATTCAATCGCATCCCGGAGACTGCTCCGGAAGACCTCGATCTGCACCAGCGTCCTGGCAGCAAAAGAGTGCGCATAGCCGATGTTCCAGTTCCTGCTATGCTCCGGCTTGAGGTCCGGGTTGGGCAGTCCCTTGCCCAAGCTATAGGAATAGCTTTCCTTGAGCAACGGGAAACGGCCTCGATCGGCAAAGGTGATAAACAGGGTGTCCGTCCGGGTAAGGATGTAAGAAACCGATGCTTGCGGATTGTAGTTCCAAATGTGAGCGGTACAGCCGGAGAACGACGCATTGTTGGGTGCGGCGATACATTTGACGGGCAGCAATCCTGTTTGCGAGCTATTGTAAGCCTGAGCCTGCAATCCATCCAGATGGTCCACGCTGAATCCTACGGTTGCATTGAGCCGGGACGAAAGCGTAATCGCGTCCTGGAAACCTATCGACGTCTGCTGGGCCCGGTCGACCAGATCGGGCGTGGCGAACGGATAGGGCGACCTTCCCGGATAGATGCTGTAGTCCCTGTGAGTATCATCCTTGAAGAAGAAGGAAGCGCTGATCAAGTTCCGTGGAAAGACACGGGTTGAAAATTCTGAAGACGCGCCATCACTGTGGTCGTCATACTGACTATGCAACGACGTGCTTTTTTTCATGGTTGTGTACGTCGCGTCGTCGTACATGTCGATGCTGTTCCTGAATTGATCGTAATAGACGCGGAATCTGATCGAGCTCCTCTCGCCCACGCCGGTATTGGAGATGAAGTAATAACTGGTCTTGTTCCAGTATGGCCATTTCCAAAAATTCCTGAAGGTCGCATTCGAATTGGGCCCCGCATACAGGGGAACGCCCTTCTCGCCCTTCTGATTGACGTAGCTGAACACGTATTCGTCCTGGCCCTTCGGCGTCCAGGCGGCTCGGCCGCTGTACTTCTCGTCGCGCGAATACGATTGGTTGCGTTCAAATGTCGGCTGGTACTGGTTCAGCGGGAAGTCGCCGGAGAGCGGGATGAAATCGCGCTGCAACCAATCAATCGACCCCTGGACTAGGAAACGCCGCCAGCGGGACCCGAGATGCAGCGAAGACAACAGCCTGTTGCCCGAGCCTGTTCCGATCAATGCGTCCCCTTCGAGTTTCTTGACCGGCTCTTTCGTGACCAGGTTGATGGATCCGCCCAAGGCATTCGGACCAAGCAGAGGAGAGGAATAGCCTCTGGCGACCTGTACTTCGGCAATATCGCTGGTGAGAAAGCGGTTAAAGTCGACATAACCGTCGTAGGGCACATAGACAGGAATGCCATCCAGGTACAAGGGCACCTGGCCGCGGGTGCTGAATCCGCGAACGCGAATCCCAGCCTCATTCCGGTTCGTCGAAATGTGATCGATCGCGACTCCCGGCAGAAAATCGAGCGCCTTGGCTACAGTCACGGCATCGCGGTTTTTGATCTCGGTCTGATCAATGCTGTCGGCCACGGGAGAAAGCGGCGACATCGCCGCCGTAACCGTGATTTCGGTCACGCCCAGGTGAAACGGCTGGTCCGGATCTTCCTTCAAGATGGCCTCGACCGTCTCACGAAGCAAGGAGACCTGGCTGCGTGTCTGCTCGGCGCTCCAGGGCTGCGGCGGAGCAGGTGCCAGCTTAATGCTGGAGTTCGCGTGCAACTTCAACCAGTTTTCCACCTCAGTGCGAATTGCCACAATGACATCGCGTTGTTCGCCCAGGCTGGCAGCAGAGGCATTCTGGAGATCTGTTAGGTCTTGCAGCCACGCAAGGGGCCGCTGCGCCTGTGCCCGCAATTCGGAAGCACTTAGAACGAGAACGAGCAGAACAAAGGCGCCTCCCGCAGCGGAAGGACGCGCATGATCAATAAAAGACACGGGTCTCTTCTCCTGCGCAAGGAATCTGCGCCTGATTGAGCACCTCCCTTGTACCTGCGGCAGCATTATTTATCAAACTCTTTGTTTTCACGTATTCGGGATTATCGAATTGTCACAGGTTGGGTTGCTGCCCTATTATTTGTAGAGTGCGGAGTTGATAATGCTGCGACAAGCCTGGCGCCTCATCATATTCGTTGTTGGAATGACGGTGTTGCTGATCGGCATTGCTCTCATTGTGCTTCCGGGACCTGCATTTGTTGTAATTCCGGTTGGTCTCGCGATCCTGGCGACGGAATTCGCCTGGGCGCGCCGCTGGCTCCAAATTCTCCGCAAATCAGCCGAAAAGGCTGCCGAGAAGCTCAATCCTCGATAAAACCGGCGACGCTTCCCTATTTCCAGCGGATTTCTCCACCTGTCAGCCACACGACGCCGGAAACAGCGAAGCGTCCCCGGTTTTCGCCCATTTTACGTGAGGTTGACGAAGATCGAGCTAACGCGCCTTGAGATTGGATGACTGCTCACTTAATCTTTTAAGGAAGCGCTTTGGCGGGTGTGCGCCGGCAGGATGCTGATGGAACCAAATGAAGATACTTGCTGTCTTTGCTCATCCAGACGATGAAGCTTTCGGCCCCGCAGGCACTCTGGCGCGGTATGCGCAGACCGGGCACACGGTGCGATTGGTAACGATGACGCGCGGCGAGGCCGGATCGCTCGGCCCGGCAGGACGTCTCACTCAGCCCGAGCTCGGCCGCCTCCGGTCGGAGGAGCTCCGCTGCTCGGCTGATGCACTGTATTTGTCAGCCCTCAACATCTGCCATCTTCCTGACGGGAAACTTGCGGAGCTGCCTGCGGAGCAGGGCCTCACCATTGTTCGGGACGAGATTGAGGCCTTTCTTCCTGACGCGCTCATCACCTTCCATTCCGCCGGCATCTCCGGCCACCCCGATCACCGAACCGTTGCGCGCTGGTGCCTGGACGCCGTCGAAGAGCGCACCCATCCGCCGCGGTTGTTCGCATACGGGATTACCGCAGAACAGGCGCGACGGGCGAGCCATAGAAAGTTGACACCGATCCCTGATGACGAAATCACTCACGTCATAGACGTTTCCGCATATCTGGAATACAAGTTCGACGCGATCCGCTGTCACCAATCCCAGTCCGAAGCATGGGAGAGGATGAAGACAGTGGAAGGCGGTATTGAATCTTACCTGCGAAATGAGCATTTCTCGCAGGTCTGGCCTCGATCAAAGCAACGGGCACGATCGGATCGGCTCGAGGATTAAGCAGCAGTAGAGGCACGACCGCGGTAAAGTCGCGCACAAGAGATGAAAGCTGCTGCGAAAATGGTGACAGGCGCCTTTTTGCGCCCAGGAAATCTCAGCAGATGGATAAGCGGACGGTTGAAAAGAGGTGCCGGTCACCATTTTCTGGTCGCGGCCGGACCGGCAGCCCCCGCTGGAACCGCTTTGCACTTTGTCGTAGGAGTGCCATCATCTTTTTGTTCTCTTTGCCTGTTTGCTTAGATACCTCGTTTCCACTCTCGACAGGAGGTCAGCCATGAGTGGTAGGAGCTGGAAGAAAGGAATTATCGGGATTCTAACCGGAGGCGGCGATGTTCCAGGCCTCAATCCGGCGATTCGAGCCCTCACGATACGTGCTCAGCGGGAAGGATATCAGGTCGTAGGGATACGGCGGGGCTGGGCCGGCATGATCGAGATCGTGCCGGACAAAGCAGCCGACAACAGCGACAAGTATCAGATTCTGACGGAAGAGATCGTCAATAAAGTGGGACGAACAGGCGGCACTTTCTTGCATACCTCCCGCACCCTGCCGAGCCACGTGCCCAGAGCAAACGTCCCGGCCCACCTCAGAGACACGTACAAGGATGACATCAATGACTTGACTCCCGAAGTCCTCAGAACCCTCGACTTCCTGGGTCTCGACTACCTCATCCCGATAGGGGGGGACGACACCCTCAGTTATGCAGTGCGGCTTCATCAAGAAGGATCCAAAGTTGTCGCCATCCCGAAGACGATGGACAATGACGTGCCGGGCACGGACTACTGCATCGGATTCAGCACCTGCGTCACCAGGATTCTCGAAATGACGCACAGTCTCCGGACTTCCGCAGGCTCGCACGAGCGATTCCTGGTGATCGAAGTGTTTGGACGTTATGCGGGCTTTACCGCGCTGCTCCCCACCATGGCCGGGGCCGCGAATCGCTGCGTGATCCCTGAGTACAAGTTCAACATCGATCGTCTAACCGAGCTGCTGGCTACGGACCGGTTCACCAACCCCAGCCGCTATTCCGTCGTACTGGTGTCCGAAGGAGCCATGTTCGTGGGGGGCGAAATGATCTTCAGCGGTCAGGAAGCCGACGCATACGGCCACAAGAAACTGGGCGGCATCGGCGACCTGGTCTCCCAGCAGTTGAAGGAACGATCGGCAGCATTCAACAATGGCCGACGGATTGACGTGATCAACCAGCGGCTGGGCTACCTCGTGCGCTGTGGCACTCCCGATGCCATCGATTCCATTGTACCCATGGCCTTCGGCAATCTGGCTCTCGATCTGATCCTAAAGGGAATCCACGGACGGCTTGTGATCTTGAAGGACGGGAAATACGATAGCGCCCCTCTGGATATTGTAACCAGCCATAAGAGAGCGGTGGATGTAAGCAGGTATTACAACACCGAGCGTCTGCGGCCCAACTACTCGAGCTTCGAGTCCAAGCCGCTGTTTATCGTCGAGTAGCAACCAGAAAACACCCGGGGCAACATACCCGCAGCCTCAGAGTCTCACCACAACGGCACGGAGAGACGAAGAACGAGAACGCATGCCCCTTTCATGGGCTGAACGTTTAGGCTTCGCCTCCGGGCAAGCAAAACTCTAAATCCGAGGGATCGAGCTTGGCCAGCAGCGGGATCCAGAAGTTCTCGTATTCCACGATCAAAGATGGAATAAAAACCGTCACGGCCTCTTGCCGTTCGCCCAGGAGCAATTCCGACAGGTTCGCCGTCGACGCCCTTTCGATCCCCTGAATTTCGTAATAGTTCCGCAGCAGGTCGTCCTGAGCATCCGATGGGACGCCGGCAACAAAGTTGAGCTCGCACCAATCTCCGAACAGGCCGTCATGAATGTCCACCATGGGAATCCCCTCTATGCGACA
>Ga0315280_10003283_pt1 | contig 25025 bp, 21 predicted proteins | sample YL17G06_40_MG_FD_203697 | JGI IMG/M metagenome (GOLD analysis project Ga0315280, IMG submission 203697) | Sediment microbial communities from Yellowstone Lake, YNP, Wyoming, USA - YL17G06_40 | ecosystem: Environmental > Aquatic > Freshwater > Lake > Sediment | place: USA: Wyoming | collected...
CACCGAGAAAATCAAGGTGAACATCATCCACAGCGGGGTGGGGGCCATCACCGAATCCGACGTGCTGCTGGCTTCGGCTTCCAACGCCATCATCATCGGCTTCAACGTGCGTCCGGAGCGCAATGCCGTGGAGACGGCCGAGCAGGAGAAGGTGGACATCCGCCTGCACACCATCATCTACGAGCTGGTGGACGAGATCAAAAAGGCCATGGTTGGGCTGCTGGAGCCTACCTTCCGCGAGGTGGCGCTGGGACGCGCCGAGGTGCGCGACACCTTCCGTATTCCCAAGATCGGCACCGTCGCCGGCTGTTACGTGCTGGACGGGCGCGTGACCCGCGATGCCCAGGTGCGCCTGCTGCGCGACAACGTGGTCGTTTACACCGGCAAGGTCGCTTCGTTGCGCCGCTTCAAGGATGATGCCGGCGAGGTGAAGTCGGGCTTTGAATGCGGCATGGGCCTGGAGAATTTCAGCGATATCAAGCAGGGCGACGTGATTGAGGCCTTCGCCACCGAGCGGGTAGCCGCGGAAGTGCTCGCGTAACCAGGTGGCAGGTGGCAGGTTGCAGGACCCGCGTTTTCACCTGCCACCTGCAACCTGCCACCTGCAACCTGTTATGACCATCGGGCTGCTCACCCTCGAGATTCATCTCCCCTACGCGCATTCCCTGAAAGAGAAACGGATGGTGGTGCAGCGGGTCAAGGAACGCCTGCGCGGCAAGTTCAACGTGGCGGTGGCCGAGCTGGACCACCAGGACCTGTGGCAGCGCGCGCTGATCGGCGTGGCCTCCATCTCCAGCAGCGAGACCAACCTGCGGCAGGTGCTCGACGGCGCCCAGGCCGAAAGCGCCCGGCTGTTGGGCGGCGACCTGGTCCATTCCGATATCGAGATTCTCTGAAGGGGTGCAGCCGCAGATTTCGCGGATTCCTGGGATTCAATCTCCGGAATCAGCGAAATCTGCGAAATCTGCGGCTCAGGCTTCCATGCGCGATCCGCACCGGGCCGAACGGCTGGCCGACGAACTCCGGATGCAACTGAGCGGGATCGTGGCCGAGATGGGCGACCCGCGCATCGGATTGGCCACCGTGACCGAGGTACATCTCTCGTCCGATCTGCGTCACGCCCGGGTGCTGGTCAGCGTCCTGGGCGAGGAGGAAACCCAGCGGCGGAGCGTCCGCCAGTTGCAGGCCGCCCGCCACTACGTCCGCCGTCAGCTCGCCCAGGAACTGGCCCTGCGCTTTACCCCGGAGCTTACCTTCGAGCTGGACCGCGGCCTGGAGTACACGGAACGGGTCGAGGAACTGCTGCGCCGCGTCGAAAAGCAGCGCCCCCCGGAGTAGCTTCTCAGCACCCAGCGGCTGCCGTTGCAACCGGAGATTCAACGCGGAGACGCCGAGGACGCAAAGCAAGCGCAGAGAACAATACCTTCGCCGTGCCTGTGGGTCGCTGCCCTGTAAAGCCCTCGAATACCAAGAGGGCACCTCACGACCGGTCCTCTTCCAGGATGCGTCCGGTATCCATGGTTCTGGGAAAGCTCGCCAAAAAGGCTTCTCTATTGGGCAGGCGGCGGGTGCGCGGCAGCGACCGCGGCGGGCGCAGTTCGGCAATCGGCACGCCGCGCTTCTCGATGACGAACACACTGCCTTTCTCGACCTCTCCAATGATCTGGCTGGTTCGCATGCGCAGATCTGTCGCGCTGATCCGCTTCATATCAGCAATTGTGGCAGGCAGCCGGCGCGAATCGGATCTGCGTTTTTCTGCGTTCATCTGCGTTCCATTCCTGTTCAACCGCCGTCCAGGTTGGTGAGGCCGTATTGGCGGGCCAGTGCGACGGCGCGCTGGTACTCGGCCGTGGTGACGCGGCGGGACAACTCCGGGTACTGCCGGGCGCGGTGCTCGGGATGATACTGGGCCATGATGTTGACGTAGGTGCCGCGGGTCAGCCGTTGGGCCACGTACTTCACGAATTTTTCGGTGCCCGCGATGTCCTCGGGCAGCACCAGGTGGCGGATGATGAGGCCGCGTAGCGCCACGCCCCGCTCGTCGGCCGTTAACTCGCCCACTTGCCGGTGCATTTCCTCGATCACCGCCGCCGCCACTTCCGGGTAGTCCCGCGCTTCGGCCGAATACTTCGCCGCCTTCTCGGGATCGGTGTACTTGTAGTCGGGCAGGTAAATATCGACGATGCCGTCGAGCAGGCGAGTGACCTCGAGCGAGTCGTAGCCGCCGGTGTTGTAAACCAGCGGCAGGCGCAGGCCCATGCCGATGGCGTGGCGCAGGCCGCTGACGATGTTGGGCACCACGTGGGTGGGCGTCACCAGGTTGATGTTGTGACAGCCGCGCTCCTGAAGCGACAGCATCAGCCGCCCCAGTTGCTCGTCGCTGATGTACTGGCCGTCGCCGCGGTGGCTGATCTCCCAGTTCTGGCAGTACACGCACAGCAGGTTGCAGTGGCTGAAGAAAATGGTGCCGGAACCGCCGCGGCCCACCAGCGGGCGCTCCTCGCCATAGTGCGGATGAGCGGAGGAGACCTTCAGCCGGCTGGTGGCCTGGCATACGCCCTTCTCGCCCTTGCGGCGGTTGGCGCCGCAGGCCCGAGGGCACAGCCGGCAACCGCCGTAGATGGCCTGCAACTGTTTTTCGCGCTCGGCCAGTTCTCCGGCGCGCTCCAGTTTCAGGTAGGCGGGAAGGAAAGCGCTGCTGTTCATGCGTGGCAGGCCGGCCTCCGGCGCCGGACGCGAGCAGGCTGCGGGCAGCAACCCCACTAGGCCCAGGGCTGCCGGCGAGCCGCGAAGAAAGTGCCTGCGATCCATGGCCGTTGCCCGTGTCGCTCGATTCTATACCAGTTCCACCAGGCGCCTACATGCCATGGCTGCCTGATCGTGGAACTGCTCATTTGTCGGAGTGCGGTGCGCGCGGCGGCTGCTGGCCGCCGTGGTTTTCCTTCACGAACCGAAGGCGCCAGCGCCACGCACTCTGCAGAATCGTATTCAGGTCTGAGTGCCCGGGCTGCCAACCAAGGACCCGCCGGATCTTTTCGGCATGAGCAACGAGGATGGCCGGGTCGCCCGGTCGCCTGGGGCCGATCCGCGAGGGAATGGACGCGCCGGTGGCCCGGCATGCGGCGTCGTACATCTGCTTCACCGAGAAACCCGCGCCGGTTCCGATGTTGAACGCCTCGCCGTCCACCTCGCCTAACCGCTCCAGTGCGAGAATATGGGCGTTGACGACGTCCAGAACGTGAATGTAATCACGCACGCAAGTGCCATCAGGGGTCGGATAATCGTCGCCGTAGATCGTCACCAAGGGGCGGCAGCCGAGAGCGGTGTCGAGTAGCAGTGGAATGATGTGCGTCTCCTCCGACCGCCTCTCGCCGCACCATTCCGTCGCACCCGCCACGTTGAAATAGCGGAACATCACGGCCCGCATCCCGTAAGCGCGGCGGTACCACTTGAGCGCCTTCTCGATGGCGAGCTTGCTCTCGCCATAAGCATTGATCGGCTCGCAAACGTGGTCCTCCGTGATGGGCACCGACCGCGGTTCCCCGTAAACCGCGGCGCTTGAGGAAAACACCAGGTCGTGAACGCCGTTTGCCCGCATCGCGTCCAGCAACAAAAGCGTATTGGATACGTTGTCGGAGTACAGGCTTGCCGGGTCCGCATCGACCAAGGCGATAGCCGCGAAATGCATGACCGCATCGACCGGATTCGATTTCAGCAGCCGGTCCCAGCCGCCCAAATCGTCTCGTCGAACGACCACCAGCCGTGCCGGCGACAAGACCGCTTCGGCCCGCCCCGTGCTGAGGTCGTCGCCGACCACCACGTCGTGACCAAGCCCCAGAAGCACTTCCGTACAAACGCTGCCGATATAACCCGCCCCGCCCGTCACCAGGATGCGCATAAGCTAGTAAGCTCCCTTTCCAACAACGGCAATGATCGCAGTCCGGAACAGAATCTTGATGTCGAACCATAGCGACCAGTTGTGGATGTAGAACATGTCCATCCTGACCCGCTCTTCGTAGGAGACGTCTTGGCGCCCGCTCACCTGCCAGTGGCCGGTCATCCCGGGTTTGAACGCGAGCAGCAGGTCTTGGTAAAGACCATACTTCTCCAGCTCGGGGCGCGTAATCATGCGAGGACCAACCAGGCTCATCTGACCCTTCAGGACATTGAATAGCTGGGGCAACTCGTCAAGGCTCGATTTCCTCAAGAATGCCCCGATGCGCGTGATCCGCGGATCCTTGCGCAACTTGAAATCCTTCTCGTACTCGGCGCGCAATTGCGGATCGCGCTGCAGGATGGCGTCCGCATCCACGCGCATCGTTCGGAGCTTGAAGGCATCAAAGTCGCCGCGCTGGCCGACGACCCGCCGCCGGTAGAAACACGGCCCGCGGTCCTCGAGCTTGATCAGCGCGCCGAGGAGGCCAATCAGGGCAAGCGCAACCGGCATGAGGCAGACGGTCAGGACAACGTCGGTGATCCGCTTGAGCAGCCTTGCTGACGGCCGCACGGCCGTCGGCGCCGGAGTGACGACGTGGTCCGGAGGCCGGTTGGCCCCCTGGGCGGCCGAGTCGGAACTCACGACTGCTCCCTTGGGACGCACTTCGTAATCCTCCTGAAAACGATCGCGGCGCCTTCTCGCGGGCGCGGCACCTACCACCCAATCCGACCGACGAGGGTGGCCGTGTCGTACGGGCTGACGTCCTGCTACCTGCCCTCCCAACGCCCCAGAGGCTCCCCCGTGCTCCCCCTCTTCGCTCGCTGCCCGTGCTCCATCTCCCTGTCAGCGGTCAACGCACGTTACCACATACCGGCAGTATTTCTTGAGAGAGGGAAACCTGCCGAGCAGCCAGTCATCTATCATCTCCAAGGTGGAGAAGAGCGGCCTGCAGCGGACCGCCCGGTACACCATGGAGAGGAGTTCAAATTCTCTGACCCGCACGATGGGGAAGGATTCTCGAAGTATAGTCATATCGCTGTAGCGTAGCGGCCTTTCACCCGGGCTCTGCCCAAACTTGTCGGGATAGGGAAGGTGCTTGCGGGCAAATTCCAAAAACCGGTTCTCCCCAAGCGGGTCCCAAAACACGGCCCTGGCCCCTGGCCGCAGAACCCGACGCAGTTCCCGGCTAAACCCGCGAAGCTCAACGTGGTGCAGGACGCTCGCGCCAAAAGCGAAGTCAAAGCTGCTATCGGGAAACGGGAGGGATTCGGCGGCTGCCAGGCACAAGCGAATCCCGTGTTGCACGCCATTGTCTGCTGCACGGCGGACAGCCACGCGCACTTGCTGTGAGGACACATCGAAGGCCGTAACCGTCGCGCCCCGCGCGGCGAGAAGAACAGTCGTTTCGCCCGATCCGCACCCGCAGTCAAGCCCCTGCTTGCCTCCGATGTCGCCCAACGCCTCGAAGGCATACGACCGGAACGTCTCCTCTTTGAGAAACCCCTCCGGGTCGATCAACAAGGGCTTGGAGGAGTGCGCCATCGCCTCCGCGTACTCATCGAAAAATCTTTGCTCGTCAAGGTGCCGTTCCGTCATTCCTATTCTCTTCGCATCTAGGATGTCAATCCGGCTTCAGCACGGGGAGGTACTCCGGTCGCCGCTGCTTCCAGAACAGTTTGGAACCTAGGCAGCACTCTGCTTGCTGCAAAATGCTCCTCTAGATACCTCCGGCCGTTGCGTCCAAGCTCCAGAAGATCCCGCTGGCCGTGTGCTTGCAGAATCGTTTGTGCCAACATCTCCGCATTCTCGGGCTCCACGATAAACCCGCAGCCCGATTCCAGAATGACCCTTGCCGCTTCACTCTCGCGCGGCACACTCGCGAGCACCGGTCGCCCCGCCGCCATAATCGAAAGGATCTTGCACGGAAACACCTCGTTGCGGACCGATATCTTTTGGAACACCGTCGAGAGAGCCGATGTGGCCTGCAGTTCCGGCAGCTTGGCGAGGGGCTGAAACGGCAAAAATCGCACATTACGGAGTTTCTCCCGCGCCGCGTACTCAAGCAGCTCCGGCTTCGCCGGCCCGTCTCCTATTACCAGAAAGACGATATCGGAAACGGCCGAAAGAAGTTTTGCGGCCTCCAACAGTGTTGAAAGGCCCTGCTTCGCGCCAATCGTGCCGGCATACTGTACGACAAATCTGTCCGCCAGCCCGTGTTCCCGGCTAAAATCGTTGCTCTTCGGCAAGACAGGAAAGCGCTCGGTATCCACCCAGATCGGGAGGTAGACGATCTTGTCGCGCGCTACGCCCTTCTCAATCAGGTTCGCCACGTAGCCCGGGGAGATAACCGACACCACTGAGGCCGTCCGGTATATGAAACTCTCCAACGCGTGCAAACACCAAATTAGTGTCTTGTTTTTCAGAATGCCCAGATTGATAGCTAGGTCCGGAAGAAGATCCCGAACGTCGAAGGCAAACGGCACGCCCAGGAACAGGCGCGCAAAGACGCCCACGAGGCCCACTTGGAGCGGGGGGGAGATGCACCAGACCACGTCAGGCCTTGGGAACCGGAAGAAGTTCAAGAACGCGCTCCCGGCAAAAGACAGATCGTACAAAATCCGCTGTACCGGGCTGCGGCTTCTGGGGCGATATGTCAGACAGCGACCAACTTCAACCGCTTCAATCTTCTCCCTGCGGAACAGCTTACGTTCGTACTCCTCGTATATGCTGAAATCGCGGTGTTTGGGGAAAGAAGTAATCACCATCACCTCGTGGGTGTGGGCCAAATACTGGCACAACTCAGCGGCGTATACACCATTGTAGAAGTCATCGGGCTGGTAGTCCCCGGATATCACAAGGATTCGCATGGCATCTGCACGCTACGAACTTCGGTTCCGTGCGCCGCCACGGCCCGCCTCGGCGGCTGCCTCATAGGTGGCCAGCGTGGCAGCGGCCTCCCGCCTCCACGTACACCCTCGCGCTCTCGCGAGGCTCTTCTGAATCAGCTGACTCCGCAAGGTCCCATTGGTACACAGCTCATGAATGGCAGAGGCAATGGCTCTCGCGTCCAGCGGGTCGATGAGTAAAGCCGCCCCTCCGGCGACTTCAGGCAACGCGGTGGTATTCGAAGAAATCACCGGACACCCGCACGCAAACGCCTCCAGGAGCGGAAGACCAAAGCCTTCAAACAATGACGCGCATACCAGGCAGCGCGCCATCTTATAGAGGTACGGCAGATCCCCAGTCGGCACATGACCTGGAAAGCGATACCGGCCTGCATTCAGTGGGCCAGCCGGCAGCCGCGACCGCCAGTGGCGAAAGAAATCTGTTTGTAAACCGATCACCACAAGCTGCATATCGACTCCGCGTTCGCGGCGCAGTATTTCCATTGCCTTCGCCACCGTGTCGAGGTTCTTGTGGGGTGCATATCCCCCCACGCAGAGCAGATAGTCCTTATCCAGTTCATAGCGAGCCCTAATTTCTGCATCTCGGCTCGCATCCAGATCGCTGCGAAAAAGCTCCTGGTCCACGCCGCGATGGATCGTTGCGATCCTGCCGGGCGGCACGTGCAATTTGTCGACCAGATCCTGAGCGGTAAAGTCGGAGATGGCGATGATGCGGCTCGCCCGCCTCAGCGACGGAGGAATTAATAAACGATAGTAGTAATACTGCGCCCACCGCCAGGTCCGTGTAAGCTCCGGATAGAACGCCTGCAGGTCATGAATCGTGACAACCGAGGCACAAGGGAGCCTCAGCGGCGCAACGTAAATCGGCGAGTGTACTACCGTCAATTCCAGTTTTCTCGCATATTGTGGAATCCTTACTTGCTCAACGAGCACTCGGATCAGCCTGTTCTCTTGGTTGAAAGAGAAATTGACCTCGTGGAAGTTTGGCGCCGTCAGTTGGAACTCTTTGGAACTCCAGCTACTTGTGAAGATCCAGTATTCGTTCTGCCGGTCGATTTCCTGCAGGCCGGTGATAAGATGTCTTATATACGGCCCAGCGCCCCCATGCATGCTCTGGACCAACGGCAGGGTGTCAATCCCAATGCGCATAATGGTCGGGTAGGGTTCCCGTTCCAGATCGGCTGGTTTTCCCCGGCTTGCGGCGATGCGGAGAGGGGTTGCGCACGCCGGGAGCAACGCAGGTCCGAAGCGCAAGACGCGGACTACTCGTCCCTCCTGTCGTGACGGCAGCCGGAGAATGGCGCCAGCCGGTGCTCTCCGAGAGGAACTGAGTAGATAGAGGCCCGAATCGAACCCTACCATCCGGTCAGTGTGAACCGCCCAACTCGATCAACTTCCTGATGTCCGCAGCAGCGCGCGCCCGATCGCATAACGCACGCAAATGGGAGTGTAATTCCCATGCCACGAAATTGCAAGGCGGAAGTTGAGGGGACGTGGGGCCATCGAACCGGAGTTGGTTTCCCTTGCTCCCAGGGCTTGCGGTGTCCGCCGCCGCCATCCGACCCGTCGGTCCACCCTGCTGAGGTGCTTCGAGTTCGTTTTGACCGGGGGGAAAACGGTGAAAGAGGGGAACAAAACCAAAGAGGCCGAAATCCTTGCGATTGTCCACAAGGCGTGATAAGCTTGCCCGTCGTGCTAGGGTAGGTTTGTGCGTAGAGGGTGTCTCGTGCGTCTGCCGCGCGGGCAGGCACGTTCGCAGCGCACGGCCCCAGAAAGAATGTGGGAGATGCGCGTCCTGGTTACTGGCGGTGCGGGATATATCGGGTCCATTCTATCGGAACATTTGCTGGCGGCCAAGCATCAGGTGACGGTCCTGGACAATCTGATGTACCGCCAGCGCAGCCTGTTTCACCTGTGCAGTAATCGCTGTTTTGAGTTTATCTATGGAGATGCGCGGGACCAGGAACTTTTGAGCAAGCTCATTAAGCAGGCCGACGTGGTGATTCCTCTGGCTGCCATCGTCGGCGCGCCGGCCTGCGATCGGGATCCGTTCCAAGCGAGTTCCGTAAACCTGCAGGCCACTCAGTTGCTCAATCGGCTTCGTAGTCCTCAACAGCTAGTTATCTTCCCCACGACCAACAGCGGATACGGCACCAAATCCGGCGAAGTATTCTGCACCGAAGAAACTCCTCTCCATCCCATTTCTCTGTACGGCCGGGACAAGGTGCGGGCCGAGGCAGAGCTTTTGAATAGCCCAAATGTGATCTCCCTGCGTCTGGCCACGGTCTTTGGCACGTCACCGCGCATGCGCCTTGACCTCCTGGTCAACGATTTTGTTTACCAAGCGGTTTCTCGCGGCTACCTGCTGATTTTTGAAAAGACCTTCAAGCGTAATTACGTGCATATTCGCGATGTTGCAGATTGTTTTCTCCACTGCATTGAACACGCAGCGGAAATGGCAGGCAGGCCGTATAATGTAGGCCTCGATGAGGCGAATCTCTCAAAGGAAGAGTTGGCTCTCAAAATCAAGGAACACGTCGTAAACTTCTACGTCCACTTCTCAGAGATCGGCTGCGACCCGGACAAGCGCAACTATATCGTTTCCAACCAGCGGCTGAAAGAGTGGGGCTTCGAAGCGCGGCGCTCGCTGGATGAAGGAATTGAAGAACTGATTAAGGGCTACCGGATGATGGCCCGGGAGGAATTTCGCAACGTCTAAGGAGGCAAAGGTGCGACCTGCCGGTTTCCCCGTGCAGACTGAAGCGGGTATGCGTTGTGTCTCAGCCGGAACGATCATCCGCGCAAAGGCGCCGTTGCGAATCAGTTTTGCGGGCGGCGGCACCGATATCCCGGCTTACTATGAGGAGCACGGCGGTGCGGTGCTGTCCAGCACGATTAACCGCTACGCCTACGTGACCCTGTATCCGCGGGAAGACGATCGGGTCATGATCCGTTCACTCGATCTGGGCCAGCAGGTTGATTTTCACTTGGCAAAGGGGCCGGTTTACGATGGGATGCTGGACCTGGCGAAGGCCGCCGTTCAGCGGCTGAACATCCCGCGCGGTATCGAAATGGACATACGCTTAGAGGCGCCGGCCGGCAGCGGCTTGGGCGGATCGTCTGCCTTGACGGCTGGAGTGATTGGTGTCCTTGCTGCCCTTACGGCGACACCGCTCGGCCTATACGAGATGGCGGAGTTGAACTACACGATTGAGCGAATCGATTTGAAAATCGCGGGGGGCAAGCAGGACCAGTATGCGACGACGTTCGGTGGGTTCAATCTCATTGAATTCCAAAAAGAGCGCATTATTGTTAATCCTCTGCGAATCGATCGGAACACTTTGAACGATCTCGAGGCGCATTTTATCTTGTGCTATACGGGTTGCGTACGGCCCGATTTGGGCCTCGTCAGTCGTCAGGTACAATTCTATCGAGAGGGCCGGCAGGAGACGATGGAAGGACTGAAGCGGCTTCACGAGATGGCCTACGAGATGAAGGAAGCCTTGCTGACCGGGCAGTTGGAACGGTTCGGAAAAATGCTGGACGAGGCGTATGTGAACAAGAAGCGGATGAATCCACACGTTGCCGATGGTACACCGACGGATCTTATGTATCAAGCCGCGCGGCGCCACGGCGCGCTGGGAGGCAAACTGCTGGGAGCCGGCGGCGGCGGCTATCTGCTGCTGTTTTGCGAGACAGCCAGCCAGGAGGAAGTACGCCAGGAAATGGAACGATTGGGAGGCCGGCTCATGGATTTCGCTTTCGATAACTGGGGCTTGCAGGTATGGCGGAGTGCTTGTCGGTGATCAGCGCGGCAATTTTAGCGGGTGGATTGGGAACAAGGCTTCGCTCGCTTGTAAGTGACCGACCCAAAGTCCTGGCCCCCGTGGGGGGACGGCTTTTTCTGGCCTACCTTTTGGAGCAGTTGGCGTCCGCCGGCATTCGCCGGGCGACGCTTTGCACCGGCTACCTTGGCGAACAAATTGAGACGGCATTTGGGCATCATTACGGGTCCCTGCAACTGCTCTACTCCCGCGAGAGACAGCCGTTGGGGACAGCCGGGGCGTTGCGCGCCGCCCTCCCCCTATTGGAATCCGACCCGATATTGGTGCTGAACGGCGATTCTTATTGCGAAGTGGATTTGGCCGCTTTTGTCGCTTGGCACCGCAGCCAGCGGGCCAGCGGTTCTCTGGTTGTAGTCCCACTGGAAGATGTCTCCCGTTTTGGCAGCGTGGAATTCGACGAGACCGGGAGGATTTTGTCCTTCGGCGAAAAGAGAAGGGGGGGCACTGGCTGGATCAACGCCGGCGTCTATCTGCTCAATAGAAACGTTCTGGAAGTCGTGGCGCCCGATGGCCCCGTTTCGCTCGAGTCCGAGGTTTTCCCCGTTTGGGTTGGCAATGGTTTGCACGCGTACGCTCAAGGGAGGCGTTTCGTGGACATTGGAACCCCCGCTTCCTACGCTGCTGCTGCGAGCCTCTTTGCGTCCCAAGGGATGCCCGCTCGCGAGCAACAGCCGCCGGTTCTGCGCGATCACCCGCGGGTTCCCGCGCGTCGTTATGTTCTACTGGACCGTGACGGAACACTGAACGTCGAGCGAGTGTATCTCTCAGATCCGGTCGACGTGGAACTGCTACCGGGCGTGCTGGAAGGTTTAAAGCAGTTGCAGGATTCGGGATTTGGCTTGGTTGTGATAACAAATCAGTCCGCGGTTGGCCGGGGCTATTTCGATCAAGACGAGTTGGCGGCGATTCATCGCCGCTTGTGCGCGCTGCTGAAGGAAGGCGGGGTGGAATTGGACGGAATCTATTATTGTCCGCACGGGCCAGACGAAAACTGTAGCTGCCGGAAACCAGAGCCTGGCTTGGTCTACAAGGCTGGCGCCAATCTGGGTTTTGACCCAAGACAGGCGTTTGTGGTTGGCGACAAAATCTGCGACATAGACCTTGGCAGACGTGTGGGCGCCACTACGATATTGGTGAAGACCGGTTACGGAGCGGAAGCGGCAAGCCGTAGCGACATCCGGGCCGACCATATAGTCGCGGACCTGAAGGAGGCGGCCGCCCGGATAATTGGATGTTGCGGCCCCCCTCACCGCCCGAAGGGCGGGGAACCTCCCGCGGCCAGCGGACGCCGCTATTTGCGGCACCATTGACAATATTCAACACGGACAGCGGGCGCACCTGGCGATTGCACGCTTCGTGTGCGCCTTGACTAAGCAACGGATGCTTGGAGGCCAAAATGAGCAACTATTGGACGGATAAGGCAGTCATCGTGACTGGCGGCGGCGGTTTTGTCGGCACTCACTTCGTGGAGAAACTACAACAGGCAGGGTGCAAGGAGTTTTTCGTCGTGCGCCGTTCGGACTACGATCTGACAAAGGAAGAACAGGTCATCCGCCTCTTCAAAGAGCACGACGCCGATGTGTGCGTTCACCTGGCTGGTCTGGTGGGTGGCATTGGTGCTAATAAGGCACGCCCGGCTGATTTCTTTTACCAGAATTTGATGATGGGCGTATTGACAATGCACCATGCGTTCAAGGCCGGCCTTAAGAAATTCGTCGCCGCAGGCGCCGGTTGTGGTTATCCCGAACAGGCTCCTACGCCTTTGAAAGAAGAAGTGTTTTGGAATGGTTTTCCGCAAGAAGACAGCGCCCCGTACTCCCTGGCAAAGAGGATGCTCCAGATCCAGTCCCTGGCCTATTGGAAACAGCATCGTTTCCCCGCCATTGTCACTATCCCAGGGAATGTTTATGGCCCGTACGATAACTTCGACCTCGAAAATGCACATGTTATCCCGGCACTTGTGCGGAAGTTTGTTGAAGCGACGGACAGCCCGGCACACCAAGACGTGACGGTATGGGGGACAGGCCGCCCGACGCGAGATTTCGTTTACGCCGGCGACGTGGCAGACGGCATCCTTCGCGCGGGTGCAGTGTACGAGCGGTCCGAGATCGTGAACATTTCTTCAGGAAACGAGGCAAGCATCCAAGAGGTAGTTGCGACTCTGGCTGACATCACCGGGTTCAGGGGAAAGCTTGTCTGGGATTCGCGCCGGCCTGACGGGCAGATTCGACGTCTTTTTGACGTGGGTAAGGCCAGGCGCGAGCTGGGTTTTGAGGCGCAAGTGAGCCTCCGCGAGGGCTTGAAACGCACCGTGGATTGGTATCGTCAGTATCGGCATCAGGCGCGTAACGTCGTCCAAGCTTTCTGACACGATGGCCGGCGCAACGCAACATCGGTTCGGTGGCTTGTAAGGAGTGGTTGTTATCCGCGTGTATGCGATGCCCGAAGGGGGCCATTTGATCCCGTTCTCCCGCTGTCGCCGACCTTGACCCAGTTCCCAGTCCCCGGTCGGCACGACCCTGGTTGTTGATCCACTCTCATCCGTCAAGAATGAAATTGGGGCTTTTTACGGTGGGCCCGGTCGGAAACAGCATCGTCATGGGTCAATCTCGGCTGTCAGCAGCCTGCTGAGGTCTGCCCACCGCCGTGGTCGCCCGAAACTCATAATTCCGATCGTCAAGGTATAGGGGGTCGGTTTCCCCCGGCGCTGGTTCAATCGGTATGCCGCATCGCGAGTAGCCCACTGCTTCCAGCAGTTCCAGCACGTCCCTGCGGGCGACGCCGTGATGAAGCTCGATCACCAACTTGGGTTTGAGCGTCTTAAGCAGATCGGACATGCCCCGCAACACCTCGATCTCCATTCCCTGCACGTCAATCTTAACCCCGTCAATGCGATCCTGGTCACCCCGTATACGAGACCAAAGCCAGTCAAGGCGCGCGACCAGGATAGTCTCGGACCATTCTCGGGTGCCAAGAGTGCTGTCTATCATACCACGCACACTGGGTAATCGCTTCAATTCCAACGCTTCTGGAGATGCCACGGCAAGCGGAAGCACGGTCAGTTGCGGCAGGTGATTCAGGAGCCGCGTTTGCGCCAGATGCCCCGCCGTACTGAACATAGGCTCAAAAGCGAAAACTCTTCCATGTGGTCCAACCATGCGGCTTAGAGCAATCGCGGTGTACCCATAATGCGCCCCGACATCGAGCCAGGTGTCACCAAGAGCGACGTTCTCCTGGAACCAAGCCAAGAGAAAACGCTCGGTTCGGCCAAGAATAGCTGTCGGGTAATCGTGCCAGGAGGTAACGATCTGCTGCCCGCGCAGAGGGCCGGCCCAAATGCGGTGTTTGCGGATTGTTCTCGGCATTAGCCGCCGCAATAGAGACTTGAAATGTTTCTCCATAGAAAAATACAACTTGCTCCAGGGTCCAGACCGGCAGTCCGCGAACTCGATCTGGTGGGCGATACCACGTCTGGTCAGTCCTACCGTTGTCCCTGTGCTCCGGGTGCACGTGCGGGAGACGCTTGTGCTCGCCATCCCCAAGTCCGACCTGTGCAGTCTCGCGGCACCGCCGATACACCGAAGATCACCCAGCCTTAGATTGTGCCGGTCGTGATAGAACCGAGTTTACAAAATCTATAAAGCTCAAGTAGTAGTTTTCCGGCTGAAAGCTACACTTGTCCATACCCATGACCTTCTGATGCATGGCAGTCCACAGGTCCGGCGTGCGTTGGAGGCTGGCCATAGCCCCGTACAACTGTTCGGGGTTCCGGGGCTCAACGAGAAGTCCGGTCTCCCCGTCCCGGACCATCTCTGTCATTCCGCCCATGCGGCTGGCAATGACGGGCAAGCCAAAGGTTTGGGCCTCGAGGATAACCGTGGGATAGACGTCCGGCCAGGTCGACGGGACCACCAGTACGTCCGCACTCTGGAGCGCCTTTCTCTTCGCTTCCCCTTCGACGAGACCGAGATACTCAATGCTGGACGAGCCGGTGCACGCCTGCCGCACGAAGTTCTCCATGCTCCCCCGGCCAGCAATCCGAAGCACAGCTTCCTGAGCCTGAAAACGCGAAAAGGCCTCCACGAGGACGCGAAGACCCTTGTGCTCTTCCAAAACCCCCAGGAAGAGAAAAACCGGTTTTTCGTTGGGCCGTTCCTTGGGCGTCTCCGGCGGACTATAAGGAAACGGACAGGAATTGGGAATGACCCTGGCCAGGGCCTTCGGAAACAATCCCTCGTTGATTACGGTGCGCATCACGGCTTCGCTCGGACCCGTTACCCCGCGGACCACCCTGGACAGCAGGCGGTTTAGGGAGCGGAACGCCCGGCAAGGCAGAGGAGCATCGGTACAGACTTCGCCGTTGGAGCGAAGCAGGGTGCCGCGAGGACAAATCAGAGCGTAGTCGTGTAGGGTCTGAATTACCGGGACGCGTAACCGGGCTGATGCGCTCCACACGGCGGTCGAAATACCGGTGAGGGTGTGGCAGTTGAGGAAGTCCGGCTTTTCTTTCGAGAGAATCGCCACCAAAGAAAACCACAAGAATGGATTCCACAGATCCACCAGATGCCAGGCGCCTCTGACGAGCTTGCCGTGCTTCTTTGGTTCACCTACCCCGTAGAGATTGCGGGGGGGCAGCAGGTAGATTTTTGCTCCGTTCTCCTGGTGCCTAACCGTGAATGACGAAAACAACGTGGCCCTGCGCTGGCTCGCAATCACAAACACTTCGTGGCCGTGGCGGAGGCATTGCCCCACCAGGCCTTCGACGATGGTCTCTGCACCGCCTGCATGGGGACCGAACTGGGGACAAACCATGCCTATTTTCACGCCGTGTTCCTCTACCAATCAGTGGACTGCTCCCTCACCCGAGAGGCGCAGACCCGAGCTGGCTGTGCACTGACGGGCGGGCGCCCCGCCGTTACTCTGAATCGAAAAGCCGCCCCGTTGTGTCGCGACACCGCCGGTTCCCCGCTCCCCAGCCTCGATCCGGCGAAGACCAGCCCCAATAATGCCCAGAACAGCGCCGACACCGCCCAACTGCCGAGAGTCGGCATGATAGTATTCGCGCAAACAAGGCCGAGCAGCGAAGCTTTAAAGCCTCGCAGCCAAGGCACCGCGCCGGAAGGCAAACTGCTCGAAGTCCGGCTCTTCGCGTGCCGCCACGCCGCGAACAGGATAAAGAAATAAAGGGCCAGGCCGAGAAGCCCGACCTGATCCAGGAGCTCCAGAATCCAGCTCTCGCTTGTGAAATAGTACTTATGAATAACCCACGGCGTGACGGTGCTGTGCCGTATGGCGAAGACTCGCGCCGCCACGCTTCCCATCGTTCCCGGCCCGCCGCCAAAGGCGAAAACCATGGGCGATTTAGCAGCGTTCTCCCATCCGGATCGCCAGTTGAGCTTACGCTCTATGTTCGCCGCATCCTGCGTGAAGTCAAAACCGGCTCTGAATCGCCCGCGCACAAGGTCAGGCTCCGCGAGGAGGGGATAAACAAAGACAACGACTAAAGCACCCAGGACCAAAAAAAGAACGGGGACGAGCAAACCCGTCCGCCGGCGCTCTTTCCGCGCACTCAGGAAGACCGCCAGAACGGAGAAACCCGCATCGAACCACCCGGAGCGGGTCATCGTCAGCAGCAGCGCCGTGCCGCAAACAGCCAGAACACACACCAGCAGGACACGAACGCGCCATCTCACGGTGCCAATCAGAATGCTGACTGCCATGGCGATCGCCATGGCGAGGACAGCGGCCAGCACAAGAGGGCTGCCGAGTGTGGAACCGATGCGGAGATGTCCCTCTTCCATCGTCGGGTCACCAGCGTAGTGCAATTGCCAACCAAATACGAATTCGCCAACACCTACGAGTGCGACAACAGCACACGCAAACAGGAAGGACCAACCCCAAAAAGCGAGCTGCCACACGTGCGTGGTAGCCCAACTAACCACGACAAACATCAAAACGTATGCGCAAATAGCAGCAAAGCCGAACCATGCGGATAACTGATCCTCCATCACAACGGCCCTCAGCAAGGTCCAGGTGACGAAGGCGAGAATCGCGATGGGAAGCATGCCGGGCAGGCGCAAATCCGCCATCCGTCTGGCGTGGGCCAACTTATTGAGCAGGATCAAGACGGAAAAAAGCGCGAGAAGCACAAGCTCTAGGTATTTAAAGATGTCGGTGTCTGGGAAAGCCAGGAACCACAGCGTGTGGAACATCAGAGAGAGCAGGACAACGGGGGATGCAAGAACGGGCCAGCGCCAGATCAGGAGGAGGCAGCCCCCCGCTGCTAGTGCGACAAGGAGAACAGGGGTCGGCGTGCCAGCGACGAATGCACCGGTCAGCAAAGCACCGCTAGCCAGACGTTCGAGGATGTTGGCTACCATTCCTTCCTCTGAACACGAAAAGTGCGGCGTCCCCCGGCACTTCACCCTGGCCCGCCGAGATCCTGCTTCCGTCCTTCTCCGCGCCCGTCCCGGGCTATCCCGTGTGCGCCGCCCCAAATTCGTTCCCTTGCCCGCCCAACTCCATTAGCTCCTGCAAGCTGGCGGCCAGGTCAACTGTGTTGCAGATTGTCACTCTTACCCTGCGGCGGCTGTGGCGCGACCAGGGGGCGAACCAGGAAAAAATAACACAAGACACCCGGGATGTAAAGGGCGGCTACCAAAGGAAGGCGCTCCGTGAAAAGCCCGATGGCCGCGAGCGGCAGGCAGAAGAGCAGGGGTCTGCCAATGCTAGAAAAGGCATCGAAACTGCGAGCGCCAGTGAAGTAAAAACGGAGATAGAAAAACACCAAAACGCCACCGGAAAACAGCAACGAGAGAATCGCGCCTACCGCGCCCCAGATCTGAAGCAGGGTGCAGCTCAGCGCTAGGTGCAGCGCCAGGACGCCGACCATCATGCGGTTCCTGAGCCACTGCCGATCGAGCATCGTCAACACTATACCGAACATCTGGTTCGCTACCGTGAGGGGCACTGTGAAAGACAGAAACCGAAGCAGGAGCGCCGAATGAAGGTACTTGGGACCGTACAACATCTTAACCAAATGCGGCGCAAAAAGCATCAAGCCGATGCAGGCGGGCATCGCCAGGGCAAACACAAGCTTGAAGGAAGCCTCCAGAGAGCCGCAAAAGTTCCCTTTGTCGTTCGCATCTCCTGTTAGCTGCCCGGCGTCGGCCATCAATGCCCGTGTGATCATGGTCATGCTGATCGGTACGATGGCCACGAGTTTGTAGGCAGCCGCGTACTGGGCAACCTCGTTCCTACCCAGCAAATGGGCGATTAGGAAAATATTGCTGAATCCGAAAATTGCCGAGTCCAAGAAAGTAGTACAGGCGAGCGAAAACCCCCAGGCCACGAGCTGACCACAATAGGCCAACTGGATCCGCAAAATGGGAGGCGGCGCCAGTAAGAACGCGAAAGTGATCCGAGCCGGCAGCAGCAACAGCGGCGCGGCCGCGTAGGCCGCGCACATGCCGTAGATTCCGTATCCATGCAAGACAGCCCAGGTGCTGCCGCCGAACAGCAGGCTCTCCTGCGCCAAAAGCAGGATGGACGCCAGGCCCGTCCTTTGCAGCCCGATCAGGATGCCATCAAAAAAATCACCGTACGAACGTAGGAGGCCTCCGGCACAGGCAAGGACCACGGGAATCCAAATCGCCCGATAGAGTCCGTTCATATAAAGGAACGGGAGAAGCGATGCCGAACCGGCCAGCGCCACCGCCGTTTTCACGGCGACGCCATGGATCATGTAGCGTCCTGCCTGTCCGCTGTCGCGAGACGTCGCCAACACGGAAACATCGGTTAGGCCGAGCTCGACGATCGTGATCAGCAAGCCTGAGCAGGCGATTGCCAGCGAATAATTGCCGACATCCGAAACGGGTAACTTTCGGGCGGCCACCAGAAACAGGCCAAAAGTGGCACCAAGAGATACGGCGCGAGAGAGGAGTAACAACCCCGCGCGGCGGTGGAGAGATTGCAGGGCGTGAAATTTATCCCAACATGGCATCGCAGTTTCTGGCAAGAACAGCAATTCCCATCAGAGCCTCTTTTTCAGACTCTTTCAGACAGGCAGAGAACGCTAAATCTCTTCCTGTTGTCCACTCCTGGAAGGCAGTGTTCCCTTCCACATCGTCGGCGAGCACAACTGCCCCAGGCGCCAGGAATCCTGAAACGTCGAGGAACTCCCGGCGCATGTTGCGATACGTGTGCCCGCTGTCGTGGATAAAGAAATCCACCCGCCGGAGGTGGCGCAAAAGCTTGGGAAGCAACCGTCTGCTGAGGCCGATGTGCAGTTCCCACCGGGGCCTCAGAACCTCTGGGACTAGCGCACCAACAGTAATTCCCATAGGGGGTAAATCTATGCTGTGCAGCGAACCCAGGCCGTTTGTCTCCAGGGCCTTAAGGACAAAAGCCGAAGTCACTCCGTAGCAGACGCCGGTCTCGACTACTATTTTCGGTTTTGTAGCCCGGCAGAGGGCATAACATAGCCGTGCCAGCGCAAGGTCCGCATTGTATCTCGTTTCACACTGGCCGCGGCAGGCCAGTTGCCCAACGTGGCGCTGCACCTCGGTTTCGATCTCCATGAGCGCCGGTTCTTTCAGGAACCCATCCAAGCACGAGCCCACGCACCTTTCAATCGCCCGCAGAACCTCGCCGTATTCGTTCGTTTGATAGGCCGGGAGACACTGGGGCGGGCGCGCAAGCCTGAACTCGATGTGGTTTGACAGCCGGTCGTAGAACTCGATTGGCCGTTTGAAGGCAAGCGGGAACAGCCTGAGCGCTTTGGACAAATTCATTGTGGGAGTCTGTTCTTCTCAGCCGACAACCGCACAGTACAGCGAAACACGCCAACGGTCTTCGCGTGTCCAGCGCACGGGCACCCGAGGGTCACGCCGCCGCCCATACGCACCAGACCGGCCGATGTGCCCCCGGTAACCGATTAGACGAAGGAAATATCCTAATCGTTCACCGGCAGGAAAGGCAAGGAGAAGGTCAAGTCGCCACGGACCTCGCCCACACTAGCCGGAAGGAGCAACCGCGTGCGCGCCTCGGGAATGCCGGGCCGGGCGGCGTCGAAGGATCCACCTGGCAGCCCGCGGCCGCGCTGAGGCAACCGGCCTGCCGAGTGGCTCTCACGGGTGGCGGCTGATCCAGCTTGGTGTTTGCTGGGAGGCCGGCATCCCCGGCTCGTAGCGTCGGTTCTGATCGATCCATCTGCTTAGGTCTTCCGGTGTCGCGATATTCCCACGAAGCACCGCGACTACGAGATCGCTACTCAGAACGGTGTTCAGCGGAGAATCGAAGCTGAGGGGCGTCTTGTAGCCTGCTAACTTGACCAAAAACGGCACACGCGGATCGATGCCCGGGCGAGCGATGATCTGCTGCGCATTGCCCCACAGCGGGTCGGCGTCTTGGGTTGTGGGGCGCAATCCGTGATCGGAGGAGACCAGGAGCGTTGTGCTGTCCCACACGCCGGCGCGCTCCATCGCCTTCCGCAACTCTCCCAGCGTGCGGTCAACCAGGAGCAGATTGCCCAGGTAGTCCCCGCTTCCGTCCATGGCCCACCGGTCCCCGGTGCTGTACACGAACGGGGCGTGCGGGATGCACCAGTGGATAAGCACCAAGCCGAGAGCGGGATCGGTGGCCACTCTGCTGGCGTCGTCCAGCATGGCAAGATGCATCCGCCGATGCCTCGCACGGTCCTCCGGAGAACTCAGGCGCCAGCCAAGCGGGAACCGGTAAACCAGCTCGCGAAAGTCATGGAGGACCAAAGAGCCGAGACCGCCGGCCTCACCCCCGCTGCCCGGCAGGTGCGAAGCACAGAATGTCAGGTCGCCCTTGAGAATCCGGCAATAAGGAATGACCCACCCGACCAGTGCGGTATTGAGTCCCTCCCGGCGCACCCGCGCGAACACGTTTGGCTCCGCGCTCCAGGGCACGGCCTGTGTGGAACCCTGATAGGTGATCATCAGCTCGGCGTCTCCACTTGGCTTGGCTTCGAAGACAGCTTTCCCGGTGAGCAGCGACGAAACCGACCGCACGGTGCTATGCGCCGGAGGAAAGGCGTTGGCGGCGAACAGGCTCTCGGCTCGCAAACGGTCCAACTCCGGCAGCTTCAAGAACGCGGGGCGTTGGACAAAAGCCAAACGCTCATCCAGTTCGTCGAACACCAGCCAAACCACCCGAGGGCGGCCCGTCTGCGGAGCCAGCGGAGCCGCCCCTGCGTAGCCGGACTCGGGCTGGAGGTGGAGCATCCTCCACATCCCGGTGGCGAACAGCATCGCCGCCAGCGGAGAAAGCACCACCACGACTATGGCCGCGGCCCGGGCGAACGCAGTCGGCCACCGCACGATGACCAACACGCAGAGCAAGCCAAGCGCCGCAACTGTGCCCGGCAAGACCCAAGGGCCAAAGCGATCCACCAGTCTGGGCATGTCCAGACGCAGGGACGCAATGCGCACCGCGTTCAGCGGAAGGAAAAGAAGCACGGCAAAAATGCATCGGGCCAACCACCAAACCAGCGGCCGCTGCGCCCGCCGCACCAGCGCCAGGCCGGAAAACAAAATGGCCCCGAGGATCCCAACCGCGAGCATGACCGCAACGTATTCGCTTCGGGTAGGCCGGGCCAGGGAGTAGCGGGCCGATGGATCAACCAGGAGGGTCCAAACGCGAAGGAAACAGAGATTGGCCAGCGACAATGAGAAAATCAGGTCTCTGAGCAACTGATTCATGGCTGCCGTTTCCGAAGCAGATAGAGCCGCCGGCCTGACCCCGGCAGGCCAAGGCCGCGAACGACCTCAAAATCCTTGCGGCAGGCCGATTCAAATGACGAAACGTCCAGGTCGGCGAACAAATGGTCGCGGCCGCGGGCGATTCGCCGGAACATGGGATCCTGCGGTCCAACGAATTCGACCACTACAATTCCAGCAGTCAGTTCCGCCGCCAACGCGAGAATATCGGCCAGCGGAACACGCTCGCTCACCAGCAGGTGATGGACGACAGCCAGCAATAAGACGGCGTCAAAGGAACCGCGCGCCCGATCTAGGAACGAAGCGCACTCCTGGTTGCGCCAGCCGATGCCGGGAGTCGGCCGGGCCAGGTCCACCACCAGGGGCACAATGTCGAGGTGCTCGGCGTGAGCCGCCCGCCACAGGCGGTCCAGCGCCACCGGATCGCTGTCGATAGCCACCACGCGCGCTCCGGCCTGGGCTGCCATGCGGCTGAAGAACCCGGTATTGCAGCCAATGTCCAAGACCGCCTGGGGGCGGCATTCCGCCAGCGCCGCTTCCACAAAAGCCCGCTTGGCGTCAAAACTCTCCCGCGAGTAGCCGCCTTCGTCGGCCATGTAATCCGACCAAACCGAAGTGGCGCCCGGCCGCGGCGCCACCCGCGCCAGCAGGCGGCGCAAATGCCGAAACAGAGAACCCAGGGTGAACCGTGCGAGTTCGGGGTTCCTGGCCGGCCTGCGCTGGTAGATGGAGAGGTCGTCGTCGCGGTGCCTCCTGCCCAGCCATGCCGGCAACGACGCCAGGGTGAGGAAGGGCGGAAGCCATTTGCGCAGCGGCCCGCACATCCTGGACACGGCATCTGGTTCCGGCCCGTCGCGCTGGGTGATGAAAACCTGGTCTAACGGCACCCCAAACTGCTTGTTTACCAGCAGCGGCAGAATGAAGCCGCGCAAAAACTGGGAGTGAGGCAGCCACGTGGCATCGAGCGGGTCGCGCCGCTCGAACGACAGCACATCGACGAAGACCGGCTGCGGGCCGTGAAACAGCACGTTGTAGGGCGTGGCATCCTTCAGGCCGAATCCTTCGGGCAGCGCCCCTTCCGCCAAATCCAGCGTCAACTCCGCCGCGGCATACAGCATGGCGGGGGACCACTCATAGGGGAAGGTGGGAAACGCTATCGGCTGGTGCTCCACCGCCGAGCAGGGAGAGAGTTGCTCGCAAACAGCACCAAACTCCGGAATTGCCCGCAGTTCCTGGATTACATCCGTGGAGAGGAAGTCGGTCGGCACCAGGTGGCCGGCGGAAATGAATTGGCGGGCACAGGCCGTCCCCAGGAAGTCGCGCAATCCAGCGGCTGCCTCTTGCTTCAGGAGGCGGATCAGCCGGTTGCCAATGCGCAGCACCCTGCCGCCCGGATCCCGGAACGAGGAGGCCGCGGCGCTAGCCGGCGCTCGCGCCGTCACCGCGCTCACCCCGCTTTTCGGCTCGCGTGTTCGCCCACTTCTTCAGCCACTTGAGGATTCCGCGCAGGTAAAAAAGACTTCCGAAAAAAGCCGCCAGGAGGCCCTGCCATATCAGAAGGCCGGAACCAGGATCCGCATACGCGAGCAAGTGTTCCACATGCGACATGGAGAAGGATGATGCTAACACGGTATGACAGGCGGCGCAAGCAAGGTCGCGGATCGGTGCGATCCACCGCTTGACACCGCTGTCAGGACAGCGTCAGCCTCCAGCACACCCCCGGCCGCGCGCGGGCGATGCGCCGCTGGCCGGGTGGCTCTTGCCTGGCAACTGCCGTTCTGCCCAGAAGTTCCGAGACTGCTGAGAATAGGCTGGCTGCCTTTCAGGCGTCCGGTTAGGGTAATATACTTGTTCGGGCCCCCGGGCACCGGGCGGCACCAGCGATCACGCGACTTTGAACATGGACGACGCCTCTTTTCCCAGGCGCACAGTGCTGATTTGCACCCGTCGCCGGACGGCGCACCTCGACCGGTGCCTGCAGGCGCTGGCCGGCTTGTCCTATCCGAATTTTGATGTCCTCATCGTGGATAACACTTGCGGCGACGCCGAAACCCAGAAGGTCGCGGCCCGCTGGAATGTCCGGTGTGTGGCTGCCCCCCGGGGTGGCCTCAGTCATGCGCGCAATCACGGGACGCGCATGACGAACAGTTCCGCTGGAGTATGTGGGGAAAGTTCCTCGTCGTGCTACGAAGAGGCGTTCAGTTGTTTAAGCTTGCGGTACAGAGTGGTCTTCCCCATTTCAAGGATTTTCGCCGCTTGCAGTTTGTCGCCGCGTGCCTGCTCCATGGCCCGCTCGATTGCCTGCCGCTCCCAGTCGCGCAATGTGAGGGCACGGCGCAGGTCTCGCACCGTCTCTTCCGCAGGCAGCGGCTCATGGGCCCCGACTATCTCCGCAGGCAGATCGGCAGCCCCGATGACAGAACCCGACGCTAGTACTACAGCGCTTTCCACCACATTCTCCAGTTCGCGGACATTGCCCGGCCAATCGTAGGCAGTCAGGCAAGACATGGCAGCATCCGAGAAGGTCCGGATCGGCTGATATTTAGCGGCCTGGTTCAAGAAGTAGGCGACAAGCGGCGGGATGTCGGGCCGCCGTTGGCGAAGGGTGGGCACCTGAATGGTCAGTACGCTGAGCCGGTAATACAGGTCTTTCCGAAAATTGCCCCGGCGAATCCCTTCCCTCAGGTCGCGGTTGGTCGCCGCCACGATCCGTCCCTCAAACTTGACATAGCGAGTGCTCCCCACCGGTCGTATTTCGCGTTCCTGGAGCGTGCGAAGCAGTTTTGCCTGATACGGGGGCGCGAGTTCCCCGATTTCGTCAAGGAAGAGCGTTCCGCCGTCAGCCACCTCCAGCAGGCCCCGCTTGGCGCATTGCGCCCCGGTGAAAGCGCCTCTGACATGGCCAAACAATTCGCTTTCCATGAGCGAGGGCACCAAGGCCGCGCAATCGACGGGGACAAACGGCTTGTCGCGGCGGGGACTGCGGTCGTGGATTGCCCGGGCCACCAGCTCTTTGCCGGTGCCTGTTTCACCGACGATCAAAACGGGGCAAGCGACGGTGCTGGCCTTAACGATTTGCTCACGCAGTTTTTCAGTCGCTGGCGCGCTGCCAAGCAAGCGGCCGTAGCCGTGCCTGGTGACAGGCCGGTCAGCGTCGTCGTTCAAAGGGTCCATGAGGTCCGCCACCTGACGTGGGCCGCAATTATTGGCTGTGAATAATGTTGGGGGGGACGGCTGCCATATTCTCGAAAATCCCCCGGAAATGCAACCATTTTTTGCCGATGTTGAACCACTTTGATAACGTCGCCTGCGCACCGTTGCGGAGGGCACCGGCGGTTTGCCGATCTGAAACGAACGGTGTGGTGGGGGAACCGCACAAGGAGGTCGGGCTCGGATCCCGGCAACTTGGCAGCGAGAACCGCCGCTACCCTACCCTGTGCCAAGTTCCTGGGCGCCCGCTCGAACCCCTTGTTTTTCGGGCCGCCTGCTTATAGGATAGCCGAGCGAACCGCACCCAACGCCCGGATTCCTGCCCCGAGAGGTTGGCGCGGCCAGGAAGGCTCCGGAGGAGGAACCTGTGCCGGCCGGCGGG
>Ga0315280_10003284_pt1 | contig 25018 bp, 24 predicted proteins | sample YL17G06_40_MG_FD_203697 | JGI IMG/M metagenome (GOLD analysis project Ga0315280, IMG submission 203697) | Sediment microbial communities from Yellowstone Lake, YNP, Wyoming, USA - YL17G06_40 | ecosystem: Environmental > Aquatic > Freshwater > Lake > Sediment | place: USA: Wyoming | collected...
TCTACGACAGGGTACAAGATGAAGGCGTCACTTACAGGAGAAGAGAACTCGATGACCCTATCGAGGTCATAGGAAAAGGGAACCAGGTAGTTGTCAAAGCGAAAGGTCATCCTGATACTGTGGCTGACCTCGTTGTTCTTGCAACAGCCATCATTCCAAGACAGGATGAAAAGGACCTAGCCAGGATATTGAACATCAACGAGAGCGCTGACGGTTTTCTCCTAGAAGCCCATCCGAAGCTTCGCCCCGTCGATACCTTCACAGACGGCATATTCATCGCTGGCTGCTGCCAAAGCCCAAAAGATATCCCCGACACCGTAGCTCAGGCAAGCGCCGCTGCTTCGCGAGCAAGCGACATACTTTCCAAAAAACAACTAGAAGTTGAAGCAACTATCGCAAACGTAGATGAACTTATGTGTCGTGGCTGTGGATTCTGCGTGGACGTTTGTCCCTACGATGCCATCAAATTGAAGGAAGCGAAGCAGTTTGGTCACACCGTAGAGGTAGCGGAGGTCAATGAGGCATTATGTAAGGGTTGCGGTGCGTGTTCCGCTGCCTGTCTTTCTGGTGCAATTCAGCATCGTGGCTTCAAGGATGCCCAGATCCTCACTATGATTAATGTTCTAGCAGGAAGATGAAGATCGTAAAGAAAAAGAGAGGACGCACACAATCGATCGACAAAGAAAAAATGCAAACGAAAGTGGCAAGCATGAATGAAGATTTTGAACCGAGCATCATAGGATTTTTGTGCAATTGGTGTGCTTACGCTGGTGCGGATCTAGCAGGAACAAGCAGGATAAAATATCCACCAAACATGAAATCAATAAGAGTGATGTGCTCAGGGAGAGTCGACCCTGTATTCATCATCGAATCGCTCAAAAACGGCGCAGACGGCGTCCTAGTAGCAGGTTGTCATCTTGGGGATTGCCATTATCAGTCTGGAAACTACAAAACAAATAGGAGAATCATCCTCCTAAAGAAACTACTAGGCCAACTAGGAATTAATCCAAACAGAGTAAGATTTGAATACGTTTCCGCCTCGGAAGGCCACAAATTTGCGGAAACTGTGACAGAATTTGTAGATGATCTAAGAACAATTGGTCCAAACCCGTTAAGGGAGGAGAAACAGTGAAAAAGGGACAAACAGAAAATCCAGAAAAACTCAAGTTTGCTTTTTACTGGGCTGCTAGCTGCGGTGGTTGCGAGGTCGCGGTACTTGACATAGATGAAAAAATCCTTAATGTTGTAGCTGCTGCAGACATCCTATTTTGGCCAGTCGCATTAGACACAAAGTATAAGGATGTTGAGGCGATGAAGGACAAAAACATTGACGTTTGCTTCTTTAATGGGGCAATTCGTACATCTGAAAACGAACACATGGCAAAGCTGCTACGCAATAAGGCAAAGGTTTTGGTAGCATTCGGTGCGTGTGCTTGCAGTGGAGGAATACCGGGCCTAGCAAACGTTGGAAACAGAGAAGAGGTGTTTGATGTGGCGTACTTGAGTAGCCCATCTACGCATAACACAGACAAAACTACACCAAAGACCTCAACAAGAGTGGAAGAAGGGGAACTCACCCTGCCTGAATTCTATGACATTGTGAAGACTCTTGATCAAGTTGTTGATGTAGACTACTATTTGCCAGGCTGCCCCCCTTCACCTAAGCTCATATCTGATGCGGTCGATGCTATAGTACAAAACAAGTTACCACCAAAAGGCTCTGTGCTAGCACCATTAAAATCCGTATGCGATGAGTGCAAATTTGAGAAATCTGAGAAGAGAATCGCTGAGACAAAAAGGATCTATGAAGTAAAAGATATCGACGCAAACAAATGCCTCTTAGAACAAGGAATCATATGCATGGGTCCAGCTACAAGGGGTGGATGTGAAGCAAGATGCTTGAATGCTAACATGCCATGTACTGGCTGTGGCGGTCCTACGCCTGAGTCTTTGGACCAAGGAGCTAAGATGATTTCGGCGTTGGCTTCTATTCTAGGTATAGAGGATGAGCAAAAAATGAGCCAGAAGGATATTGAAGAACTGATTGAGAAAGTTAGTGACCCACTTGGAACTTTCTATAAGTATACTCTTCCAGCGTCCGTGATAAACAGGAGGATAAAGGAACAATGAGAGAAATAACTATTAATCCTATAACACGTTTAGAAGGGCATGGAAAAATTAGTATATTTCTTGATTCAGAGGGAAACGTAGAGAACGCATACCTTCAGATTCCTGAGCTTAGAGGCTTTGAACGTTTCTGTCAGGGAAGAAGAGCTGAGGACATGCCCCAGATAACTTCTAGGATTTGCGGAGTCTGCCCAGTGGCTCATCATTTTGCCTCAACCAAAGCATTAGACGATGCATTCAACGTTGAACCGCCATCAGCTGCGATAAAGCTTAGAGAGTTGATGTACTGTGGGTATATGATCTACGATCATATCCTTGCTTTCTACTTTCTGGGAGGACCAGATTTTGTTGTTGGTCCAGATGCGCCTCCTTCTAAAAGAAATGTTCTAGGCGTCATTGAAAAGGTCGGTTTAGAGATTGGCAAGGAAGTAATTAAGCATCGAGCATACGGTCAGAAGATTACAGAAATACTCGGTGGAAAGGCAACCCATCCTGTTTGTGGACTACCAGGTGGAGTGTCAAAGGCGATCTCAGAGGAAGAAAGAAAAAAAATTGAAGGCATGGTTAGATCCTGCATTGACTTTGCCAAGTTCTCTGTTGAACTCTTTGGTAAAATAGTTCTGAGTAACGTTGACTACGTCAACTTGATAAAAAGTGACGCCTACACCTTGAGGACCTACTATATGGGGACTGTTGACAACAACAATAAAGTGAACTTCTACGACGGCGCCGTCCGGGTGGTTGATCCTGAAGGCAAGGAGTTTGTAAAGTTCAAACCCCAGGAGTATTTAGACATCGTAGAAGAGCATGTTGAACCATGGACCTATGTCAAACTGCCATATCTTAAGAGCTTTGGATGGAAAGGACTAGTAACAGGGGCAGACAGCGGCATCTATAGAGTTGGGCCCCTCGGAAGACTCAACGCCGCAGAAGGCATGGCAACGCCTATGGCTCAAGAAGAGTACAAGAAGATGTACGATACTCTTGGAAAAAAACCTGTCCATACGACCTTGGCTTTCCACTGGGCTCGACTAATTGAACTCATGTATGCGTCCGAGCGAGCGCTAGAACTCGTTAGAGACAAAGAAATTACAAGCAAAAACATAAGGAACAAGCCTGGAAAGCCTGGCGAGGGGGTCGGAATAGTCGAGGCCGCCAGGGGGACTCTGATCCATCATTATCAGTTAGATGAAAAAGCGTTAGTCAAGAAGGTCAATCTGATTGTCGCTACGACCCATAACACTCCGTCCATCTGTATGTCCATTAAAAACGCTGCAAAAGGCCTTATACGCAATGGTAAAGTTGACGATGGACTGCTTAACATGGTGGAGATGGCTTTCCGGGCCTACGACCCATGCTTCGCCTGCGCCACCCACTTTGCTGTCGGCGAGATGCCTTTGGAAGTAAAGATCTATGATAACAAAAAAATGTTGTTAAGAACGATTTGGAGATAAGTGTTTGACTATAGAGAAGGTCAAAGTTGGCGTATTCCTATCTGAAGGCAGAGGACAGCTCTGAAGTTTAGATCAGTGCTTTAGACAGTTTCGTGGAAAAAAGTCTCGGGCGTGGTTGTCGAGAAAAAGAGCAGCCTCTCGCAGGAGAGGGACTTCGAGCAATCGTTGATACCGTTAAAGGCAGAGAGAGAAACAGGGTCATGGTTGCAGAGACTATTCCAAACTTTTGGCTCTTGCCATGGAGAATGAATCTAAAGGATTTAACGCTGGAAACCGCGCGCGTGACAAGCCCGATAAGATTGTGGACAAGCTGCTTTAGAAGCGGAAAACAGTTTCTGTCGAACCTGTTTACACTTAATTTTCGTGCGCATAATATAGGACGAAAGAAGCACTCGCGACTGTGAGGTTCAATGAGCCTTTGCATGCAGAAATAAAGGTCAACGGCATAGTTCAAGGGGTGGGATTCCGACCTTTTGTTTATCGAGTTGCAGTAGAAAATCGGCTAGTTGGATATGTACGAAACCGGGGAGACTCGGTTGTGGAAATTGTCGTTGAAGGAAGCAAAGCTCACGTTAAACGCTTCGTCAAGATTTTAGAAGAGAAAAAGCCTCCTCTCGCTCAGATCTACAACTTGACAGTCAATTGTGTCGAAGAAGAGGGTGATTTTGAAGAATTTGCAATTCTAGAGAGTTCAGAGGACGTTGAACTCTCTGGATCAATTATTCCACCAGACGTTTCGATTTGTGAGGAGTGTTTAAACGAACTTCGAGACCCAAAAAACAAACGTTACGACTATTTTTTCATCACATGCACAAACTGCGGTCCAAGATACACCATTATTGAGAAGCCTCCCTACGATAGGTTAAACACGACTATGCGAGACTTCTCTATGTGCGAATTCTGTTTCATGGAATATAGTGGCCCTTCAAACAGGAGGTTTCATGCTCAGACAGTAGCTTGCCCCAAATGTGGTCCGCGAGTCCAACTTGCCGCAAATAAAGGAGAACCTGTGGAGCATGAAGACCCTGTAAGGGAAGCAGGCCGGCTCTTGGAGGAAGGCTATGTTGTTGCGGTAAAGGGCAACGGAGGCTTCCACGTCGCAACATCCACAATCAAGCCTGAACCTATTGCCAGATTGAGAAAAGTCAAGCATAGAGCCCAAAAACCCTTTGCAGTAATGGCTCGCGACATCGACGCAGTAAAATCCTTCGCAGAAGTGAGTGAAAAAGAGGCTGAACTGTTAACATCTTACATTAAGCCAGTTGTTTTGGTGAGGAAAAGTGATGATTATTATCTTTCAGAGCTCATCTCTCCCGGTTTACATAACATTGGCGTAATGCTTCCGTACACGGGCTTGCATGCGATGCTCTTTGACAAAGTGCGTGAACCCGCCTTTATCATGACCAGCGGAAACCCTCCAAATGAACCAATCGTCACTAAAAATGATGAAGCCATAAAGAGGCTTGGATCCATCGTGGACTTCTTCCTTTTCCACAACAGAAACATCGCCCATAGATGCGACGACTCTGTTCTTCGTGTCCATGGCAAAGAACAGAGCATAATTAGGCGATCCAAGGGCTACGCCCCCGAACCTGTCCGACTGAAACGCACGGCAAAAAACTGCGTCTTAGGAGTCGGTGGAGAGCTCAGCGTAACTTCATGCGTGCTGTTGCGGGACAAGGCCTTCATGTCACAACACATAGGAGACGTTGAGAACTTAGAGACGCTTAGCTTTCTGAAAAGTGCTACAAGCCATTTGGTCAAATTGACGAACAGCAGGATCGAAACCGTAGCCTGCGACTTGCATCCTAAATTCATCACAAGGAAGCAGGCTCAACGCCTCGGAGACGAACTAGGCTGCCCAGTTGTTCCGGTTCAGCATCACCATGCCCACGTCGCGTCTCTTATGGGTGAGCATAACATTGACGAAATGGTGGGCATAGCCTGCGACGGCTTCGGCTACGGTCTAGATGGCACCGCTTGGGGAGGAGAGATACTCTTCTGCAATCAAGAAGGTTTCAAACGCATAGGACACCTTCAAGGGCAACCCATGGCTGGCGGAGACTTGGCCACGCTTTACCCGTTAAGAATGGCTGCTGGAATACTTTACAGCACGACGGACATTGAAGAATGGCTGCTGTCAAACAGCAGTCGCTTTCCACATGGCCGAAGGGAGATCGATGTATTATTCAAACAGCTTGAAGATGGATCGACGCCTGAGACTACAAGTTGTGGGAGAGTGCTAGACGCCGTCTCAGCTATACTGGGCATATGCTACGAACGCACCTATGAGGGTGAGCCAGCAGTTAAGCTGGAATCCGTTTCCTTGAAAGGAAAGGATAAGTTAAACTTAAAGCCCAATATCAGAGGAAATGTTGTTGATACCTCCTTTCTTGTTTCTGAAATATTTGACCAGCGAGGAAAACATTCGATCAATGACTTAGCTTGTTCAGCTCAATCATATCTTGCACGGAGTTTAGCTCAACTAGCTATAGCGAAGGCGAAGCAACTGAATGTTGACATCATCGGTTTTTCTGGAGGAGTCGCCTACAACGAATACATCACGAGAACAATCAAAAGGGTCGTCGAAGGAAATGGTTTGAAGTTTCTTGTTCACAATCAAGTTCCGCCGGGGGATGGAGGAATCTCCTTCGGCCAAGTCATCGCTGCAGCCTTTCAGTCATCGTAAACCAGAATCGATTTATTTCAGATTTTCGTCTCATATGTGATGCTAAATGTATCTCGCAGTCCAGATTAATCACAGAAGTTCAAGGAGACGTTGCGAAAGTTGATCATAAGAGCTAACGAGATCGATCTGAATCTGGACTAAGTTCTTTCAAAAAATGCGTTAGCAAGCCCTCATAGAACTGTAGCGGATCCTGAAAGCAGAAGAATAGAGATGCTGAGCAAAGCGCTGAAGGATGCAATCCTCAAGGAGCTCAAGACTGCACGACAAAAGTATATAAAACTGCAGAGTACTGTTTCCCCGGTCTACCACCGCTCAAGCGTGAATTTATACTGGACCCCACTTTTTTCAAAGATTTGTTCGATCGATCGCAATCCTGAGCTTTAGTTGAATGCTAGGAGATCATCGGCGGCGGAGAGACCTACCACTGCAATTCGATTCTCTTCGAGATGATCGACAAGATCAACATAATCCAGCGAGATGCTTTCGATCCTAAGTTCAAGAAGAGTTTTAAGAGGTTTCTCAAGACTCGATCGACTGAGTGAACCTGAAGGACGGCTCGGTCTACAAGGCCAGCGTCTATGAAACGAAGATCCTGAAGAAGGCCGCGGGTTCGAATTCCGACGAGAAGAAGACGAAGAAACCGACCAAAGATGAGATGATCCAGAGCCTCGAGATCGGCGTCGCCCTCCTCGAGGAGCAGCTGAAGCATCGAGAATTCCTCGAGAAAATCATCTGGGGCCTCCTCGCCACTTCGCTGGTTAAAATCGTCCTAGACGTACTTACAACCTTGAGGTGATGCGGTGACCAGAGGTAAACCGTGGAAACAAAGAGAACGAGCTCGTCACGAAGATGGGTTAGGAAGGAGCCGCCATAAGTGAGATCATAGTCAAACTGCCGGGCATCCGGGCGGCCAGGGCGGTGGAAGCGCAGATCAGCAGGTTCGGCCTAAAGAGGCCGCATAGTGGTGGTGCGGCAAAGAAATTCTTTCTCAGAAATCCCGGCGCAATGGGTCATCAAATGTGAAGAGACGTTGAAGACTTATTAATAAACATCCATTGAGAAGGGCAGAAGTTTCTGTTCGACTAAAAACACGAAGAAGATGTTACCTGCTCAGTCGAGATTGACCATGCTATTATAGAGAACTCCATACTGTGTTAGGAATCTACTGCTTTGGATCTTTATGAGTAATGTATTCATGAATCGATTTGGCGGCTCTTTTGCCAGCGCTCATAGCTTGGATAACAGTCGCCTCCCCTGTGGTGATGTCGCCGCCTGCGAAGACGCCTTCCTTCGAAGTCATACAGGTTCCCTCATCCATTTGAATGGTACCGTTACTGTTCGTTTTAAGACCGGGGGTACATTTGGGAATTAAGGGGTTTGGCCCCTGACCTATGGCGACGACTATGAGGTCTGTGTCTAAAACGAAGTTACTTCCCTTAACAGGGACCGGCCTTCTCCTCCCACTCTCGTCGGGCGCGCCAAGCTCCATCCGTATACACTCTATCGCCTCAACACAGTCGCCTCCCAAAATCTTCACTGGCTGGCTCAGAAGTTGGAACTTCACTCCCTCCTCTTTAGCGCGTTTGATCTCTTCGATCCTAGCGGGCATTTCGCTCTCCGTCCTTCGGTAAAGGATCACCGACTCTTCAGCCCCAAGTCTCAGGGCCGTTCTAGCAGCGTCCATGGCAACGTTGCCGCCACCGACCGTCACGACATGCCTACCAACCTTGATAGGCGTATCATATTCCGGGAAGAGATAGGCCTTCATCAAATTTACCCTTATCAGAAACTCGTTGGCCGAGTAGATGCCTGGCAAATTCTCGCCTGGAATCCCTATGAAATGCGGTAGACCCGCGCCTGTACCGATGAAGACGGCGTCGAAACGTTGAAGCAACTCATCAACACTATAAAGTTTGCCGATCACTATGTCTGCTTCCAGCTTGACACCAAGACTCTTAACATACTCGACCTCAGCCCCGACCACCTCTTTCGGGAGCCTAAAATTGGGAATGCCATACATCAATACCCCTCCAGCTTTATGGAGAGCCTCGAATAGAATCACCTCATGGCCAAGCTTAGCTAAGTCCGCGGCCGCCGTCAATCCAGCAGGCCCAGACCCGACAACGGCAACTTTCTTGCCGCTTGGTTTCGCGCTTGAAACAGGCGGTAACCCTGTTTCAAGCTCAAGGTCGGCGACAAAACGTTCAAGCCTACCTATCGCCACGGGCTCAAACTTCTTCCCCAGAGTACAATGCATAGCGCACTGCTCCTCTTGTGGACACACTCGCCCGCAGATAGCCGGCAGGTTGTTTGTCTCCTTGATCTTCCTAATAGCCTCCGAAAACCTTTTTTCAGCAACGAGCTTTACAAAAGCAGGAATATCGACTTCCACAGGACAGCCTGATACGCATGGGCGGTCTTTGCACTGGAGACACCTTTTCGCTTCTTCGACTGCTTGTTCCGCTGAATATCCTAAGGCAACCTCGTCGAAGTTCTGGATCCTCACTTCAGGATCTTGCTCAGGTATCGGAACAGAAGTCTTCCTAACCACCATCTAGCGTACACCCATGCCTGTTTTGCTGTAAAGCTCCTTCGCCCTCCTCTCTTCAGGTAGATACGTGTTCAGCCTCTTCATAAGTAGGCCAAAGTCAACTAGATGAGCATCAAACTCGGGGCCGTCAACGCATGTAAACTTCGTCTCCCCTCCCACCTCTACACGACACGCACCACACATCCCTGTACCATCAACCATGATGGAGTTTAGACTGACCACTGTCCTTACGCCGTAAGGCCTAGTTGCGTCAGCGACCGACTTCATCATAATAGCGGGTCCTATCGCAACTACTCGGTCTATCTTCTCCCTTGTGAGCAGGTCTTGAAGTTGGTCGGTGACGAAACCTTTCCTACCCTTTGTGCCATCGTCTGTCGTCACATACAACTGGTCGCTAACACTTCTGAGCTCGTCCTCGTAGAATAGAAGATTCTTACTTCTAGCCCCGATTATTACTATGATCTTGTTCCCCATGTTCTTTAACGCCTTCGCAATAGGATACAATGGAGCTATCCCCAATCCACCGCCACATAGAACAACGTGGCCAAATTGATTTATGTCGGAAGGTGTACCAAGGGGACCCGCCACGTTGGCTATGGCGTCTCCCTCATTCATAGAGGCTAATTCTTGAGTGGTCTTTCCCGTAGCCAAAAATATGGTTGTTACCGTTCCTTTTCTTGGATCGTAGTCGGCAAGAGACAGAGGTATCCTTTCACCTGGTTCATCAATCCTGAGGATGATGAATTGGCCAGGCTTGCATTTTTTGGCGATTTCTGGGGCTTCAACAACTAACAGATTGGCGTCTGATGTAAGATTATCTTTGTGCAAGATCGAATACAAAGTGAGGCCTCTATCTATGCATGTTATTTCGTTTTCACGATCGATCGATGGTTTAAAGTTTTTTTCCATACATTTAAATAAAAAAGTTTTTCCCATACATCTATCTTATATGTGAGCCAAATGTGTCTCGCAATCCCGGCCAGAATCATGGAAGTTCGAGGAGATGTTGCGAAAGTCGATTTTGGAGAGGGCGTTGTCCGAGACGTGAATGTGATGCTTGTTGAGGCCCATGTAGGCGAATATGTCTTGGTACACGCAGGATACGCGATCCAAGTTCTCGATAGAGAGGCGGCTGATGAAACCCTCCAATTATGGAAGGAAATCCTCGGATCCGAGTAAGGCGAATACCTCGATGTATTCTAAGAAAGTGGTTGAGGCTGAGGAAGGGGAAATCTACGACATAGAGCTGGACAAGGATCTCATGAAGGCCAACGAGGAAATCGCAGCAAAGAATAAGGAGCTTTTGCGGAAACACGGTGTAACAGCAATTGATGTTATGGGGTCTATCGGATCCGGAAAGACCACCCTCATTGAGAAACTGGTTGAGGCTCTAAAGGGAAAGCATAGAATTGCGGCTTTCAAAGGAGATTTGACGACGACGATAGACGCAGAACTAATCGGGAAACATGGCGTAGAAGTTGTTCCGATTAATACCGGGAAAGAATGTCATCTTGACGCCAACTTGGTTAAGAAGGCACTGCAGAGAATCAGCTTAGATGAGATCGACCTCATTTTCATCGAAAATGTTGGGAACCTCATTTGCCCATCCGATTTTTCCCTAGGTTCAGAGAAACGCATCGTTGTGATAAGCGTCACTGAAGGACCCTACATGGTCATTAAGCACCCGTTCATCTTCATGGAAGCAGATGTAGCGGTTATAAATAAGAAGGATCTAGCTCAGGCTATGGGAGTGGACATTGAAAGAATTCGGCTAGATATCAAGGAGATAAACCCTAACGTTAAAGTGGTTGCTACGAATTGTAGAAGCGGAGAAAATGTCTCTGAAGTTATTAACGCCCTAGGACTTCAGTGAGGTTATCGAGAAAGTGCACGAATTCTCCACGACAACCCAAATCGTAGAAACCGTTCTTCAAGAAGCGAAAAAACACAAGGTAAAGAAAGTCAACGAGGTTCATCTCGTCATAGGAAAGCTGACGTTTCTAGGCATTGAACAAGTCCGCTTCTCTTACAATGTTTTAGTGAAAGACACCATCATGGAGAGCTCTAAGCTATTCATCGAGGAGAAGAAAGGCATTATCAAGTGTTCCGGTTGCGGCTACGAGGGCGACTTAGTGCATGAAGATGATCCGATGTATTACGTTCCAACTCTTACACTTCTCTGTCCCACGTGTGGAGGCGTTGTAAACATAATCGGTGGACGAGAGTGTACAATAAAGAGTATTAAGCTAACTATATGAGAGAATTGCTGCACCATGTATGAAAACCTGAGATTCAGAGATCCGGTACTTGCAAAGAAGATTACGGACCGCATTCAAAGCTTGGCACCACATCATGGCATAAAGTTTTGTCATATATGTGGAACACATGAATGGACGATAACTCACTATGGGCTAAGAGCCCTCCTTCCAGAGACCATAGATGTAATAGCTGGACCTGGCTGTCCCGTCTGCATTCTTCCCGCAGCTGAGATCGACGAGGCCATATCTCTGGCCCTCAAAGGTGTGACACTTACAATTTTCGGTGATCTTCTACGTGTTCCAGGCTCTAATTCGTCGCTTCAAGAAGCAAAAGCTGCAGGTAGTGATGTTAGAGTTGTGTATAGCGTGAAAGACGCGTTGAGAATGGCTGAGAAGGAACCGGAAAAAGACTTTGTCTTCTTTGCAATAGGTTTCGAAACCACCGCTCCATCCACCGCCATAGAAGTACTAAACATACCACCTCAAAACTTCAGTTTTCTCGTCTCCCACAGGTTGATCCCACCAGCGATGGAGCTGCTCCTTGGTGTAGGAGACCTTTGCATCGACGGCTTCATCGCGCCTGGTCACGTTTCCACAATAATTGGCATGAGACCGTATGAAGCGTTTCCCAAAGCTTATAACATGCCTACGGTAGTGGCGGGTTTTGAGCCGTTGGACGTTCTTTTCGCTATACACATGCTTCTGAAGCAGGTAAAGGATGGTGAAGCCAGACTTGAGAATGAGTATGTTCGTGCTGTTCCATGGGAAGGTAACGCTAAGGCGCAACAACTTATGAATCAAGTTTTTCGTGTGGTTGACGGACGTTGGAGAGGACTTGGAAGTCTCTCATCATCGGCATTGGCGTTAAGAGAGGAGTTTGTGGTATACGACGCCAGACAAAAGTATGACTTAAAGATGAAAGAGTCAAGAGACTTAAAACCAGGATGCCTTTGCCACCTAGTCATGATCGGTAAGATAAAGCCTCCAGAATGCCCTCTATACAAGAAGGTTTGTACGCCTCAGTCTCCGGAGGGGTCATGCATGGTTTCCATGGAAGGCACGTGCAGAATCTGGGCTGGTCATAAATCGGTTGATTACAAATCAACATCCTAACATATTCTTGGAACCGGATCTCCAATAGGTGGTGCAAGCACTCTTTTTCCACCCACGACCGTTTCAAGGACAACTTCATTAAAATCTCTGGTCGCTTCTCCGATTATTTGGGCATTTTTCCCTTCTTTCGTCTCCCTCAAAGCAGTCAATATTTCTTCAGCCTTCTGTGCGACGGCACCTATGACCAATTTGCCCTCGTTGCCTACTTCAAGTGGATCTATGCCCAACATTTCACAAGCCGCAGCAACGTCTCCACGAATCGGTATCTTTTCCTCGTTCACCAGTATTCCAACCTTCGATTTTTCGTTCATCTCGTTTAGTGATTGCGATAAGCCGCCTCTTGTCGGATCCTTCATTGCCACTATCCCGCCTACGTTCAACAGCCGGATGATCAACTTGTTCAGTGGACTTACGTCTGACACGATTTGGCTCCCAAAGTTGTAGCTCTTCTGGGCTGACAGTACTGCTATCCCATGATCTCCCAATGTGCCGGAGACGATGATCTTGTCGCCAGCCGTCAAATTGGAGTCCAAAATCCAGCGCGCTTGAAAGGAACGGTGTTTCCTAACCTCGAGTATGTTTCTTTCGAGGGCATCGCTTCGCTTTCCTATCCCGGAAGTATTGATGACACATCCTCCAAGACTACCCTTCTCCACGACCTTCGTGTCACCAGTGATCACATATACCCCCGCTTCCTTGCATGTTCTGGCCATGCTTTTCAGGATTCTGTCCAAGTCCGACATCAGAAGCCCTTCCTCCAGCAATAGGGCTGAAGTGAGGGCAACTGGCTCTGCTCCCAAAACTGATATATCATTAACGGTGCCGGAAACAGCTAACCTTCCAATGTCTCCACCAGGAAAGAAGAGTGGCTTTACGGCATGAGAGTCTGACTTCAGAACTATGTCATTGATTACAGCCGAGTCAGCAAGGGCTTCAAGTGGAACCTCGGCTCCGCTTCCACCTAGATATTTCAACACGTATTTCTTTATCAGTTCAGTCATCACTGTTCCACCGGCTCCATGAGCCATAGTTATTCGTTTCATGACGACCCCTCTTGATAACCTGCAGAACACGCTATCTTAAATGCGCGAGAATATTCGCACGGCATTGCACATAGTAATATGATTAATTTAAGAAATATAGATGAACCTGAGGTTTTCATCTGCTTAGCAAAAATCGCGCGCGCGAGAAGGCAGTAATTAAGCTAACTTCTAATCTCGTGTAGGGATAGATGTCGCAGTGATCTCGTAAAAAGAGATAAATATTCTGTGAATCGTAAAAGCCTGTAGAGATGATGGAAATGACTATAAAAGTAGGTATAAATGGTTTTGGACGCATAGGACGACTTTTCTACAGAGCCGCTTTTGAAAGAAACGCGAAGATAGACATTGTGGCGATAAACGACATTACCGACGCAAAAACCTTAGCCCACCTTTTGAAGTACGATTCTGTGCATCGCCAGATGGATGCGACCGTCGAGGCACGCGGAAACTCAATTGTCATCAACGGGAAGGAAATAAAGGTTCTATCTGAGAAGGATCCAGCAAAGCTGCCTTGGAAAGACCTAGATGTCTACCTAGTAATAGAATCCACGGGTCTGTTCACGGACAGGGAGAACGCATCAAAACACATCCAAGCAGGAGCCAAAAAAGTCCTCATTTCTGCACCTGCCAAGGATGAGGATCTAACAGTCGTGATTGGTGTAAATGACGACAAGTATGACCACGAAAAACACAACATACTGTCCAACGCTTCATGTACAACCAACTGTGTCGCTCCGGTCACGAAGGTTTTGAATGACAACTTTGGCGTTGACCGAGGCTTCATGATGACTGCCCACGCATACACAAACGATCAGCGAATACTGGACTTAGTACACAAGGACTTGAGGAGGGCAAGAGCAGCAGCCCTTTCAATAATTCCTACGACAACCGGCGCAGCAAAAGCCGCTACCTTGGCTCTACCCGAGTTGAAGGGAAAGATGGACGGCATAGCCCTCAGGGTGCCTGTTCCCAACGTCTCGGTTGTTGATCTCACCGCCACCTTGAAGAAGAGCACCACTAAGGAAGAAGTCAACGCGGCCTTCAAGAAGGCAGCTGAAGGGGAACTGAAAGGGATACTGGCTTACACCGAATTGCCCCTTGTCTCAATAGACTTCAACGGCGACCCGCATTCCGCTATCGTAGACGGTCTTTCGACGATGGTGCTCGGTGGGGACATGGTCAAAGTCCTAGCTTGGTACGACAACGAGTGGGGCTTCTCCCACCGAATGGTAGACCTAGTGGAGATCATCGCTAAGAAGGCAAAAGCTTAGTCGATCAACATGTCCAACCGTAAATCCCTAGACTTTTTTATGTAATGAATAGCAAAATGGAGGATGTGAAGAAATGGCTAAATTCTTGACGATGGACGACTTCAACTACAAGGACAAGGTTGTCCTACTGAGGGTAGACTTTAACTCTCCTATTGATCCGAATACAAAGGAGATACTTGACGACACGCGAATTCGGTCTCACAGCGAAACCATAGCAGAGTTGTCTAAGAAGGGTGCCAAAGTAGTTATTCTAGCTCATCAAGGAAGGCCAGGAGACCCTGACTATTCTTCCCTTGAGAATCATGCCAAGGCTCTCAGCAAGATCCTAAACAAGCCTGTGGAGTACGTCGATGACATTTATGGCGAGAAGGCGAAGAAGGCGATCGAAGCTCTCAAGCCAGGTGAAATCCTAGTTCTGAAGAATGTGCGGGATTATCCCGAAGAGACGAAGGCTAAGTCTCCTGAGGAGCACGCTAAATCTGAACTTGTTCAAAAGCTGGCACCTCTAGCAGACTTCTTTGTAAACGACGCCTTTGCAGCAGCGCATAGAGGCCACGCCTCGATAGTCGGCTTTACCGTCGTCTTACCTACGGCTGCTGGGCGTGTGATGGAGAAGGAGCTCAAAGCCCTCGAGAAGGTTACAACTGCTAGAGAAAAACCCTGCCTCTACATCTTGGGAGGAGCAAAGGCGGATGACTCAGCCGCTATATCTGAGTACGTCCTCTCAAAAGGTACTGCTGACAATGTACTGACCGGAGGCGTCATAGGTCACCTCTTTCTATACGCGAAAGGCTACGACATTGGCGAAACAAACAGAAAGTATCTTGAAGAGAAAGGCTTCACCACGATCATTCCAAAGATCCAAGATCTTTTCAAAAGATTCGACGGTAAGATCGTTCTTCCTGACGACCTGGCCGTTGAAGTAGACGGAAAGAGAAGAGAGATCGACGTATCAGAATTGCCAACAAACTACCCGATCTACGACATAGGGTCGAAGACCATCGAAAAATATGCTTCGATGATCAAAAAGGCTAAGGCCATCGTTCTTAACGGTCCGATGGGCGTATACGAAAACAAGGAGTTTCTGAAAGGAACAAAAGGCGTCTTCGAGGCGATCGCTGAGAGCAAAGCTTTCTCCGTTGCTGGAGGAGGACACACCATAGGCGCTCTTGATGAGTTAGGCTTACAAAAGAGAATATCCTATGTTAGCACCGGCGGCGGAGCCCTGATGGAGTTTCTGACAGGGAAAACTCTTCCTGGAGTCGAAGCCCTAGAAAAGGCTAAAAGGGCCTAACACACCTCTTTTTTCAATTATACTTTCTTGCGGCTTCAGGCATTTGGAATGCTAAACATCTTAAGAGCAAAAGAACTAAAGATCATCGGTGCGGTAAAATACTTGTCCGTAACGTACGCCCATAAACGACCTCCAGATGCCGCCGTAATCATATCCAGTATAATACTTGTCAGTGTAGTATGTTGGTTCATCATCTTATTCACGCTGAAGAAGCTTATGCCTAGCTCGTCCCCGTTTCTTGAAAGCCTGCTTTCTCCAACTTTTCTAGTTGTCTTAATAATCACAATAGTTGCCGTCATCACGGCCTTCACGATCTATAGAAAGAACAGATGAAGCAACGGAATGCAGATGTGCGGCTATCCTTGATTACAGCCATATACAATTAATTTCCTATAAGGAGGTCTTGGAATGGTTGAAAAAAGGCCGATTTCGGAGAAGGAAGTTGAGCACGTTGCTTGGCTAGCCAGACTTGAACTTTCGCAGAGCGACAAGAAGCTCTTCACAGAGCAGTTCAACGAGATAATTAGCTACTTCAAGAAGATCGATGAGGCCAAGACCGAAGCCGTAGAGCCTACGTACCACGTCATAGAGCTTGCGAACGTTCTACGCGAGGATCAGGAGGTTCCCCCTCTTCTAAGGGAAGAAGCCCTTCGGAATGCCCCCAAGAAGGAGAAAGGCTACATCAAAGCACCCAAGATGGTCTAGGAGGTCTAAGACTGTCAAAACCACACGGACTTACAGCCAAAGAGACTGTGGAGAAGATAAGGAGTGGCGAACTCACTGCTGAGGAATGCGTCTCTTCTGTCTATGAAAGGATAAGGCAATTTGAAGAGAGGTTCCATGCCTACGTTACCCTTACCGAAGACCAAGCCTTGAAGACCGCAAGGCAGATCGACGCCAAGAGACGAAGAGGCGAAGCCCTGGGAAGCCTCGCCGGGGTATGCGTCGCCGTGAAAGACAATATCTGCACTCAAGGAATCAGGACTACCTGCTCATCCCGCATGCTTGAAGACTTTATCCCGCCGTACAGTGCCACAGTGGTCGAGAGGATCGAGAGGGAGGACGCGATCATAGTTGGAAAGACAAACATGGATGAATTCGCTATGGGCTCGACAACCGAGACCAGCTATTTTGGTATTACAAGAAACCCGTGGGACCATTCTAGAGTTCCAGGGGGTTCTTCAGGAGGAAGCGCTGCGGCCATCGCTTTAGATGAAGCTATTTTAGCTTTAGGAAGTGACACGGGGGGCTCCGTTAGGTGTCCCGCTAGTTTCTGTTCAGTCGTCGGCTTGAAGCCAACATATGGCCTTGTGAGCAGATACGGCCTCATAGCCTTCGCCAACAGTCTAGAACAGATAGGGCCAATAACTGGAAACGTCTACGACTGCGCTTTGCTGCTCAACGTGATCGCCAGCCATGATCCGAGGGATTCTACTTCAGTTGACATTCATCGAAAGGACTACACGGAGAGCCTCGAAGGAGACATCAAGGGCTTGAAGGTTGGCGTTCCCAAGGAACTCATTGGAGAGGGAACCGACAAGAACGTAGTCAGTTCGGTGTGGGACGCCGTCTACAAGCTGGAAGAGTTCGGCGCCTCTTATGATGAGGTTTCGCTACCTAGCCTCAAGTACGCCTTGCCAGCCTACTATATAATCGCCATGTCAGAAGCCAGCTCTAATCTGGCCAGATACGATGGGCTGCGATATGGCTACAGGGCGGAAGGGTCAGACTGGTCCGAGGTCTATTCGCGGGGGCGGAGAACGGGACTTGGCCCTGAGGTGAGGAGAAGGATCATCCTCGGAACCTACGCCCTCTCCGCAGGATACTACGAAGAGTACTACATGAAGGCCTTGAAGATTAGAACACTCATAAAGAAGGATTTTGACAGATCCTTTAAGGGTTCAGACGTTTTGGTAGGACCCACGATGCCCTTCCCTCCTTTCAAGATCGGTGAAAAGATCGATAACCCACTAGCACTGTATCTGTGCGACGTAGACACAGTCTCGGTTAATTTGATGGGAGGCTGTGCAGTCTCGATCCCATGCAGTTTTGTCGGCGATCTGCCCATAGGCCTCCAGATCATCGGTAAACCCTTTGACGAGGCGAAGATTCTTCGCGTAGCCCACGCTTTCGAACAGAACACAACCCATCATCTCAGAAGACCCCTTCTCACAAACTGAGATAGACTCACATAGAAGGATGGCGACTTGGTACGGATCTTTTAGAAGCTCTCTTCTTAGGTGTCCTTCAGGGCCTTACCGAATGGCTTCCAGTTTCAAGCTTAGGTCATTTGGTCCTCGCTCAGCAGTTACTCAAGGTCACTTCGTCACTGATCTTTGACGCCTCTCTTCATCTTGGAACAGTTGTCGTCATATTGATTATTTATCGGAGGGACATAGCGAATATCGTAGAATGTCTCCTAAAAGGCGACCTAAAGTCGGAGGATACTAGGTTGGGACTATTGCTCGTTGTCGGGACCATACCAACCATGATAATCGGCCTCACCTTTCAAAGAATCTTTGAAGCCTCATTCTATCGTTTGGAGGTAGCAGCCTTGGGGTTCATCGTGACCGGTTTCATTCTATACCTCACGAAGAGTCGTAAAGGTGAGAAACCGTTGAGTTTTACCGATTCGATACTGATAGGTGCGGCTCAGGGGGTTGCCATTCTTCCTGGAATATCCAGAAGTGGCTCTACCATAAGTGTTGGAATCTTCAGGAACGTAAAAGCGGAGACGGCCATAAAGTACTCTTTTCTCCTCTCAGTTCCAGCCATCATTGGGGCGACAATCATTGAAACGAAGGATTTCCACATTGTTTCCTTGCCACTTATCTTGATAGGAGTACTGTCATCTATGATCGTTGGGTATGTCTCCTGCAAGATCTTGATCAGACTAATCAAGAACCAGAATTTTCACCGTTTCGCGTATTATTGTTGGGCGGTTGGAACGATAGCGTTAATGACAGCCTTACTTGAGATTGCACCATGAAATTAGGTGAAAAATAGCGCGCGACGCGAATCTTTAATCCAGATAAAAAGTTAATGTATTCTGCTAAGAACAACATACTGGCTTTCTACTTGTTGGTGAGATCTTTCTTGAAAATTGTGGATTTGAGAAGCGACACGGTGACGTTGCCAACAGATGAGATGCTGGAAGCGATTAGGGACGCAAGGCTCGGCGATGATGTTTACGGTGAAGATCCTACTGTAAATGAGTTGGAAGAATTAGCTGCGCGGAGAATGGGTAAGGAAGCGGCGCTACTAGTGACTAGCGGCACACAAGCCAACCTCGTCTCGGTTATGGCCCAGACGAAGCGTGGAGACGAGGCAATCTTAGAAGCGGATGCCCACATCTACCATCATGAAGTAGGAGGGATATCTGCCTTGGCGGGAGTCGTCCCAAGGCTTGTCCAGGGCCATCTGGGTGCTTTGAATCCTGAAGACGTTGAACAAGCGATCAGACCAAAAGATATCCACCAGCCTGAAACTACTCTCGTTTGCATTGAAGACACGCACAATTGGGCTGGAGGCACCATCATCACCCCTGAACAGATCGAGTCTTTAAGCGAGTTGACAGCGTCCAAGGGTCTGAAGCTTTACATGGACGGGGCTCGAATATTCAACGCCTCTGTCGCCATGCGAAGAAACGTGAAAGACTTCACTCGTCACGTAGACTCTCTTATGTTTTGTCTTTCAAAGGGTCTTAGCGCCCCTGTCGGATCCGTCGTCGTCGGAAGTCCCGACTTCATCCAGAAGGCGAGGAGAATTAGAAAAATGCTTGGCGGTGGCATGAGACAGGCCGGAATCGTCGCTGCACCCGGAATAGTGGCTCTAGAGAAAATGGTGGATCGCTTGGAAGAAGATCACAGAAACGCTAAGATTTTGGCGGAAGGCCTTGTCAAATTGGACGGAATTGCTATAGATTTGGGCACAGTTCAAACAAACATCGTAAAGTTCGACGTAAGTGGTCTACCTATATCGCCTGATGAGTTTCTGTCAAAGCTATGGGAGAGAGGGGTGAAAGCCTCAAGCTATGGAGGATTGCTAATGAGGATGGTGACTCATCGCCATATCGGAAAAGAAGATATAGACTACACCTTGAGCGTTGTCGAAGATGTGGTGAAGGAAACGCAGAAAGTGAAAAGCATGAAATGGAAGGGCCCTAGATGAGAATCGCCTCATCGTGAGAGTTTGAGTTTCAGGAAAATCTTCTTAGGCATACCGTGATTTTCAACTACGCTGCCTGTTGAAATGTAAATAATTATTGAGTATATGCTCTGCAGCTGTAGCAGTACCAACGGTTGTATTGCGGTATGTATGTCAAAGGGCCTCCACACCTAGGACATGACCTAGACAACTTAGGTATTGGTGGGCCCCATCTTCTGAACGTTGAGAGCGCGTCGGCCCTCATCATTAGCCAAAGCAACAACGCCCATGAAAAAGCAATCAAGGGCACAATCATAAGCAGGCTTGTCACGGCGTTGAAGGAGAATGCGATGAAGTCGTAAAGGCCGTGTAGCAGGACTGCTATGAACAAGCCCTTAAACACGTTAACCCGTTCTTCTCCGTACATCTTGGCCAGACCGATAAAGTAACCCATTAGACCTCCCCACAAGGCGTGGCTTGGAACCGAAAGCACATCTCTCAACAAGGTGGTAAGCAACCCGTACTTGAGGGCGTAAAGCACATTCTCAAGCGTCGCGAAGCCTAGAGCGGCAATTACGCAGTAGACTATCCCGTCCATAACTTCGTTGAATTCTTTTGACCTGTAGGCGGCTATTCTCACTGCTCCGAACTTCACAAACTCCTCTGTTAAAGCGACAAAAAAGAATACGTTTAGAAAAAGCGTCAATTCACCCCTCATCGGGATGATCAAGTTGCCCAAAGTCTCGATAACAAAGGCGGGAAAGACAGCCAGTATACCAAGCAAATATGTCAACAGTAAGAGCGTCTTAGGCTCACGTTCATACCTATCCCTCATGTAGAAGTACCATGCCAAAAACATGGCGGGCGCGATCGCAAGGACGAGCAACTCAATCATAGAGGGTCAGCACAAGACTACTGGACTTTACTAGTGCTCTACATTTTGTAGATCCAAATCATGTGTTGAGTAGGCCACGGGTCTTTGCCTTCGCTGATCTTTTCAGTTCTGAAAGGCTTCCAGCCGGGAAACTCGAAGTCATGACTAATTACACGGGTTCCGGGTTTCAGTTCCTTTTCAAATTTAGATTTCAGCTTCTCGTTGCCGCTGGTTGTCAGGTAAAGTACGATCGCATCGGCGTCGCTCACATCAACATTCATGGCGTCACCGTGAATTATACGAACCGTGTCCTCGAGCTTCAGTTCATGGATCTTCTGCATAGTTTCTTTGGCGAGGTTCTCATTGATCTCAACGCCCACGGCTTTCACCCCGTACTTTTGGACTGCCGTGATGAGGAAGCGGCCATCGCCGCAACCGAGGTCGTAGAGTTTTTCGCCCGCTTTTAGCTCAGCCAGCTTGAGCATTGTCTCTACGACGGTAGGCGGGGACGGAACGAATGGAGCTAAAGACAATCTTAGCACTTCGGTTTGAGATAACTCAAAAAGTAGGAGTACTGGCCAATATTTAAATTGTTACCGGCCCTTGTTTGGAAAAGATTACATAGGGCGCAAAGTCTAAGGGAATCAACACTTCCTAAACTGACGTTAAAAGTTATAAAACATGCATTGTATTGGCCAAATATATTCACAGGTGTTGATTCGTTGCAGTGTTGGGATTTGATCATAGTCGGTGCGGGGCCTGCGGGGCTAACGGCGGGCATCTATGGCGCTAGAACAGGCATCAAGACCCTAATCATTGAAAAAGGTGTTGCTGGCGGCGTGGTTGCCGAAGCGCCTTTCGTCGAGAACTATCCGGGTTTTCCAGAGGGAATAAAGGGCGCTGACCTTGCCAAGAAGATGGTTGAGCAGACTCGGTTGACTGGGGCAACAATCAGCGAGTTTGAAGAGGTAACGGAGTTGAATCTTGAAGGTCCAGACAAGAACGTCAGGACCAGCAAGGCATTCTACCAAACTCCTGCCTTGATCATAGCTACCGGATGCACGCACAAGCATCTGGGCGTGCCAGGTGAAGAGGAATTTCTTGGAAGAGGTGTAAGTTACTGCGCAGTCTGCGATGGCCCGCTTTTCAAGAAAAAGAAAGTCTTGGTAGTTGGGGGCGGGAATACGGCGGTTTCCTCATCCATGTACTTGTCAAATATAGCCTCTGAAGTTAAACTAGCTCATAGAAGAAAGCAGTTGAGGGTGGGCGAAGTAGCATCTAGGGAGCTTGCAGACAAGGGAGTAAAGTTGCTTTGGAATACCGAGATTAAGACGATCCTGGGTGAAGGCGTCGTGAAGAGCGTGGTTCTATATGACAACGAAACATGTGAGACGCGTGAAATTGAGGTTGATGGGGTCTTCATCCAGGTCGGCGAAGATCCAAACAGCCAAGTTGTCAGGAAAGCTGGCATCAAGGTTGATGAGCAAGGCTACATAGAAGTCGATTCAAGCCAGAAGACGAACATTGAAGGCGTGTATGCTTGCGGGGACGTTACGATGTGCCAAGAAAAACAGATAGGCACCGCTGTTGGGCAAGGCATAGTAGCGGCGCTAGGCGCATTTGGTTATGTGAAGAACCCCTACTACCGAGTTTAAAGAATGTTGATTTCGGAGGGCAACGTCGGCGGATCGGTCGATATAACTCTCTTCTTTAGAGTTACCTATAATGGCGTCTTGTGTACGTGATCTATTGCGTGCGAATTGGCATATTTCCTTGCTTTGTACTTGGAATACCGAAAAAAATGACATAAATCCTGCCGTAGTGAGTTGTAGCCTCCGGGCCTGCCTATATATAGCGCGCGCGCTATAAAATGCGTCCTTCTCTTGCGCCCAAGTGCCATGTATCTATTGAGCTGATCTATCGATCACATGCGACGCTTTTGTTTTCATCTTCTGGCTTTTCTCATTCTTCTCATTCTGTTGAACTGCTTTAAATCAGCCTTTTTTCTCTAGGACACCACCAAGAAAACTATGACAGACGTACTCGCGAGCCTGAGGCGATTCTACAGTTAGAAAGAGTTGAAGTTGCCAAGAAACAAGCCTGATGAGCCTATATATAGTCCCCCGGCCTCGTGCAAAAGAGAGAGGGATAATGGATCTTATCAGGTTAGAGTGGGAAATCATCGATGAACTGCAGATGAAAGCTAAGGAATGTACTACGACAAGCATAAGGCGCAGTGTTATCTCGCCTTGAATGATCGTGGCCCTCGTTGACATGAAAATCATCTCAATAGAGATTTTACTCCTATCTTTGTGAGTGTCAAATAGAAATCTCCCCACTCTTCAGACGGCTCAATGGCAGAACGCTCATGCCACTCGTTGAAGCTGACGACGAATGCCAGCCTAGGATTTAAGAGCTTTGTTTCTCTCCAAAATAGGCGGTATGTTTCTCCGTTCAGTCGGGGTAGCTACCAGCTTCTTCGTCTTCCAAGATGCGTGTCATCATACCCTGCCAAAAGATGTCTAACCCAAACGTCGTTTTGCATATAGCGAACAAAATAACAATCTGGATCCTTATCTGGCGAGGTTTGGTAGGTGACGACTAGGGGTTTTCCGTCCATTCGAACATAATTGGCTTTGTTGAAGAAAGACTTGAGATGCTCATTGTCAAAAAACGAGTTTCTCTCCAAGACCAAACAGAATTTTAAACTGCTTTTTTCGCTCAGAATCTTAACGACTTTCCTTGCGGCGATGTCTTCATAGCTGTTTTTGCCCCACCAACTGATCGCGATGAAATCTAGTTCGCAAGGCTCTATCCATTCGATGTGTCTTTGAATGATGTCTTCGTCAGAGCTATCGTAGTGGTCTAACGTCGGATGGTCGATAACAGTGTTGCAGACTTCGTCATTCCAGTGACGGCCTTCTTTCGAGTACCAGACATAGTAATAGATGCCGATTAGCGGTCTGTTCAAAGTTATCTGGCCAGAATGGGAGGTCAAAGCTGTCAGGATTTAAACACTGCGATCCCGATGTTTAAGATCTGTGTCGTCTCGGTTTGTTTGATGTTTTGGCAAACTTATAAGTAAAGCATTATTTCTGTATAAGAGTGAACAGGTGTTTTCTATGGCTCGGAAACATCATAGTCAAAAGACTAAGAAGAAGAAGATGAAACGTCAAAAGAAGGCCCGAGACAAGCGCAGAGCGCGATACAAGTAAGAGCATTCTGCGCTGTCCAAACAGAATTTCTGGGCATATTGTGTTCTTGAGTCATCATTCAACGTTTACCCTTTTCCTTCAATTCTGAAAAGAGCTATTTCTTAAAAGCTAAGACAACTTCTAATTAACTTTATAGATTCGCCTAGTATTGAAGAGAATCCTAAAATTGTCTGACCGAAAAACCATTCAGGAAGACGACGATGTTTTACTTTTCTTAGATGTTAAGAGAACTTTCTTGACCAAGGTCAGGATAGGACAGAGCTTCCATACTCATCGCGGCTACATACATTTTGATGACCTCATCGGCAGAACGTTTGGTGAGAAGGTTAAGAGTAGTTTAGGCGTGGATTTTGTGGTATTTAAGCCGAACATACTCGATTATACGAGGAAAATGGTTCACGCAACACAGGTGATCTATCCAAAGGACATGGGATTGATCGTTGTCCATTCAGCCATTGGACAGGGCAGCAGGGTCATTGAGGCAGGTACCGGTAGCGGGGCTTTGACCAGCATCCTCGCCAACTTCGTAGGTTCCACAGGTCGGGTCTACAGCTACGAGATTAGGCCTGAGTTCTTGGAAAAAGCAAGGAAGAATATAGAAAGGGCTGGAATGTTGGGTCGCGTCGAATTGAAGAACAAGGATGTGGCGCTTGGCATAGATGAGAAAGACATTGACGCCGTGGTGCTTGATCTGGCAGCACCGTGGACAATAATCCCTAAGGCGTATGAAGCGCTGAAGGGCGGAGGAACAATAGTTTCGTTCAGTCCCACGATCGAACAGGTTGTCAACACTGTCGAAGCTTTGGAGGCTGAAGGATTTGTCGGGATTGAGGCCTCGGAGTGTATTGCTCGGAGGATCAAGGTTAAGAGGGGTCAGACAAGACCTGAAACCTTGATGATCGGGCACACAGGATACTTGACGTACGCGCGAAAAGCAATTAAGGAAGCGTAGCCTAAACACGCAGCATTACGAATGGTGTTTA
>Ga0315280_10003285_pt1 | contig 25010 bp, 21 predicted proteins | sample YL17G06_40_MG_FD_203697 | JGI IMG/M metagenome (GOLD analysis project Ga0315280, IMG submission 203697) | Sediment microbial communities from Yellowstone Lake, YNP, Wyoming, USA - YL17G06_40 | ecosystem: Environmental > Aquatic > Freshwater > Lake > Sediment | place: USA: Wyoming | collected...
ACACTCTTCTTTGGCCAACCATGTTCAACGCATCAACCAAACAAACATCCAGAATCTCAGAAGCCAAATTCTCATACAGTTTCCGACCTGAGAAGCCCGATTGCTCCATTAACTTGCGCAGTTCAACGGGATCGCGCCGTAGAACAAAGACGTTTGTGATGCGGTTTAGGGGAACGACGTTAACAGCGTAATGACCGTCGACAACGATGTTTTGCTTGTCTGTTTTTCTGATGATTTCGTCTATTCTCTTTTTCATTCGTTTTTCATCAATGATCGCTGAGTTTCGCTCTTCGTCCTTGCCCATGATTAGGTTTTCATGGATTGCCAAGTCGGTCAAATTGAGGTAGAGAGCGTCCAGCTTCGACGTGAGCACGTGTGCAACCGAAGTTTTTCCAACGCATGGAGTTCCAGTCACGAGGAATACGCGTTTAGACATTGTGTCACACGCCTGCATCTTATTTGGGCGTTTGGGAAGTATAAGTTTTCCAAAATTCTTATTGCGTACTGTTGTGCATTGTGTTTCTTGGCTGGCGAGTTGGTGCGTGGCTTTCGAGCCTTGAAATGATAGGCTTGAGGAAACTCCGCCCACGCGTAGAATTGCAGCGTCCGCAAGGGCGCAAGGTGAGAGCCTTGGCTACGGAGCAGAAACGAAACGTCCGCCCGGCAAGGGACGATGATGCACGTTAAAGTGTTGAGGATGCCGGGTGCGAAGCGGTGAAACGGCCGTCCTGCAAGTGGAAAGGGCAAACAGGTGCTGATGACGTCTCTACCGGAAGTGCGGGTAGCCCGATTAGCCGAATGCCACTTAGAACAAAAGGCGGGTTATTGCCAACACGCCAGCCTTTGCTGAACTTGTCTTAAGGGCATTTGTCTTTCTAGAATGCTTGATCAGGGCTTTAGGGTGTTTGCAGTAAGAGTTAAGTGTAACTTGTGTGTTATTTTGTGATGGGTAAGGGATATTTCATGAGTGTGACGAAAACCCGAAGAGTTGGCGGTTCGCTGGTCGTGACGATACCCAAGAAACTGATCGATAGTAAGAAAATCAAGGAGGGAGAATTGGTGGAGATAAGCGTGAGGAAGGTTAGGATAGATGGGTTCGGAGCTTTTAGAATGCTGAAACCGTTCACTGCGGAAGACGAGTTGAATGCGCATGACTAGAGAATACGTGGTTGACGCTTATGCTTGGATAGAGTATCTGATTGGAAGCGAAATCGGCGCAAGGGTCAAGGTTGTGCTTGAAGATGAGAATGTCGGGATTTACACGTGCGCTGTGACGCTTGGTGAGGTGATGAGCAAGATTGCGCGTGAAGAGCAGGATGTGTGCACTGCATATCGCATTTTGCTCAGTAACTCAGATGTCATTGATGTAGATGAGGAATTATCGAAGCAAACAGGAATGATCCACGCTGAAATGCGAAAGAGCAGGAAAGACTTCGGACTGGCCGACGCGTTTGTATTGGCCACGGCTAGAAAGCTTGGAGCAAGAATCCTGACGGGTGACCCGCACTTTCAAGGCATCAAAGAAGCGACGCTAGTGACAAAAAAGCCTGTTAGTTAATCTTCAATTATAGCCAACACGCCAGCCGGTTATTGTTGTGGTTTTTGTGGTTTGAGTTCTTTGATGAGGTTTTCGAGGGTTTTTAGGTCGTCGTCGGTTTTGATTTCTTCGTAGGTTTTGCCTATTGCGTTTATGACTTGGCCGATGTAGGCGGTGAGGCGGATCCAGTTTTGTTTGGTTTCTTCTTTCGCATGGTGGGTGTCGATGGCTTTTTGCTGTGCGATTTCGGCGAGGGCTTTGAGTTCGAGGATGAGTTGGAACCTGACGTTTTGCATGTCGAGGCTGTATTTGTCGGCGATGAATGTGAGTCTTCTCTGTATATGTTTGAACGTGAAGTGGTGTCGGGTAGTACCCCTCCTAGGTTTCAATGTACCATGAATATTAGGATCCAAATATGAAGAGCGTCCCAAACTGGTCTCACGAAAGAAGCGCATGTTGCCAGCATGTATTGGCGTTTTCGGTACGATCCAAAGGCCCAAAATCTCTTGGTGTGTAGCTGGAGTACCTGGGCAACCAGCTTTGTGGATCATGAGAGAAGCAAGACGCATGGTAACCGGTGGAAGATTTGAACATCAATTTACTTGCAAAAGTGCTTGCGCGCGCTTTAAGCGAACTGTGTATCAAAGTTGGGACAGGTCAAACATTTTTTCGATGTATGTTGGGTTGTGTATTCCTTCTCTTTCGAATTGGAATAATATGTGTTTGTCTGTTTCCAGTTCTGTTCTCCCTACTCGGTAGTGTCTGAACATTTGTTCCACTTTGTTGTATGGCGTGTACGAGATTATGAAGGCGTCGAGTTTTACTTGTGGGTCGTCCAGTGTTTTTTGGATTTCGTTCTTAAGGTATTTGTGAAGATTCAGTTTTGGATGATCCGGGTCTCGTATGAATGTCAGCCCTTTGGGGTCTATAAAGAGAACTTTTTGTTTTTTGTTTTTGATTACCCATAATATGAAGTCTGGATAGAAGGAGTTGGTTGGGAAGAAGCCTACTCCTTTACTGCGGGTAAGGTTTCTCAGAAGGTAGATCTCGCAATCTTCAAGGTCTTTTGGATGAGTGTTAAGGTAGTTGCTCAGGTCTTCGACGAATTTTGTTTCGCCTTCGTTTAGTCCTGCTGGTACTGTTATTATTTTGTTTGTATTTGGTCTTATCAGGAGAGGTTGGTATAGATGGTTTTTGAAGTGTGCGTTGGAAATTGTGATGTTTCCTTTTGTGGTGTGTATTTCTTTTGTTTCGATGAGTTTTTTGATGTCTGCGATTAGTCTTACGTCGTCCTCGGCTATTCGCAGCCTGTATTCTTTCAGTATGTTTTCGTCTGTTTCTTGTAGGATTGCTACCTTGTATTTGCCTTTTTCCCATGCGTTTCTTTTGTGGGCGTAGAATCTTTCAAAGTATTTCTTTAGAATTAAGACGACAATGTTGGTTATGCGTTCGCATGTTTCTGAGAAGCATTTGTTGCCTGAAGCGGAAAGATAGGTGTCTTGGCAGAGTAGTTGGTATTTTTGTTGGTATATTATTTGTTTTAGGGTATCTTTTGTGATCACGAAGTTGAACCAGCCTTTCTCGTTCTTGTATTGGAGGATGGAGAAGAGGATTTCGTCCCAGTCTAGTAGGTCGAGTAGTTTCTTGTCGATGATTTTGGGTTGGGTATAGGTCGTAGTGGTCATTGTTTGCTCTTCTCTGCCATCGATTACTATTCCGCGTGGCAGTAAGTCGATCCTCGCTTCAATTCCATCTTCCGGTTGAAGGACATATGCTTCCTGAGAGAATGGTGATTCTTCTTTTGGTTTGAGGATTTTTAGGTTCTTGGGGAAGGGCTGGAAGGGTTCTATTTTGAGTGGCATTTCTTGGTAGGATTGTATGTCTTCTCTTTCGATGACTTCGCGGAAGGTTTCCATGTAGTCGGCTTTTATGCCGTATATGTTGAGTGTTTCCAGTGGTTCTAAGTGTTTTGGGTGTGGTCCTTCGGTGAAGCGGCTTCGTTTTAGACAATAGCCTTTTCCTTTTAGTCTTACTCCTCGCCCGAATAGTTGGATGATTTGTGTGCCTTCGCGTTTGCCAATGTTTAGTAGGCACATGCTGGATACGCGCCATGAGTTCCAGCCTTCTATGAATTTTTTGGCGCCTATTAGCATGTTGAGTGATGTTTTTGGTTCGTTTATTTGGTTGAAAAGTGATTGCTCTGTTACGTCGTTCTCTATGGTTATTTCGGTGGCTTTTTCTTCGACGAGTCTGATGAATTCGGATCTGTTTCCGATGTTTATGACGCCGAAGTTTCTCCTAGAGGTTCCAGCTCTTAATCCAATTTCGCCTTCTGTTTTTTTGAGGTTTATGAGGCGTAGTTTCTTTGTTGTTGCTTTGCTTGAGATGTGGAAAATTCTGTTTAGGATGCCGTCGTAGACTTCTTCGGGAGTCATTTTCTCGATTCGTAGGTATGGGAAGTTTCTTTCTGGGTATCTGGGTGCGAAGACGTCTCTTTTTTCTGGGTCTATTATGCCTGTGTTTCCATCAAGTATTTTTTTGATCAGCAGTTTGACTGTGTTTTCATTTTCTTTGAGGAACCAGTTCAGGAATTTTACGACTTCTAGTACGTCTGATGTTGCTTCGTTGACTTTGCTGCCGACGAATATCCAGAGTGGTTTTTCGATGTTGTATTCTTTGATGGCGTTTTCGAGTTTTTCGTGGAGGAGGGTTTGTTCGTAGTATGAGATTAGGTTGGCGAGTTGGATTGTTGCTATTTCTGTGGTGGCGAATTTTCTGGTGCTGACGTTTAGTATGCGGAAGTCTTTGCCGTAGCCGTCGCTGTAGAAGTATTTGTATGAGTAGTCGTAGAGTATTGCTTGGGAGTATTCTCTGAATGCGGCTTCGGCTGTGCTGGATATGGCCTGGCCGAAGGTTGCGCTGTATTCGAATGTGAAGCCTGCGTCTTTGACTAGCCAGTCGCGGGTTTGTTTCCATTTCATGTCTTCGGTTGTTTGTCCTTTGTGGCCTTCGTCTACGAAGACGAGGTTTTTGGTTGTGAGGCTTGAGACGTCGATGGTTATGCCTTCGCCTTTTTTGTCCTCGGGTAGTTTGAGTTTGTGTATGCTGAGTACTTTGACGGTGTTTTTGTCATCTGTGGTGAAGTAGCTGGCCGTGTCTCCTTGGAAGAGTGTGGCGGGTATGCCGCTTATTTTTAGTTCTTCGAGGTGCTGGTTTGACATTTCGTCGGATGATGTTATGAGTATGATGTTTTCGTATTTTGTTTTGTGGGGTCCTTTGTTGTAGTGTATGAATTGCCAGTAGTTTATGTTCATAAGCATAGTTTTGCCTGAGCCCGTTGCCATCCAGTAGGCTACTTTGTTTATGCTGCCGAAGAAGTCGTCGGAAGTAATGCCAGAGCCAAGTTCTTCGGTTTTCTGGAGTATCCAGTTGTTTATTTGTTCTAAGAGTTGTGTTGGATTAGTGAAGTAGTTGTCGAGGAATATTTCTGTTGAGAGTAGGGCGAGGTATTGGAAGTATTTGAGGGTGAGGTTTGGTTTTCTTCGTTTTTTCCAGTTTTCGAAGTGTTTTCTGATGTTGTCGTCGTATTGTTTGAGTTTATCTTCGGGTATGGTGTTGCCTGGTCTGACTAAGAGTGCGTGAAACATGTGGCTTCTGCCTTCGGAGTCGAATTCCTCTGGAACGTCTTTGAAGTCTTTGATTTCTGATAGTTTGTTGATGCCGAGTTTGTTGGCTATGAATCTGGCTAGGAGAAGATGGTCTTCAAGCCTGAACTTGCCCGTCTGTTTGACTTTGATTTTGGCTGGCAAGGCGGGTTTAGGCTCCCATTAGTCTTTTGAATTCGGGTTCGATGGGTTCGGCTTTTTCGACTACGCTGTCTCCGTTGATGAAGATGCGGTCAGGTCTTGCTCCGGCAAGTATTGTGGTTTCTATGAATTCTTTGTCTCTTTTGAGATCAACGTCTTTTGTGTTGCGCCAAATGATGGTAATGTTTTCGTCTTTTCGTTTTCCGAAAACGCACCGATATTCTTTGTCTTTGTCTTTGAATGTTCGGGATTTTTCTACGGTGATGCCGAGCAGGTAGTTGAACGTTTCAACCAAGTCGATTGTTGCAAGTCTCTTTTCGCCGCTGGTTGTTACTGTTATTTTGTAGTCGAAGGGCGTTTGGAACTTTTCCATGTTGAGTCTTGTCGGACTCTCCCGGGTTTCAAATTCAAGCATGTATCGCAATAAGTAGTCGCCAAATTCGTCTAGTGTTTCTTGAATCGTCTTGTCTTTTTCTATGAAAACTATGTTGTTAAGTGTGTCTTCATATTGTTCAACATAATGATACTTGAAAAATATTCCCAGTCCATCAGTCTCCGTTGGTTTTCCATCTTTCCAGCCGAATGAATAAGCTATCTTTTTGATCCTAGGCATCGCAACTGTTTCGAAATATTCTGCCATATCAACAAGAACAAACTTCCTGTTGCCGTTGTCGCCTTTGTTTAATTCCATTACAGCATGTGCTGTCGTTCCAGATCCCGCGAAGAAATCTAAGATAAAGGCACTTTTATTGTTCCCAACAACAGATTCCAAGCAGTCTCTAACAGTGAACAATGATTTTGGAAAGATGTTGTGTGGTTCTAATCCCATATTCGTGAGCAGTCTTGTTCCATATGTTCCAGCATCATATATCGGGTCTACCCATGTTGTTTTGAATTTGCCATGGGTTTGTGCAATCTGAATTTCGATTTTACCTTCATCATTCTTTACTTCAATCGCATTTGATTTTTCCAGCAAAGATTCTTTTGTATACCGCCATTTTCTTTCAACACCTGTCTGGTCTATTGGCCACACTTCAAAAACGCCATTGCCTTTGTTAGTTATTTGTTTAGGTGGATGATAGTTGTCTGGTGGAACATCTCCAATGCCTACTATTTTTCCATCCTTGACGTATATTGGATAAAATACATTTGCTCCCGTGTCTCTTGTTGATTCTCCACCCCATTTTCTAAGATTGGAGTACTCCCATTCTGATTTTGGAATTACCTGCATTCCAATTGCTTCAGTGCCTTTGGGGAACACAAAGTAGGCATAATCGTGGCAGTACGAGAAGTTGCTTCCCTGTATGCCTCTAGGATTATGTACAATGGCCACGCATGTTTTGTCATAACCAAAAAACTTGTTTTCTAGAAGTAGTCCCAATCTTTCCTGTTCATTTTCGTCTATAGCAATAACTATAGAGCCATTTTTGTCCAGCAGACTCTTGGCTTCTTCTAGTCTATTTTCCATTAAGGATAGCCAAGAAGAGTGCTTATAATCGTTTTTGTATAGTATTTCAGTTGATTTTGAGTTGTATGGCGGGTCTATATAAATGCATTGAATTTTTCCTTTGAATCTTTCGAAGATTAGGTTTAGAGCCTGCCAATTTTCACTTTTTATAAGAATTCCGTCCAGATTTTCATCCAGACAACTTTTTCTGCTGATACTCTCTCGTAAACACATCTTGAAATCTTCGTCGAAATATCTTGTATCTATGGGCAGTTTTTTCCATTCTTTCCCATTAATCGTTTGCTTTTCAATCAAATCCTTTTTGTTTTTAGGTTCGACTCCAAGTAACTCTTTCCATTCACCAAGCTGCTTAGTGTTTTTCAGAATCTTTTCTACGATATTTTCTAGGAACTCTTCACCTGCATATTCCTTGATCTTATCTAGAGTTATCACATATTCAGTCCCAATAACAAACTTCTTTTTCTCGAAAAGCATCTTCTGAAAATCCTCAATCTGAGCCAAAAACGCGATGATTTTTTTGCTTATTTCACGAATCGCCTTAACCTTTGCCCTTACAATATGTAAACTCTTCTCATCCAGATTCTCAAACTCGTCCAAATCAACAACTTCATTCTTTACGTAAAAATTAAACTCGTGTTCCAAAAACGCCTCAAGATTCTTATGAATAAAGTAATCAGTCGTATTTCTTTTCACATAAATATCCAAATGCTTTTCAAGAACATTGTTTTCCTCATCAACTTTAACCCTAAGCTCACTGCCTACCCTAGTGTCACTGGTTTCAGAAAAAATCCTATCTATCGCATCAACAACAAGCGCATCTTGAACATTCCGCGTTCCAAATTTCTTCTTTTCCTTGCCTGCAAGCGCCCTGTACCCAAAGTAAACATCAACAGCTCTCTTCTTATCATCAATTTTGACGGCATCCGAATCACAAAGAACAAAAAACTTATTCTCTCCAACAACATTATTCGCTTCCTCCTCGACTTCCCTAAGCAAGAAGTTGACTCGATAAACACCCGCCTTGAAACTATAGTTTCGGAAATACTCCTCGGTCTTCACATAATATTGATCCTTATTTGCCCAGTGGAGAAACACTTCCTCACCGTTGTAAGGAACGTAATACTTCTCCCGTCCACCATATCGCCGTTTAGAAATAAAATCGCCCTTATCATAATACCTCGAGAAAAACTCGTAAACATGGTTGAAAACCTCGTTCATCTGCGCCTCAGAAATCTCCGCACCCTTTAACTCCTCAACCTTCTTCACGTAATCCTTAACCTTGGGCGTATCCTCATGCTTCTTAACACGACCCTGCTCGTCAATCGTCCCCTCACCAAAATCATGGTTAATCTCAACCCTAAGCTTCTTAACTTCCCTCTGCAACTCAACCATGCCAGCCTTAGCATACTCCTTAAACTCCGCCTCAACAGCCGTAATCAAATCCTCCTCAATAAACCGCTCAATCTCCTTCCTCCTAAAATTCAAAATACGATAAGTCCCAAAATCCAAATCCTGCGCATTAAACTGAAACAACTCCCTCAACAAACGCCTAACTTTCTCACGACTACTCTCGATTTTATTGATCGCCACAGTCTCTCCTCCACCTACATATCTCCCTCGTATCACACTTCTCACAATGCTCTCCACGATTCGGCTTAAACCGCTTATTCCTTATACTCTCAACAACCCTCTCAGCACCTTTTACGGCCTTATCCACCTCAGAACTGGCAACATCAACAGGCACAACCTTCGAAGAATCACTACTCAAAAAAGCAATTGAACCGCCTTTAACCTGTCTCCCAACACTCTTCAGACCAGCCGCATACATCCTAACCTGCATCTCAGCCTCATCCATACTCACCGAACCCTCAATCTCCTTATAGTCCAACGTCTTATAGTCCCTAACCTCTTTATCACCCAACACGTCAATCCTCCCCGTAACCGTCGCACTATGAATAGGAAATTCAATCCTGTACTCCGCCTCACCACTCTGCCTCAAATCATCACCAAAACTCTTAGCATAATTCAAAACACTCCTCCGCGCACCCTTCTTGTAATTCTCAAAAACCTCACCCGCGGCAAACGGCATAAAAAACTCGTTATCCACAGCACTCACAGCAGCAGTAATAGGCCCAAGCTCCTTATCCCTCCTAAGAAGCTCAACAGCCCGCCTCAAACAATAATGAACACCCTTACCAAAACCAATAGCTTCATCAAGCTCCGGCTGATACCCATAGATATTTCTCAACAAATACATGTAAGGACACCGCAAATACGCAGTAATCTCGCTCGCAGAAAAAGTCAACATGCCATCACCAGCCTCCAATTTTCCGACGGAAAAACTAGGAAGCTTAGCCTTCTTAAGTGACGTAATAACACCGAAATCCAGATCATCGATAAACTGGCTTCTACTCATGCTTTTCTTCATCCGTCTGAAATAACTAACAATCAAACCATCTCGTGCACGAGTAATCGCCACATAAAACAATCTCCTCTCATCCTCCAAATCGCCCTCATACCTACGCGCATCAAACAAATCACGTGGAATATCACACCAATTAAGCGCACGCCCAACCATCCTGGAAGGAAATCTTCCATCAACAGTCGAAAACAAGAATACAACCGGCCACTCCAACCCCTTCGCCTGATGCACAGTCATAATCTGAACCGCATCCACACCACGAATATCCTCAGCCGGTTGTTCCTCATACGCCCAAGCAGCATAACTATTCATAAACCAACAAAGTCCCTTCAAATCCTCCTTCCAATGAGGAGTTCTTCCACCAACTCTATTAGCAGTCTCGTAATCAGTCAGCAAGTTATTAAACCGACCCAAGTTAGCCATAATCGGCGCATCATTAAGATCAGTATGAACCAAACTACCAAAACCCAACGCAATCAACACATCTTGATATATGCTCGTAAAACTATCATACGAAGACTTCTTCGAATTAAGATCAGCCTTTATCTCCCTAAGCCTTGACTCCACACCACGCGACAACCTGTACTGATATACAGAACGCCAACAATCAAGCGCCGTCCAAAGAAGATCATCACCAGTTACTTGCTCACTCCATTTCCAAGGATCTTCTACCCAAAATCCTCTCTCATAAAACCAAGCGAAGATGCGTCCCATCGCTTGTGCCTCATCGCGTTTAAACAAGCCGACTTTTCCACCAACAATGTAGGGAGTTCTACGCCTCTTCAAAATATCCACAAGAGGCCCAGCGGCCAAGCTCACACTACGAGTAAGCACACCAATATCCGAATACTTCAAACCTCGCTTCTTCACCAACTCCTTTATCTGATCTGCAATCCAAACAGCCTCATCCTCAGGCAACTCCTCTTCCACTAAACCAATGAAACCATCTTCTTTACGCGTCGCCTCCATAGGCTCATAATGACCCTTCACGAAAGTACCAGCAAACTTGTTAGCATTAGCCACGATTCTTTTATCGCTTCTGCGATTCTCCCTTATAGTAACTGTCTCGGCGCCTTTGAACGTCTTCTCAAAAGAATCAAAAAACCTCTCATCCGAGCCCCTCCACTGATAAATGCTCTGGCGAGGATCACCAACAATGAATATCTCACCATTCTTCCCAACAAGACGAATAAACTCTTCCTGAGCCCTGTCAATGTCCTGATACTCATCAACAATGAGATGCTTAACTCCGCTCAAAGTCTCAGGATTCTCCCGAAGCTTCTGAACCGCAAGAAGAATCATACGTCCAAAAGTCAACAACTTATGCTTATCCAACAAATACTCATAATGCGCCAACTTCTCACAAAAATCAGGCGCCTTAGACTCAAGCTTCTTCCTATCGAGCATCTCATCCCAAACCATGTTAACCGTCCTAAGAAAAACCCGACAACTCTCAGAATAGTTGCGCTCATACTCATTAATCCCAATGTCCCAACCATGCCTCATCAAAAACGCAATTTCCTGATTCTCATCCAAAACAGTATAGTTACCAAACCTGAAATAATCATCAAGAACCCTCTTAGCATGAGCATGAATCGTCCCAACATACATCTCACCCAACCTTCCCAACTTACCCTCGTCAAGCTCACCCACTCTCTGGTAAATTCGACTCTTCATACTCTGGGCCGCCTTCTCTGTAAACGTAAAAGCCACAATCGACTCCGGCTTCACCGCCTCCACTGAAAGCAGGCAAACTATCCGCCTAGTTAGCGTCTCAGTTTTGCCAGCACCAGCACCGGCGATAATTCTGTTGTATCTGCTTTTAGAAAGGACTGCCTTCTTTTGGTCAGCTGACAACTTTGGCGGGCCGTCAAGAATCTTCTTAACTAAACCAGACGATGTCACTGTTTCAATCCATCCCGACGCGCAACCTTATGGTAACTAGCAGTGTACTAGCAAAAATGCCTTTTCTATTTCCCCACACTCGAACACTACAATAACCAATGGAAGACATACCAAAAGCAACAATAACCGTAAGATGATGATATCGAGTGCGAGGAAGAAATGCAAATGTTCATCGAAGTGGGCAAACTCGTTTCCTATCAGCGCGCGCACCTCACGAAACAAGGCAAGAAACTATCGCCAAGCGGAAGCCGAGACATTTCGGGAAGAGCAACAGAAAATGTGATCCGTGAACATTTCATGAAACAGGGACTAAACATCTCAAATACTCGCGTAGGAATCGAAGGCGCACCACTTGAGATTGACCTCATTTCTCTCAAACTTGGTATCAACCCCGCAAAAACCTCGTATTATCCACACGAAGTAGACACGGTTTTAGAAATCAAAAATAACGCAGTCGCCGACCGCGCGCGCTGAAAGTCAGTTTTCTTTATTGGAGAATAGTCTTTTAGGTCGTTCTGCACTGCTTATTGAGGAGGCATGAGACGTTGAAGAGAGGAGACGTTGTTAGATGCCGCAGTCTTGGGGAAGTGGGTGAAAGGGTATTAGCACCTGATCTTCTCAGTAAGGCAGGGTTCGAGAAAATCGAAAATCTAAATGAAAAATATGGATCAAACTATCCTTTTGCGGACATCTATGCTGAGAGAGACGGCAAAAGATACGTGTTAAGTGTTAAGACTAGAAACAAATATACAAATCATGGAAAAATAAATGATCGGTACAAGCTGGATAATCCAGATAAATCCAAAGAAGTTTCCACACGCTTCGGCGCTGTACCCGCATTCTTGACTATTTCAATAGAAGCCGACAGGAATATCTACAGTGGCTACTTCGGAGAAATATCAATGTTAAGAAAGGATACTGGTGTACCTATGAGAAATCCAGATGAAGATTATGAGTGTCTTGGAAAAAACGTAAAAGGTGAGTTTGACCTTTCGAAATTTACGAATGCACACTAGGTCGATCTAGCTTCAGGACGCGCTACGAAACGCGAAGTCAGGAATGATCGGTTAAGTATTATCTTACAGAATACAGGTCAGAAGAGTTTCCCAGTCTTCTCGATTCAGCTTGTTCAAAGCTTTAGGAAGCTTGAGCTTGTTGTAGAGAAACTTCGGAAAACCCTTGTATTCGACTTTCGTTATCTTGCTCCAAGTTACCTTTCTCTGGTTAGGATAAAGATGCGAATTCCTAGTCAAATCCACATTTTTCATTTGATCCTCAATCGTTCCCAACGCCCAAACATAGCCATTCGTAACAACAACTACCTGGTCGCCGGCCTGCATTTCCCGTATGAAAGTCTTACCCTGAGGCGTGTTCTTTTCCCAACCAATCGCGATGTAGTTGTGGCGAAGCCAATCGCCCAGTATTAACGACTTGGTCTCGTCAGGATCCTTTTCCCTGTGACCTGCAACAATCTTCCAATACTGCAAACAACCACCAACTTGAGGTTGTCCAAGTTGGCTTATAAAATCTGCGACCGAGATAAAGCCTCGCGCGCTATGAAAAGGTATTGAAAACCATCAGAAGACCTATAACCGTTACGTCATCATGACCAATAAAGAATTGACGCATAGTGTTTTTACGCAGTTTTTGGGCAGATGAAACTTGAAAGCGACACCTTTTCGTCAGTTTTGATCGAACTCAACGTTCTTTCCAATTCGACTCTGTAGCCTGTGTTTGAAAAGAATAACATGGCTGCCTCTTTGCAGAAAGGTAAGTCATCGATCTGTCGAAACTTCATCAATGCGAGCAGCTTCTCGTAATCCTGAACAATTGATTCAACCCTTCTTTTCATTATTCCAGCGTGTGGTCTTTCATCCATCGTTGGATGATAGACTACCTCAATCGCCAGATCAAGAGCTGGAAATTTCTGCTGGGTCGCACTTTCTAACAAGTCTTTGTACCTCTTGCCCGAAACTATGTTGAGCGTGTTGGAGGAAACGTAATCCGAGTTCAACACCACTAAATCTATTCGTCCTCTTTTGGCCGCAAACCTTGGGTTTTTCAGTTTTTCTCGTTTGAACTCATCTTCTGTAACCATTCTGAAGTTGTAATGCTCCATGAGACATCTGAATGGTGTTGGATATTCATGATGTACGCGACCTACTTGATTGCCATCTTTGGTTTTGACAAACAAGCTGCCTTCGTTTGAAAGGAGATTCGTGGTTATCAAGGCCAACTCAGAATGAATATCATGTTCTGTGAAGAATCTGTAAGGGTTTTCCCTGAAGACTGGTTCAACTTGATCTAGTATTTGACGCAAAACAGTCATCATTCAAAATCGACCTTCTCCAATACTTCCTTGGTTTCCAATTAATAATGCGTTCACTTTAATTGTCTAATGGTTTTCCATTTGATGTCTTTGTGTTCTTTATTCTTGGATTTCAGGAAACTCCACCACAGTATGTCAAACACTCTTACTTTTGTCAAATTCAAGAACGAGACCTCGGAATGGACCTTCCGCAAATTACTGAAAGTCTCTTTCAAGAGAAAATTGTCATAGTAGTCGTTGAACAGTTGATGCCAATCTCCTTCTTTCCATTGAGGTTTCAATGATCTATATTCATCTTGAAGCGGGTTGTCAATGATAGGAATGATCTCAGGATAACGAGTGTGAAGGATCTTTGTTGCCTTTGAGAAGCCGATTCCTGGAATGTCGTCCAGTTCTTCGGCGAGTTCATGAAGCTCGAGAGTAAGTCTGTCTTTTTCCTCATGTGTCTTCTCAATAAAGGTATCTAGGACTAAACTGAAGATACCGAGATTCTTGTGGTTTCTTATCAACTCCTTGCATTTCTTGAGAACGCCGTTTTTGGTGCGAGCTCCGATTAGACCTACTGAGTCGTAACTGCTGTCATCTCTTTTTCGTTTCCAGTCGTACCCAGCAAAGAAGTCACTTTGGAAACAGTAAGCTTCAATCAAAGCCTCTGGATAGTCAACTTCGAAGACTCTATTTCTGAATAGAGTGAATTTCAGAGAAAGCTGCTTCCAATCTAAAAGATTTCTATTTGCTACTTTATAAAACAAAGAGTTCTGCAAATCTTTTTTTTCTCTTCTTGGGAAAGTTAGAAACTAGTAAGTTATAATAATATGAAGATACGAACTCATGGTTCAATCCAAGAGGTAATTGGGGGCAATCTGGTGAAGAAGAAAACCCTTGAATTCCAGAACGAGGCTCGATTTAGGAAATACTTTGAGAAGAACTTGGACAAATTCGGTGTTCAATCGATCAAATTGAGTCAAGAAGTCACGCCTGACTACGTATGCATTATGAAAGATGGATCTGTGAAGAATGTTGAAGCAGAGCTCGATGCCCAGAGTTTCCTGCAGCACGCCCATGATGAAATAAAAGTTGATCTTATTGTCTGTGCAGTATCGTCCGTTGATAGAATTCACGGAATTCCGGTAGTAGCTCTTGACTACAGACCCTCTGAAGTTGTCATCGTGGCAAGTTCCGAACCAAAATGGGCCGAAGAGACTTTTTGGAAGAAAAATCGTTGGAGATGGATTGCCGTTGACGAATCAAGGTTTCCTGAATACCTGGCACTCTACGTGAAGAAACCTGTGATGGCTATCGACCGTTTTGCCAAGATAGACGACAAGAAGATAGAAACCCGAGATGACGGTAAGTTCAGTTTTGACTTCGAATGGAAGACCAAGCTAGGGCACCCCATTAAAAGCGGTCAAAGGATTAGAGGCATTCAAGGTCGATGGTATGTCAGTCTCAGATCATTTCTTTCAGCAAGAACCCTTGACGACCTAAAGCAAGAGTGATAGCGCGCGCCAAACTAGGAGTAACCGACACAAAATCCTTAAATGCATTGAAACACCTTGAAACCCGACAATGCATTGCTGCCGGAAACATAATCTCAAATTACACAATTTTCCTTGAAGTCAATCCCCAAACTGGCGTAATAATGGGCGGAGAAACACGCAAGCTTGTTGGCTGATCAACCATGGTTTGATGAGAAGCATTGAGCTTCATATTTGCGAATCCAATCCTTCATTCGTTGACTTTTCACATCATATCCATAATAGGCAGCTTTGAGATTGATGTATGCACCGCAAGCCTTTATTGCCTCGTCGTAGCGCTGTTGTTTGGCACAGATAATTCGCAAACGTTCATATGGAAATGAACCGTCGAAACCTCTATCTACTATGTGCCAATATAGGCGTTTTGCGTCTTCAAGCTTTCCTTCCTTCTCCAGTCCAAAAGCTTGACCCTCAAGGGTCAAAATGTCGGTGTTCCTAAGCATGTTCGATTCCGTTTGCTGTGAGGGCGAAACACTCCTGTCTTCCTTTAGGTTACGATTTGTCTCGACCTCTGACTTAAAGCCCAGAGATGACCTTGTCCAAACCTCCTTTTCTGCCGTTAGAACATTGGACGAAATCAGACCAAGCATTGATGTTAACTCATCCTCGAATTCTCTTGATACATCACCTGTTCCGCTCTTTGCATGAACGATTTCATGTAAGAGAGTTGCCGCATAGTCTCTCAGACTTCTCAATTGGGTTCTTTTGATTATTATTGTCCTTTCAGAAGCCTCCCACAATCCAGCTGCTTCTCTGTAACCCATTGTTTCCATTCTCATCGTTTCGGAGATTAGTATTCTCTCGATATTTCCAGGCAAACCCCCGATCAGACCAGCTATTTGTCTGGTCCTATCGAATATCATTCGTTCCTCTTTTGTCAATTCACCAGGACTCACAAACTTGAAATCAAAGCTTTGGTTCCATTCATCCCTAAATCCTTCTAAGTCGCGAATCACATTTCCTGAATAGTCCTGAAGACCACTTATTTTGTCCCTCACGTTCTCAGGTATAGTGATCACTCGAAGTCCATCACTTTTTGCGCGGTCCACCATATCTCTAGTCTCTTGAAGTTGAGAGGGAGTGAGAAAAATCACTTTTTCTTGAGCGTTCAGAAGCTTGCATGCATGAATAGCCACATCGTTCCATTTCAATTCATCATGAATGAAACCAGTTTCATAACCTCGAAGATCACGAGCCAATAACTCCGCCACTTCCTTCTTTTCGCAAGCTAAAAGCACAGCTTTGATTCTGTCAGCATAGGCAGTTCTTCCCAGGTGTATTTTCTCCCTATTCAACGCCTTGCGCATTACTTGTGTTATTGAGGTTATGTTATAAGAGAAAAGGAAATTCTCTTCCTCAGCTACCCTCAAGCCGTTTATGTAGATCTTGGACTGATTCACTTTCTCAAGAACACTGCCGTAATGAGTCTCCTCAAGTGGAATTTCACCTGAGAATTTTAAAAAGAAGCTTTTCGCGGTTTCTATATCCTTATCTGTACATCCTTCGAGGATGAATTCTGTGCCCTGCAAATCCTTGTCGCCAGGACGAGAAATAGATGCATGCAGTGTAATTATGTCCTGAAATCCATGTTTTTCCGACTTCATAATAGTAATGTCGCCATACTTGGACCTGACCAAGACTCTAACTCCATGTCGGTCGAAGGTTGCCAAGGCGTCTTTCAGACCAACGCCGAACTTGCCTATTACTAGATTTGGGTTCGCCAACTTTTCCTCATTTTCATTTTGAGTGAGGTGTTGGTATTTGAGCCCACGTCCAAAATCCCTTATGTGCCATTTGCCTGTTCCGTCTTTGAATATCTCAATTTCTTTTGTTCTAGTAAGCAGTTGCTCATCGAGTGCATTGGCTATTATTTCTCGTATCGCGTGATAGATTTCCCAGTCTTCGAGCACTTTCTCAATGTTGAGATCGAATAATCTGATGCCTGAATCTTCCATTTCAGACTCTTGCCCACTATTGGTTCATCTAGAAAACAAAAACGATCTTAAGCTTTCCTTGTACTCGAATTGCCTCGCACGCGCCGCCTTTTCGGTTGACCAATCGCACAAGCTAGACATCATTCTAACTTTTGTGCCGTTTTGAAACAACCATCTTTTCGTCGAATTTGACAGTTATGCTTGGCTCGTTCTTCTCTTTCCTTGGTTTTTCGAAGCTAATCTCCCACGGGTTGTAGATTTGTGTCCGGTAGAGAACGTATGCGTCTGATCGAGATACTCCGGGCCCCCTCATTCGCTTTTCAAACTGGGCGTCTGGTGTCTTATTGTTGACAATGTATCCATACACTAACCGCCATGCTTCCATTGAATAGATAGTTCCATGACACTTTACAGTTTCCTTATTACCTTGCATTTCATATCGCCTTGCATCAATCATTGACATTAAAACTTAAACCTTATTAACACACAATATTTACCGAGAATCTACTTTCACTCGGCTGATCAACTTCGTTTCTGCGAGGCGCCCTCTATAATCGTAGATTTTGTGTGGAAGAGTTACCATGCACACAGAATGGAATAATACGGAACCTTCGAGCACGCGCAGACCGCGCAAAACTTGGAGTTGTATATCTTGGATTCATAAAGCCTAGAAATACACTGGGGATAAACCTAAAGGTTATAGTGTCCTAAAAGGTGTTCTATACGAAGAAGGATAAGCCCCGAGAAAACGAAGAAAAATACTATTGTTCAGTTTGCGGTGCAGAGATCAGCGAGGAAGACTATGAGGCTTATGATGGCATGTGTTGGGAATGTTGGGATGACCAGTTGACAGAAGAGTCTCTCGACATGTTCGGTGACTTCATGTGAGCGAAGAAGAATACACGTGTCAAAGGTGTGGTCGAAAAATCAGTCAGGAAGAATACGAGACTTATGACGGAATGTGCCCCGAATGCTACGAAATAGAAATAGACGAACTCGACTATGAAGACGAAGACCACTAAACCTAACGTAGCATCCGCTTTTGCCTGTGAATTCGAAATATGGAGCGAGATATGATACGGCAATGTGAATTTCCAATTCAGAAGTAACTAATCCCGCGACTGCAATCAATGAAGCAATTCAGGGTTGAAGTATCTTGAGTACCCCAGAGTTGGAAATGAGCACTGTAGAAAAGATACTCTCTCAACCCGCAAAGTTGTCAATCGATCAGACGGAGGCAGTTTTGTCCAAAGCGCGGTACAACCGCGTAATTGCAGGAGCCGGCGCAGGCAAGACCGAGACACTGACTCGCAGAATTGCCTACCTTGCTTTAGCGGATGAGGTACCCCCGTCTTCTATCGTAGCTTTCACATTCACCGAGCGAGCCGCGCGGAGCATGAAGAGCCGCATCTACCAAAGAGTTACCGAGCTGAAGCCAAGCAAGCTCAACGTGCTAGGTGAAATGTACATAGGCACAATTCATGCATACGCAAAAAGAATCCTCGACGACCATTTCCGATACGGAAACTACAGCGTCCTCGACGAAAATCAAGAAATGGCGTTCTTAATGAGACACGGGTGGGACCTTAACCTGAGAGACTACCACCCGAACTATTCCGAAAGCTGCAGAATCTTCTCAAGAACTGTAAACATGGTCTGGGACGAAATGCTTAGCAGAAAGACGCTCGAGGAGAGAGTGCCAGGTTTCTTCGAACGTTTGGTTCGCTATGAGAATCTTCTCGATAGGCATAAACTGTTGACCTTCGGCAGAATGATACTTCTGGCCGTCCTGAGGCTGAAAGAAGCGCCCGACACACTGAGCTACGTCAAACATCTGATCGTGGACGAGTACCAAGACATAAACCAAGCTCAAGAAGAGCTGATAAGCCTCGTGGGAAGTCACGGTGAGATATTTGTGGTCGGCGACCCGCGTCAGAGCATATATCAATGGCGAGGATCGGATGAAAGGTTCTTCGAATCGTTCTCAGAGAGGTTCAAAGAAGCGAGAAACGTCACAATAAGAGAGAACCGCAGAAGCAGCAAGAAAATAGTCACTAACGCGAACAAGTTTGCAGGCACTTTCCAACGAAAATATGAACCGATGCAGCCTACGAAGCCCGAAGAAGGACTCATAGGCACTGTCTGTCACAGTAATCCTGCCTATGAAGCCAACTGGATCGTAAACCAAGTAGAAGACCTCGTGGCAAACCGAGGCTTGAAGTATTCTGACATCGGCCTACTTACCAGAAGCGTGAGTCTTACGGCAGGACCGCTTGTTGACGAGTTCAAGGCTCGGAGAATTCCTTACATTGTAGGTGGAAAAGTGGGCTTGTTCAAAAGGGACGAAGCGAAAGCTGTGGGCTGCATTTTTTCCTGGTTCTGCGAAGACGGTTTTTGGGTTGAGGATCCGTGGAAATGGAACGAAAAGATATCTGGCGATGATCTCCTGAAAGCCGCTCTTGAATTCTGGAGGGCTGCTTATCATCACATCGTTCCAGTAGAGGCTGAAACAAAACTCCGGAAGATCAAGGGAGACCTCAATTCCACACCTTCTTCTTACCGCAACTTCACAGCAATTTACCACGACGTGCTGGCCGTGCTCGGGTTCAAAGAACTGGATCACGATAACCCGAACGATGCCGCTTTGATGGTCAACCTCGGCAGATTCCATAATCTGCTCACCGATTACGAAACTGCCAACAGAATTGGAGGCAGAACTCCGCACTGGAAACAAGACCTCCGAAACCTCTGCTGGTTCATCAACAGCTATGCTTCACAAGCCTACGATGAACAACCTTCAGACAACATACGCGGCATAAACGCTGTCCAAATCATGACCATCCACCAAGCCAAGGGACTTGAATGGCCTGTTGTAGTGCTGTTTTCAACTGTTAGGAACCGATTTCCACCCAGAAGTGTCGGGAGGACGCAGATCTGGTGCAACATACCACGAGACATGTTTGACGCTGAACGGTACGAAGGAAGCGAAGAAGATGAACGGCGACTGTTCTACGTCGCCATCACGCGAGCTCGAGACGCTCTATTAATAAGCTACTTCGCTCAGCAAAACGGCCAAGTCAAACGGAGCCCTTTCATTGAAGACATTGATCTCGGACTTGCCACCCGTCTACAGCCTGTTGCACTTCCGCCAATGCAAATCGGCCCAGCACAAATCTCGGATGAAATGCTCACTTTCTCAGCCAGCGAAATAACCGCATACACAAGATGCCCCTACATGTACCTGCTCAGGGAAGTCTACGGTTATCAACCACAATTGAACGAAGCCATCGGGTACGGCAAAGGCGTACACTTCTGCCTCAGAAGGGCCGTAGAACTCGTGAAGAGAGATGGACAGAACCCAATCGCAGCCGCTGCAACGGCAATCGACAAGGACTTCTATATGCCGTACGCAGGAGGTCAGGTCCTGGAAAACTACAAAAGAGGCGCAAGGGAAGCCGTAGTGCTATATGCAAGGAACCACGCAGTAGCCCTCGGCGAAAGCAGCGAAGCCGAATACAGAATTGAATTTCTTATCCATAATGCTACGGTGATGGGAAGGATCGACGTCCTGGAAAACAAGGAAGTCAGAGACTATAAAACGTCTCATGACTATGTTGAACCGAATGAAGTTGCAATGCAGATCAGGATTTATGCCGCGGGTTTGAGGAAACTGGGAAGACAAATCGACAAAGGGTCCGTCGCGTACTTGTCAAGTGAAAACGTGAACATTGAAGCCATCGACGTAAGTGAACCCACCGTAGAATACACCGTGCAAGAAGCGGAGAAAGTAGTAAAAAGCATCATAGACGGGAGTTTCACTCCGAAACCAGGAACGAGTTGCCAGAAATGCGACCAAGGACCAATCTGCCGATGGAGACACAGACTGGCAAATGACGCCCTAGCCATCCAGGAAGTAGCATCTCACGCTCATTGAACTGATACATCTCAGCAAAACTATTAGTGATGCAATCTGAATAATGAACTAGTCAGGGCGGATGATGTGAAATGAGCGAAATTCTTGGGTACGGAGAAGACGCTCTCACCTTGTGGGCCTTGAAACGACATATATCCACTATTCTGAATCATTTCAAAGATTCAAGTTCGCCTTCAGACTGCTTAGTTTTCTATCGGCCAAGTTTCGGCAGGCGTGCTAAGGTGAATTCGTCAGTGTTCGGAGAGTTTGATGCCATTGTAGCATCTCCACAAAACATCTATTTGATAGAGAGCAAATGGGACAACCTTGTTGAATCCAAAAAGGACGAACTCGTTATTAGAAGAGAACAACTGATGAGACATCAGATCTTCACCTGGTACTTAATACACTGGAAAAAGAAGTACTCCAACAAGTGGGCAGACTTCATAGAGGAACAACAAAGCACCTTCAACTTCGGAGGAAAGACCATTGCTCCTGCAAACAGTCTACTCGCGAAAAATCTCGAGTTTGTACTAAACAAGCTGCTGGAACGTTGCGAGGCATTCTCATCTGAGAACAACGTCAAGAACATTCTGCTCTTTTTCTACAGAGGGAAGTCGAGAGCTCCCCTCAAAATCAACGAAGCTTTCACACCGATTGCCATTGACTATGGAAAAGCAGCTCCAAGCAACTTCATCTCACTCTAGAAAGCCTTAGCTGCACTACTTCAAGATTTCATCAAGATGAGTTATTTCAAGTACGTCCAATCCTCTTCTTCTCATCTCTTGTACAAGCTCACGATAGAGAGGATGCAATCTTCCAGGGTTGTAGTAAAAGTATGCAACGTTGTACCGCTGCAGCACATCGAAAGCATCATCGAATAGTTTCCTCTTATCGAAGGATGTAACAGTTTAGCGCGCGCGTTCTGGAGCATCGTCTACCAGAGCATCGCAACTTATCTCGGCCTTGTACCTGTACGGTCCTAATGAGTGAAAACCATCATATTGAATTCTCATGAGTTCAAGCCAGTTCATAACGAATGTTCGCGATCTCATTGGTCTGGCGGTCGCTACGTGTATTTTGAAACTACCGTCTCTTAGGGTTTTCAGTTTCTCCGCCAAGTTACTTTCCGTAGGAGATAACTTCTCCCATTCAGCCCATACTTCTTCCTGCAATCGAAAGATATCCTTAGGAAGCATAGAAACTGAACCGACTATTTTATGGGACTTAATGTCCTTCTTGGATACGACATAACCCAAGTGTTCGCTAGCTTTCTTACACCAACAACCAATAGTATCAGCTAGTACATTGTCAACGTCAAAGATGATCTCTTCCAAGTCTTTCACTGTCTAATGAATGCTGATAGTAAGAGTCCAGCCTAGAGTTGTCAGAATTAACGGACTTTTCCTGACTCAAAAACTCCAAGACCTCTTTGGCCGACTTAATGGCGGTTGCCCCCATATCGATAAACGTTTTAAATCCTCTTTTTGCCGAATCATTTCCCTTGGGTTGCAGCGCGAAAACTCTGCGCTTCTGGGCCAAAGCAATTCTTACCTGATGGACCGTACCACCTTCTTCATCAGATTCTACTGCTACTACACAACGAGAAATCCCGCTAGTTATTCGGTTTCTTTGCACGAATTTTGCCGGTGCAGACTTATTGAAAGGAGATTGGAACGTCTCGCTTAAGATAGCCCCTCTCTTCTCGATATCTTTCGCGAGTTCAACATGCTCTTCAGGATATATAGGTTCCATCCATGCTAGGACAGCAACGCTTCTACCCTTCGGTGCTTCCAATGCTCCGCAGTGAACCCACTCGTCAACTCCCTTGGCAAGACCACTCACTATTGTGTAACCCTTCTCAGCCAGAGACTTGGCTATCTTTCTAGCCATTAACCTGCCATATAACGACGGATTACGCGTACCAGCCATTGCTACGCAATTACTGAAATCTAACAATGTGCCTTTATGTAAGAGGACTAGTGGAGGCTTTTCTATAGTCCTCAGCACTTCGGGGTATTCTTTATCAACATAACGCATAACCTTCACGTTCTTTGATCTAAGCGTCTTCAGTTCTGCTACAAAATCTTGCAGCCGAGTACGTTCAATATTTCCAATGAACCTCCTAGTTGTCTGGTCATCAACTCCCAATTTGCTAAGGAATGGGTACGGTGATCTCCAGAGGGGCACAAGCGACCCGCACTCCTTAAAAACACGGACTATTTCTGGAACTGGTACCAACCAGTTTCTGTCTTGAAAGGCTAACCAGTAGGCATTCTCCTCAACCAGTCGATGTTGAACTGACTCTAAAGGTTTGGTCTGATCCATGCTTAATCACCGTGTCCAACGTCGCGACCTGCAACCAGCACGTTTACAATTTTAGCACCAGCCTGAGTGAGGATTTCAGAGCATTCGGAAACAGTTGCACCCGAAGTGTAAACGTCGTCAACAAGCATGATTCTGTTGCTATCAACTGCTTTGATATCAGCTACTTCATACAGGCCTTTGACTACTTGCCATTTTTCGTTCCAAGACAGGTGTTTCATGTCCTGCGTCCTAATCTTTCGCAAAGCCTCCAAGTATTCTATACCTGTGTTCTTACTTATTATTTTTGATAATTCGACCGCTTGATTGTACACTATTTCCGGATTATTTCGGGCCTTCTTAAGTTCAGTTTGGAATTTCGGTACAGGAACTATGACGTCCATTTCTCGGAGTTCCTTGAACCTATTTTGTATGCACAAACTCAAGCCTAGGCCCAATGGTATTGCATATCGAGGGTATAGTTTCAATCCTCTAATGTGGTTGCTCAGAAAATCAGTCCACCCGATAGCGGTTGGCGAACCGAGGGACGGATAGTACGCCCCCATAGCATAGACTCTCTCAAAACCATAGCTCTTCCAGTGCCAGCTACAATCATCAACGGTCACATTTGGACATGCGCATTTCCGACAGCAGGGGTCCTGAATGAACAGATACCTGCCCTTTAGTATTCTGTTGGAGTAGACCTCAATACCTTCCTCCGAATAAGTACATTGCCACATTCATGAGTACTCCTTTCAATTCAGTGCTAATCCACCCATGCATCAGATTGAGACTAGTCTATTTTAGGTCTTTCGTATGCTCAATCACTCAGAAAAAAGAGGGGATTTGCGGGAGATGTCGCCACCTCTGCGCAGTTACAACCAACACGCCAGCCTTTTAGACTAACACGCCAGGTTTTTTTGCTGGTGGGTTACTTGCGTTTTCTGAAGGAAGACTCACGTTTCTTCTGGTTTTTTGTTGCCGCTCGAGAGCTTGTATTTGTTCTTCACAATCGTTTTGAATACAGACACAACAATCTAATGCGCGCGCTTCTGATAGAAGCGTACAAGAAAGGTTTCTAGATTTCGGAGCGCGCGCTCTAATCGCTAGCGTTCATTCTAATCATGGATATTGTTTTTATGATGGGACGAGGCGCAGAGCGGACTGCCTAACGGTGCACAGACATAGCTTAACGCCGACGACAAGTAAATATCACAGATATCGATTCTTGGTTAGTATACCTTATTATCAACTGAACAAACACTTTAAATCTCAGCCGTTTAGAAAAGAGAAGGGGTCAACATGGACCAAGAAGGAAAGGAAGAATATACCGAATTCCTCAACCTCATAAGAATTTTCATTTCCATGCTTAGCGAGAACGGCAAATTGATCACCAAAATGGGAGAAATAGAGAAGAGATTTCCGAACGAATTCAAGATGATGAAAGAGTTCTCTCCAGAGAAACTTGATGCTTTTGTGGAAAAAGCGCCGCCAGAAATTGCGGGCCTGTTCCTGAAAATAATGCTCAGGGCAGCGGCTATAGGACCGAAGACTAGCAGAGCAATGGGACTGCCGGCTGAAGAAAAACTAGAACTTGGGAAGCAGATAAACGAGCTCGTAAAAGATCTGGAGATCCTCTTGAAAAAAGTTGAAGAGGAGAGCAAGAAATGAGCCTGGAATCACAACAGCTGTTTTCGGATTTGTGGTCATCAATCAAAGAAGGACTGATCTTGATGTTTTTCCCCTCTGATTGGCTGCACCCAATAGAAAAAGCAGCACAGTACATTTCCACAAAGTTCGAACAGAACGTTGTTTTGGAAACAGACATGCTTCTAAAGCAAACAACGCTGAAAA
>Ga0315280_10003286_pt1 | contig 25009 bp, 27 predicted proteins | sample YL17G06_40_MG_FD_203697 | JGI IMG/M metagenome (GOLD analysis project Ga0315280, IMG submission 203697) | Sediment microbial communities from Yellowstone Lake, YNP, Wyoming, USA - YL17G06_40 | ecosystem: Environmental > Aquatic > Freshwater > Lake > Sediment | place: USA: Wyoming | collected...
CCGTCGAAGAAGCCGTGAAAGCATGGGCCGCCGAAGAAGAATAGACGCGTGAAACAGCTCTGGATGGGTCGCTTTCGAAAGAGATGGTTGTCACCACAGTGAATCAAACAATAGATGATAGGAAAAACCGCAAATCCTTTACTAGTATCAAAGTTTTTCTTCAGTCCTCCGAAACTCCTTGATTCACGCGCCCGCGTGCTATGAGGCTGCGGGTCTTAGGCAGAGAGAGACAGGGGATATTATAATATAATTTAGAAATAATGTTATATAAAGTTTATATAATAAAAAAAAGAAGAGAAGAAGAGGAGAGAGGGAGTGGAGAGAGTTGTTGGTGTGGAGAGAGTTGTTAGTAGTAGTGTTGAGAGAGAGAAGATTAAATTTTAGAAGCACCATTAGGGTAACCTTTTCCATCTCATTATATGATTAAATCATCTATCCTCATACTATCATTCAAATTTCGAGAAATACGTCGAAAAGCAGGTTAATATCCAATATCATCTGGGAGAGGCTTCCTTCACATACATCTAATATTCCTCCACGATCTGATTTGTCATGAGGAGGATGATTCACGCCGTCCAGCACAGGGTCCTCGGCGTCGTGGGCGTGTCCAAGTCCTTCATCATTGAAGACCAGGAAGTCGTCCTCGTCGACACGGGCTTCTCGAAGGGCTCCGCTCGGCGGATCATAGGGGCCCTCAACGGGCTGTGGAAGTCCCCGGAGGAAGTGGGGCTCTACATCATAACCCACAGACACACTGATCACGTTGGAGGCCTGAGTCTCCTCAAGGATACGTGCAAGTTCAAGGTTGCCGCGCACAAGGACGAGGCGGCGCCATCGCCAAGAAGACGGGCGTGGAGGTGGACATCAAGATGGACGATGGAGATATCCTTCCCGAATGCGGCGGAATAGAAGTCATTCACGTGCCCGGGCACACGGCGGGCAACATCTGCCTCCTCGTTGAAGGGAGCCTGATAACGGGAGACACGCTGAGGAGTCGGAGAGGGAAGCTGAGGCCCCCTTCATCCCGGTTCTCCGAGGACTCGGCGGAGGCCCTGAAGGGGCTCTCGCGTCTCGAATCCCTGGACTTCGACGCCATATACGTCAGCCACGGCGATGACCTGATCACAGGCGGGAAGGAGGAGCTCTCGTCGTTCCTGGGTCGCATCCGAAGCGCCATCTGATCCTTCGGAGTGTTCAATTCTTAAACCTCTAGCAACAATAGCGCTGCGAGGTTCTCTCGATGCTGAAGCAGGTGTTGGAGGTCCACGAGCTGCTCGACGGCGCGGACGCCTCTGGAGACAAGGTCGCGTCACTGCTCCGCTCGCGCGGTCTCGGAGACATCTCCGTCAAGACAATCAAGGGCGAGCGCGGCCAGACGGACTTCATCAAGATCCGCATCCCGGGCACGGGTGGGAAGACGGCCGGAGGCTCGGCGCCGACCCTCGGCGTCATCGGCCGGCTGGGGGGCGTCGGAGCGCGCCCCGAGATGATAGGCATAGTATCGGACAGTGATGGAGCCGTAACGGCCCTCTCCGTCGCGCTGAAGCTGGCCGACATGATGGGCAGGGGCGATCGGCTCGTGGGCGACGTGGTTGTTGCCACCCACATCTGCCCGAGGGCGCCCATCACGCCCCACAAGCCCGTGCCGTTCATGGGCTCGCCCGTCGACATCGGCGTCATGAACCGCGAGGAGGTAGACGAGGACATGGACGCGATCCTATCCATCGACACGACGAAGGGGAACAGGATCGCAAAGTGGCGGGGCTTCGCCATCACCCCGACCGTGAAGGAGGGCTGGGTGCTGAAGGTAAGCGACGACCTCCTGGACATCGTGGAGATAACGACGGGCCGCATCCCCAGGGTATGCCCCATCACCACGCAGGATATCACGCCCTACGGAACGGGCCTGGACCACATCAACAGCATCGTCCAGCCTGCTACCGCCACGGACGCGCCCGTCGTCGGCGTCGCCATCACGACCGAGACAGCCGTTCCCGGATGCGCCACGGGCGCCAGCCACGCGACCGACATCGAGGAGGCCGCCCGCTTCGTCCTTGAGGTCGCGAAGGCCCACGGCAAGGGGCTCTGCAGGTTCCACGACGAGGAAGAGTGGGACCTCATCGTGAGGAGATACGGACCCCTGAAGATCCTACAGACCCTCGGAAGAAACCCCTAATCCGGCTATTTCGGTTCTGGTGACCCGGGAAACGCCTCGGATGATGCCCCTCCCACGAACAGTTTGAGAAGAATATCGCCTCCCCGATTTTTTATTAGCAGTCCCAGCAGCAGGGCTCCCAGAGAGACGTGGACGATCGTCGACGCGTTCCCGATCCTATCTAAAGCGAAAAAAAACTCGCTTGGCGTGTCCAACGTTCCGAGGAGGGGCCAGAAGATCGGGTTGAAGGGGTGATTCGTGACATCCAGCAGGTCATGTGATAGAACGCCCAGATGACAGGAGACGATCAGACTCTCGGAAAAAATGCATTTCTCCCTTGCTCTCGATCTCAGACTAGGTTCTATCAACCCCATCACCCTTGGATACAGCAGGGCTGTGGAGGCCGCTGCCAAAAATGCCCCGATGGTTGCACCGCCCAACAGGCTGTGGAGGACCAGCCTGTTCAACGAGAATTGGTCCCTGAACAGCAGGAACATGATCGGAGTTTCCACATCGGGAAAGACCGAGCCGACTATTAACCCGGGTAGGCTGAGCCTCCCATCGAGCCTGTTTAACAGATAAGCAAATGGATAGTGGAAGGGACTGAGAGGCAATGATTCTGACCTTCCACATTAGCTCTCAACGGGGATCATAAAAGACATTCGTAAATGCGTGGCTAGAGTGGTATTTATTACACCTAAGCTGACTCCTTTAATGAGGAGAATGTTCGGCAAGATTCTGGTGGCTGTGGACGGCTCAGAGCCCTCCAACCACGCGCTCAATTACGCCCTAGAGATCGCCGACAGGTGGAGCTCCGAGCTCACGATCCTCGTCGTCGTGCCGAGGGTAATGATGCCCATCTTCCCCGACGAGGGCTTCGGCTCGGCGCCGATAACCGCCTACGGGGACATGGGCCAGTACTACGACAGGATGCGATCCGTTTATCAGAACGTCCTCGACGAAGCGGTTAAGCAAGCTCAGGAGAGGTATCCCAAGGTGAAGATCGTGCCGAGGCTCGATGAGGGACGCCCCTCGTCCGTCATAGTGTCCGCCGCCGAGAAGGACGGCGTCGACCTCATCGTCATGGGGAGCCGAGGGATCGGCGGCATCACCGGCTGGATCCTCGGGAGCACCAGCCGCCGAGTCGTCGAATCGTGCACCAAGCCGATACTCATAATCAAGTAGACCCTGACCATTCGCACAACGTTTTTCATCCGTTCACGCCACACAACTAGCTGAGGTGTCTTCCGTGGAGCAGCTCGAAGCGCTGAGGAGCGCGGGACGCATCGCCTCCAGGGTCCGTGGTCGGGCCCACGACGAGGTCGAGGTGGGGATGAAGCTCATCGAGATCTGCGAGGACGTCGAAGCCTGGATCCGTGAGCTCGGGGGCGAGCCGGCCTTCCCCTGTAACGTCGACATCAACCAGGTCGCTGCTCACTACACGTCCCCCCCGGGCGACCAGAGCGTCGTTCCGGAGGGCTCGATCGTGAAGGTAGACATCGGCGTCCACGTCGAAGGCCACATCGCGGACACCGCGACGTCCGTCTGCTTCGAGCCTGGGCTTGACCGGTTGCTCGAGGCGGCGGAGGCGGCCCTGGAAGCCGGGATCAGGACCGTGAGATCGGACGTGAGGGCCTCAGAGGTCGGCGCCGCCATCGAGCGCGCAATGAGGCGCATGGGCGTAGCGCCCATCCGGAACCTGACGGGCCACAAGATCGCGCGCTACGTCGTGCACGCCGGCAAGTCGGTCCCGAACGTCTCGTCCATCAACGGCCATCGGCTCGAGGCCGGCGAGATATACGCGATCGAGCCTTTCACGACGCTCCCGGGCGCCGCCGGCGAGGTCGGGGACGGTCCGCCTGGCTCCATCTACCTGTTCCAGAAGAAGCGCTCGGTCGACGGCGACGTCGCGAGGAGCATGCTCAAGCTCATCCAGTCTAGGTATCGGACCCTGCCATTCGCCCAGCGCTGGGTGCTCCGGGAGTTCCCCGGGCCTGAGGGGATAGAAGCGTTTGCCGAACTGCTGAACTCGAAATGCCTCTACGCCTATCCCCAGCTCGTCGAGAGGAGTCGCAGCCCCGTGGCTCAGGCCGAGCACACGGTCATCGTCACGGAGGACGGCTGCGAGGTCACGACCGCCTAGACCTCGACCTTTTCCTTCTCCTTCTCAGGCTTCTTGCGGCGGTTGATGCGCGTGATCACCATGCGGCCGTCGCAGTTTGTGCACGGGACGTCGTCTCTGAAGACGTAGTCGCCGGTCTCGAAGTCCCTCACCTTCTTGGTGCCGCACTTAGGGCACTCGAGGGTCGTGACAACGTCGACCTTGGAGGCGTTCAGCTTGTTTGGGGAGGGAACAGCCCGTGTGCGGAAGAACATGTAACCCATGACGGCAAACCCTGCCGTCCCAATGATGATGTAGGTGTTCGCCAGATCGGCATTATTCGAACCGTAGGCCTGGAACCCGAGGTAGAGGCTGAAGAGGGACATGATGCCTATGATGATCACCGCCAGGACCGTGATCCAGGACAGGCTCAGGTTACCGTACTCGACCCTGCTCTTTCCACCCATGCGACCACCTACTGCGCGATCCCCACCGTGTTGCCGACGCCCGCCACGATGACGACGTCACCCTCCTTCGTCCGCTCCCTGACAACCCTCTTCACCGCCTCGACCGCCTTGTCCGTGGCGTCGAAGAGGTCCTCCTCCAGCGGGGCGATGGTGGCGATGACGTCCTCCTTGATCGCGACGGCGTATAGGGGCACCTCGAAGGCCTTGGCGGCCTCCTCGATCCTGAACTTCTCAACGCCTGTACCTCCAATTATGGCGCCGATGCCGTCCGACACCTCCCCGTTCAACTCGCCCTCGAGCTTCCCCGCCGCGTCGATCATGACGATGGCCTTCACCGCGCCCTTATGCTCGTCTAGGGCGGTCTTGACGGCGTCGGCGGGCTTTCCGACCGTGGCGCCGGGCCCCTTCGACTTCATGACCAGAAGCGTCCTACCTTCCGAAGGCACCTCCGCCATCATCATATCCTTCGCGATCTCCCTCAACGGATGGCCGTGCATTATCTTCGCCGCCGTCAGGGCGCCAACGCCGTCGCCGATGGGCATCCCCTTCTGGAACGCCTGGAGCGCCGATGAATACCCCTCTATCTCCCGCATGAGGAGCGGGAGGACCATGTGGATCTGGAGGATTATGTAGATGTTCATCGTCTTCTTGCCGAGCAGGTAATAGTGCCTGATGACCTTGTAGAATACGTTCAGCGCCTGTGCCACCTCGATCAGGTTCTCGAGGTTGTTCACCTCACTTTCTGAGGCCGATGGCGCGATCGCTCTCACCTCCGCCTCCCATCGCTTCTCGCGGACGTTGAGCAGCTGCTCGAACTTGCCCACGAGGCCGGCGGGGTCGAGATCGGTGGGCGTTAAGAAGAAGTTGTCCATCAGGCGCTCGACCTGCGGTGTCGGATCCTCCGGGGGCTTGCCGATATCCTTAACGGTTTGGATCGAGACGCGGCGACCCTCGTCGCGGAGAGACTTGACCTTCCTCAGGCTCCCCTCGACCTGCCTCAGCATCGTCATTGTCTGTATGCGCTGCGCGTAGAATATGTAGATGATGAAGCTGAGGCTGAAGACGACCTGGAGGATCGTTCCGAGGTCGCTGCTCGGCTGGGTCAACTGACCTACCAACGGGTACATTGCACCACTCTGCAGTTCAAATTGGGTTCGAGGTTATAAATGTTCATGCTCGACAGAGGTTTTCATCGTTGTGTAGGCGGCGATGATGAACTTCTAAGCGCAAATATGATAATCATTTTGAAAAGGATTTTTATGTCGCCTTTTGAGTGTTTTAGGGAGAAATGTTCAGCTACGCCGCGAAACGCATCGTACGGGGCAGATCGATATTTCTGGCCTTTTTTCTAAGCGTAACCCTGGCGGTGACCCTCTTCTCGGGGATGCTGCAGGGCGCAGACACAGTTGGAATGGCCATGCTAGGCAAGGCCCTGAATTCCTCTGATGTCGACATCGTCTCTGGAGCTGAGAACAGGAACTTGACCAAAACCGCTCTAAACGAAGTGATGGAGACCATAGGCGGTGTCGAACATGTGAAATGGGTCGATCGCCTCGTCCGTTCGAAGCCCGAGGCCGTCACCCTGATAAAGGGGAATGCGTCGGTGCCGTTCATCTTCGTCGCCATAAGCAACAACTCAAGCCTTGCGCTGGGCATCTCCGGCATCGATGATCTGGAAAGAGGGAAGCTGTACATCGATGTCGGATCCACCAACGCCACCCTTTTTCAGCCGGGGGACAATGTCACGCTGAAATTATCCACTTACAACCCCTACGGGTCAATCATGGACATCCAGAATCGCTACTTCAATGACACGGTCGGCGAATTAGTGCAACTCGACGATAGGGCTTTCTCGATTATCATGGGAGAGGATTCCACCCAAGGAGATCTGTACGCTTTACTTCTGCGTGACCTCCTCATCGGGGCCGTTTCATCCATCAGAAGGGTGCCCCACAACTTGATCATCATGGGCGAGGCGACCTTTTGGGACATTCTGGACTCGATCTACGGTGAGAGGCGGATGCCTTCCTGGGTACTAATTCCCGAGGTGATCGTGGGTCTTGATAGGGGCAAGCTCGTTACCCCCTGGGATATCCCAGGGTCTAAGAAGGCTGTTGGGCTAGTCAACGAGGAGATAAACAGTGTGGGGGCTCGCTATGGCTACGCGCCGGCAAACTATCTGGGGGCGATGCTAGATTTCATCGAGGCAAAGTCGAATGAAATCAAGACGAGCGTCCTGATAGTCGCGCTCCCCGTCTTCTTCACGGCTTGGTACCTCGGACAGACGGTCTCGGACATCACCCTTGGCCAACGGCGCAGGGAAATCGGCATCCTCCTTGCACGTGGCCTCACCCAGAGGCAAATTTTCTACATCTTCATCCTGGAATCCCTGCTGGTGAGCCTCCTGGCTGGCACCGCCGGAATACTGATAGGGGCAGCGATTCTGCCTCTCCTCGCCCCAGGCTTGGGCGCCCAACAGACACTTAGCTCCATCTCACCCATAACCACAATAGCCTCGCTAGCTTTTGGCGGTGCCCTGACACTCTTGGTCGTGTATCGACCAGCACGGAGAGCCACACGTATCAACATCGTCGATGCTCTGAGAGAGTATGAGAGCGACGAGGAGGGGGGGGCTGTTGGCTCTTGGCAGGAACCGTTGCTAGCCTTGTTACTCGGCGGGTACAAGGTAGCCATGATGCTATTCGGCGTGAATGTGGATTCCCTTTACCCATCGACTGACAACATAGTTGTCTCCATACTCTACTCTACCTGGTGGGGCGTGGATTACATCCTCACGTACATCGGCCCCTTGCTCTTCTTCTGGGGCCTGACGAAGCTTGTCATACAGTACACTCCCCTATTTGAAGGCCTTCTCGGCAGGGCCAGCGGGATGATTGTCGGCAACAAGGCGCTGTTCTCCACCCTCAGCGCACGCCGAAACCTCAGGCGCACCGTCGCTTCGACATTCATGATGGCCCTGATCCTCGGCTACGGGGTGACACGCATCGGCAGTATTGCGAGCACCGAGGACTTCACGGATCGGACATTGAAGCTGAACATAGGCGACGCCACCGTCTGGTTATTCTCAAACAAGGGCGCAGGGAACTTGTCGGCGCGGATAGCGTCAATGGATGGGGTCCTGGGAACAACCGTTGAAACCTGGTTCAGTCCTGAGGAAGTCCCGATCAGGGCGATAGATCCCCTCCGATGGAAGGATATAGCCTATGTAGAGGGCGGCTGGTTGGAAGGGGCGGGGGCATTCGAGAGGATGAACGCTTCCGACACGGCCGTTCTTCTTGAGAGGAACGCGGCTCAACAGCTAGGAAAGAAGCTCAACGACACGCAGCTCGTCAAGATTGGATCAAAGGTCTATTCGCTCACGGTCGTGGGAATCTACGGAAAGGAGATAAGAGATACTAGTTATCTGCAGGATCCAACCCTCTACGTCCCGGAGGCGTTCCTCAAGAACATCAAAGACTCCGACATCACGCGAACCCGTATCCTAGTAAAGCTGAAAAATGGAGTAAACATCGACGCGTTTGTCAGCAGCATCAAGGCGATGGACCGCAACGTCGAGGCGGTCGACGTCGCACAGGAGCAGATCAACATGGCCTCCACAAACGTCTTCCTCATGGGCCCGAAAAGAATCGAGGAGCTCGGAATCTACTTCGCGGCTCTGATGTCGTCCCTCGGTGTGGTGCTCATAGTTTCGGTGTCGCTTAGGAGCCGATGGAAGGAGCTCACCATAATGGCGATTCGCGGTTTCTCCACCAGGCAGTTGGCGGCAACTCTCCTGGTGGAGAACATCGGCATGGTTGCCTTCGCAGGAGTTATCGGCGCGTTTGTGGGGTTCATTTCCTTGAGAGGAGAGATAGGGGTGCTAAACTCTTTTTCAACACCTCTTGAGAGGAGAGCATTATTCCCATTGTCGGCTCAGATCGGCTTGGTCGCCATCGTCGGGCTGCTTCTTGCCTCGACGGTCATACCCATTTTGATCGGGGTGAAGCGGGCATCGGATAAACCCGTATGGAGCATCGAGGAGTGATTGCAATGAAGGGGTTGGATCAAACGGCCATCCTCGTAAAGGACCTGGTCAAGATATACAGGCTCGGGTCGGTCGAGGTCCAGGCGCTCAGGGGCTTGAACCTGGCCGTCGAGAAGGGGGAGATGGTCTCACTCATAGGCCCCTCAGGCTCGGGCAAGACGACCCTCCTCAACATCATCGGGGGCCTAGACAGCGCCTCCGCAGGTTACGTAGAGGTATTTGACACCGAACTCACCCAGCTGAGCAAGGGGGAACTGGTCGAGTTCCGCCGGAGCACCGTCGGCCACGTCTTCCAGACGATGAACCTGATCCCGACGCTCACGGCAGCAGAGAACGTGGACCTGCCGATGGTGGCCCTGGGCGTCCCGAAGGGCGAGCGGCGTAAGCGTGTCGAGGAGCTCATCGGCGTCGTCGGACTCAACGATCGCATGGGGCACAAGCCCGGTGAGCTGAGCGGCGGCGAGCAGCAGAGGGTGGCGCTGGCGGCGGCCCTGGCTAACGATCCACCCCTGATCCTGGCGGACGAGCCGACAGGCGAGCTCGACACTGCGAATGCGCGCGTCGTCGTCGATTACCTGTCCAAGGTGAAGCGGGAGATGGGAAAGACGATCGTCATGGTGACCCACGACCCCACCGTCGCGAGGGCCGCCGACCGCATCCTCCGTATCCAAGACGGCGTGATAAAGACGGACGTAGCGCCCGCCGAGGTGGGCGTCGCCAGAGGCGTCGACTACGCGGACATGCTCAGGGGGCGCATAACCGAGATCGACACGCAGCTCGAACAGCTCGAGGAATCTTTCAGGCGCGGCGCCGTCTCCGGTGATGAGTACGCCGATCGCCAGACGCGGCTGAAGCAGACGCGCTCTGTGCTGCGGGAGGAGCTGCACAGGCTCGGCGTCGTCCACTAGGACCATAAACTCGGAAAAACACGCGATGCCCCATTTAATCAGAGGGAATTTAAAAGGACACGTCTAGAAGGGACGGGCCACCAGCTTCCACGGTTTCGCGTAGCCGAAGACGACACTACAGCCGTGAACGGAGCGCAGTTTAACTTCCGAGTTCGGAATGGGTTCGGGTGGTTCCCGCGCCCTATGGCCGGTGACCCATACCTTTCGCCCCAACGGGTTGTTTAAGGATTTCGGTTCGGGTCGACGTACTCGAACTCCACGACCCACACCTGCAGGTCGTCGTCCCAACGCTCATATATGTCCGTCCATTCTCGACGGAACTCCTCGAGGGATGGCGAACCCTCCCTCAGCACATCCTTTGATGTGATGTCGCCGAGGCGCTGCGCGTAGACGCGGTGCACCCTGATCCGGTCGGGCCGATACTTGAAACCGATCTTGATCCGATAAGTTCCCCCTGGCTTGACCCTCGGCTTCGATAGCCTTCGGGTCACGGTCTTCTCGCCGCTGACGATACGGTCCACGTAATGTTTCCTGAACGAGAGGGGCAACGCCTAATCGAACGATGGAGACGCCGTGATAAGAGTTGTGTCACCGACGCAGCCGATCCAATGAAACGGGTTGCAAGAGAAAATTTCAAGGAAACCCACCCAAAAAGTCATCCCATCAGCGACATTCGACAGCCGAGGTCGAGCGTTCGTGACCGTGAAAATATTTATTAGCACAAAGGGGGTAGCGGTTGTGGGGCGGGGCCGTGGTCTAGGTAGGTATGACGTCGGGCTCCAGAACCAAGATTTGGGTTTGCTGACCGCCCGAGCGGGATGACGAAGTTGTGGAGCGGAAACCCGAATGTCGAGGGTTCAAATCCTTCCGGCCCCACCACTTATAAGTAATTTTTTCTGGATTAATTAATTCAAATTCATATGTAAAATATTTAAATAATGATAAGATGACATTACTTTGGACTGTTTAAATAGATACAGTTTTTCGTTCACAGTAATTTTTCCAAATAATTAGTGGACTGTTGTCTGATAAATTTGGGTTCATGTTATAAATTTTTATGGTTTACGTCATTTTGTTTACGGGTAAAATGATGAGCTGTTTCCTCCTTGTATGGATCTGATGGAACTGACCCGTTAGAATGTCTATCGAGCCTGTAGAAGCCTACGAATTGTAAGGGCTGACAGATGACCGTTCTATCCAATTATAATTTCCAGATAGAACTTGAAGAGGAGTTGGAACGATTTAAGAGGATTCTGAAATTTGGCTACGAGTTAAAGGTGAGATGGGTTCCGAACAACAACTCAAAACTTTCAGAGGAGGTAAGGGGAGACTACATCTATATATATGATCAAGATAGGGAAGTTGCTGTTGAAACTCTGAAGCACGAGTTTATCGATTATGCAATCAGCAAGGTTATTGAGCCGTATAAAGAAGTTACTAATCGACTTATCTCCTTTATCAACGAAGATGCTTATAGAAGAAAAGAAAACTTGGTGAATATGTTAGCCCAGCTGATTAGATAATATAGGTAAAAACAGATTGAAAACTATATATTCAATTTTTTCAGGAAATGAAAGAACTCATCCACGTTAGAAATTTTTAATATTTCTAAATACGTTGGAGTCCAATTCCTACTCTTTCCAGAAGAATATAGATAATAGCCAACTGTATGAGGATAGTTATTTTTGATTTCTGATTTTTCCAATACATCCTCAAGATTTATTCTAATACCAGGTTGGGTCTTACTTCTTCTCCTGTCTCTAAATGCTACACCGTATTTTACATACAGTCTGCCTTCATTTCCAAACTCTGGAAAATATATTATCCAATCAATTTCTTGAAAGTGAAATTTGGATGATGGCATTTTCTGTCACTATTAAATTCTTTTTTCATATGCGTAATTATTTTTTCTTGATCTTCCAAAGAAAGTACATCGAGTTTTCTTTAAGTTTGTCTTTATCCTTTAAGTAGTCGGCGTATTCTTTTATCAAACTTACCCCACTAGAGACCGCAACAGATATGCCGCCACTGAAGTAAGAACCAATCACTCCAGCAACGGCGATTGAAGCCCCTCGCAACAATCGGTTAGATTTGATTCTTGAAAATTCTCTATCTAATCTTCTAATTTCTGGATCAATCTGTCGTCTTTGGATGTCCTTTACCTTTTTTGAGAAACTTTGATCAAGTGTAATCTCATTTATCTCCCTAAAAACCTCCTCCAACTTGATTCTAAAATCCTCGAAAGTTGATGAGTTTTTATTTCTAAATTTAACAATCTCTGAAAATGGTATGTTATCCAAAAACTTTAGATCCATCCTAAGTAGCGATTCGATAACAATGTTAGAATGGACATTTCCAAACTTTTTATTAAGAAGGTTCCAATACAGCTCGAATCCAGAAACTATCTTTGCGTTTGACATCGTTGAAATATGAAGGGTTTTATTGATGTCGTAAGCTGCCGCAAAAATAAGCGCTTCTATTAGTCTATTTTTAAAATCTTCAAGATTCTCATCACCTGATGTTCCGTAGTTTGAAACCCATTCGCCATCAGATGAACCCATCGTAACCATCAGATTTTTATTAGATCCTTCTGTGCTAATTTTGCTTCTAATATTTTTCAGGCATATTTCGCGGAATTGTGGATTCTGTAGGTCATTCATCGAAAGCGCAGAGATCGATGCATTCACTTTTTGTAAATATCCCCCAATCGGTGTTAAAATAACTAATCCATCTTCTATCAATTCCTTTATTTTTATTATGGATGAAATGGCCCCCGATAAATCCTGTCTGATTTGTTCTTCACTTTTAGGTCTACATCTTTGAAAAGTGTCGAAAACAGGGACAGGATGCACGACGCCGTATAGATAGTCGTTGAGGATTATTTTATCACAATAGAGACAAGTTCGTTTAAGAAAATCGATGATGTAGTTGTCATTCTGCATGATATCATCTGGGTAAATTGTAAATCCTTTTTGTAAATCTTCTAATAGGTTTCTTTTTATGTAAAAATTATGAAGTTCGTCAAAAATACTCCTTAGAGTATCTGTATCTATCTTCATTATTCTTCCATTTTTTATCAAATCATATTCTTCAATTAGTTGTAAAGTTTTATTCCGTTTCATTGACATCACCTATCTCATTTCCCCAAAAAAACAGAACGACCATATGAAGTTTACACATAAAAGGAATTTAAAATATGCTATATTTATTTCGTTCTCCAAATTAAGTTCAGTAACTTTTAATATATAATAACATTAAAAAGGACCCGCTACAAATTTGTATCGAGTCCTTCCGGCCCCACCAAACAAACTGGATTGATCATGATAATTTATTTGGTCTGACATATATAGGTGAGTTTATCTCTGCCTTTCCAATCCTCGAGTTATATTGTTAACCGAAATGATACTTTATATAATGGCTCACACACTTCATCAATTTCAGATACATCATCTACAAAAAAACTACATGCAAATGATTCGGCCCACCCTGGGGTTAACGATTTTCTATGTCTTACAGTCAAATGTGTATATCTTTCTAGTTCTCGAGGATCACCTAAAGGCCAGACTTGGATACGATACATTTTTTTTCTATGTCGGATATGTGCAAATTCTTTTCTATCATCCTGATATAAATCACAGTAATATTCTCCTTCAATCCGCCTCAAATTCGGGATTCTTCTCATTAGATACTCATAGAGCTTGTCACACAAATCCATGGAGCCTTTACTTGCTTTCGCGTGACCAGACATTGCGCATCTCCAGCTTCAGATCATCTAGAACTAACTTTTATTGGTTTCTTACATGCGCATTGAAGCACTTTACTGGTTGAACGTTGCCGGCTCGGATGAGAAATAAAAATAGAGGGGCTCTTAAATTTGCCGAATCGCTAATTATCTAGGACCCCACTCAAATCTACAATAACGAGAAATTTAAACGAGTTATGTCATCTATCCGGCCCCACCAACTGATGATGATTACTTAAGCAGTATCGATTTTGACTGGATCTATCGTCTCTAATCCCAGCTCAGACGCTATGAGGCTGAGGCTGATATCATGCGTCATGAGAGTCTTAATCCCACGATCTATCAGCGATGCTATGATCGTGGAGTCTCTTCCTCCAAGGCCATGGACCCTGGAGTATCGCGTCAAGAAGTCGATGGAGGCCCGCATCAAGGCCCTATCGAAGTCAAGGATCACCAGATTCCTCAGGTTCACGAAGATGTCTATTCTCCTACGAGCCTCGTCCTGTTCAAGGTTTCTCGTGAGATAATGGGCAACCTCCATGACCACCACCGTGTTAACGACTATTGTCTCATTCTTTATGGCCGACCGTAATGGGCTGGAAGCATGAGCATGTTCAGGAAGTCTCGCATCGAAGTAGTAGCACCAGATGTTTGTGTCGATGAAGATCATCTGGTCACTCATCGCCCTCAGACTTTCCCCAGATCTCCTTTAGTTTCAATGGATCTATCTTGGCCTCTCCCTCGGTTATGAAGCCCTCCATCTCCTCGATGAACTTCTCTTGGGAGACAGGAGGAGTGATGATGAGCCTATCCTTCTCTATTTCTAGGCGTGCGCCACTACCGGGATGCAACCCGAGGGCGTCTCTAATCTCCTTGGGGATGAGAATACGGCCCCGGTCGTCGATGGTTACTTCCTCCATTTTCCCACTGCCCATCATCCCATTGTTGCCATCCTATAAATATTTTCCCTCAGATCGACTCTATCTCTGCGGGCGTATGCTTAATAGCTCTACATCCAATTCCTTGAACTCGCTGTCGCTTCCTACCACGAGTTTAGCTTTCACGACCTTGGCCGTCGCAGCTGCAAAGGCGTCGGCTATGGATAGTGCATGCTCGCTTTTGACCTTGGCAGCCTCCCGCCAGATGGTGTTGTCGTCGATCGGCACGATCTTCAGACCGTAGAGGCGGAGGTTTCTCTCCTTCTCCTCGGCCAGTTTAGGATCCACTCGGCGAAGAATATAGGATATTTCGGTCAGGTTGATTATGTTCATATAACCCTCGGCTTCGCCGCTCAGAATCCTTCCAAGGCCGTCCCTCACGACCTCTCCTCCATCCTCGCCTAGGTAGAACGCCAGAACGGCTTCAGAGTCGAAGACCAGCCGCTCCGACACGCTTCATTCGCTCCTCGCCTTTCAGAAACTCTTCTCTCCGGGCATCCTCCAATAGCTCCCTCGATGATTTCCCTCCGAAGACGGCCTTCAGGGAGCCGAAGTCTTCCTCGGGCGTCGGGACAGGCCTCAGTATGATCCCCTCCTTTCCCTCGATCACGAGTACCCTTCCCTTGATGCCGTACTTCTCCCTCAGCCTCTTCGGTATCGTCGCCTGCCCCTTCCTCGTGACGCTGACGACATCGACCAACTTTATACCCGTTAATACCAAGCTTATAAGTAATACTTAAACATGTTTGATTTACTATTTAACCAGTATTACCAACTCAGCCTTCCTTAAGCAGCCGAAAATAATTAATTTAAATGAAACGGCTTGACGAAAAGACTAGCGGAAACCCGAATTTCGAGGGTTCAAATCCTTTCGGCCCCATCAATTACTCATCATATGCGCGGCATGAATGCATCAGAATGAATGATGACGACGAGATTTTCGGGTAAAGATATGCATAAATGTATGCGTATGCACATGCATATACGATGACGAAGGTCATTTCACTCTCGGAGGAGGCGTATAAAACCCTCAAGGACTTGAAGAGGAGGGGGGAGTCATTCTCCGATGTCATAATGCGGATGGTTAAAGGTGCTGGATCTAGGCCTCTCCTCGATTTCGCTGGCAAGTGGGCGGGCGATGACGTAAACGAGGTCTTCGAAAAGGTCCTGCTGGAGAGGGAAGAAGCGCAATCAAGGGAGCTCTAGGCCAGATTGGTGTGCCTCGACACCGACATTCTCGTCGGGCTGCTCAAAGGAGACGCTGAGGCTATTGCCTCGTTAAGGGGATTGCTGACGATGGGCGAGACTATGAAAACGAATATGATCACGGCGTATGAACTCTTGAAAGGAGCTGCCGTTTCATCCAGACCGGAAGAGAATCTTATACAGGTCAGAGAACTGCTTTCCAACCTTCCCTTGCTGACATTGACCTACGGGTCCTGCGAAGTGGCATCGAGCATCCACCGAGAAATGAGGGACAGGGGGCACGTCATCGGCGAGTTCGATGTACTAATCGCTGCCATGGCGATTTCCAATGATGAAACCCTGATATCCAGAGACAAGCACTTCCGACTCGTGGAAAATCTCAGAATCCAGGTATGGTGATAGTATTTCTGGAGAATGGATGATCTGATCATTAGGACCGTTTTGACATGAAGATAGAGAGACGATTTTTTGGAAAAACAGGCGAAGGGAATCCGGCGTATCTGTACACATTGGTGAATAATCTTGACGTCGAGGCGAAGGTCACCAACTACGGGGGGATCGTGGTCTCTCTGGTTGTGCCGGACAGGGAGGGGAAAACGGGAGACATCGTACTAGGTTACGACGCCTTAGACAAGTATCTCGAAGACGACTCGTACTTCGGATGCATCGTCGGGAGGTACGCCAATAGGATCGCCGATGGAAGATTCACCCTGAACGGCGCAGAATATTCCCTTTCTCTAAACGATGGAAACAATCACCTCCACGGCGGTATCAGGGGTTTCAACAAGGTTCCATGGGCGGCTGAGGAGGTGAAAGGAAAAGACTACGTCGGGCTCAAACTCACCTACCTGAGCAGAGACGGCGAGGAGGGTTATCCGGGAAACCTGTCCGTTCAAGTGACCTACTCCCTAACCGATGGCAACGAGCTGAGAATGGATTACCTAGCCTCCACAGACAGAGATACAGTAGTCAATCTCAGCAATCACTCCTATTTCAACTTGGCCGGCGCTGGCGTGGGGGATGTCCTGGGCCACATCCTTACCATCAACGCAGATCGGTTCACTCCGGTAAACGAAAACCTCATTCCTACGGGGGAGTTGAAGAGCGCCAAGGGCACACCCCTGGACTTCACCAGGCCAACTGCAATCGGAGCCAGAATCGACCATGAATATGAACAATTAAAGTTCGGCGGAGGATACGACCACAACTATGTGCTTAATAACTGCGATGGATTGCTTGCATTAGCTGCGAGAGTTTACGAACCCACCACGGGAAGGGCGATGGACGTATCTACGACGGAACTGGGGATCCAGCTTTACACGGGCAACTTCCTCGACGGCAGCAAAATTGGGAAAAGAAAGATACGATACGGACGTCGTTGCGGCTTTTGTTTGGAAGCCCAGCACTTCCCAGATTCTCCCAATCAACCCTGCTTCCCGTCAACTGTTCTAAAAGCTGGAGGCATCTACAAACAAACTACAATATACAGGTTTGACACGAAGAAATAAAATCTTGAAAAGTCATTTTTAAAAAACACTCCATAGAAACTTCGTTCAAACAATGTAAACTTCGGCCTCCGTGTTTGTCGTGGTCCGATACTTCTCCTTTATGACTTGGGCGAAGCTGTCAACGCGCTCTTTTCTGACGATATTCACCGTGCAGCCTCCGAAACCGGCTCCCGTCATCCTCGCTCCGACCGTTCCGGGGAAAATCCTTGCAGCCTCAACGAGAATATCCAGCTCGCGGCAGCTCACCTCGTATTCGTCCCTCAGGCTGGCGTGGGATTCGTACATGAGCTCGCCAAGCCCATCCATATCACCGTGCTTGATCGACTTCACCGCCTCCAGGACCCTATTGTTCTCATTGATCACGTGGCGACACCTCTTGCGAGCCTCCTCTGGGAGGTCTCTCTGATATCGTTCGAAGTCCTCCAGGGAAACGTCCCTGAGCGCCTCTATGCGCGGAAGTCTCCTTTTTAAGAGCCTCACGCCTTGCTCGCATTGTCTTCTCCTCTCGTTGTAAGCTGAAGATGTCAGCTCTCTCTTTACCATCGTGTTCACCAGCACGACTCTGAAATCTGGGTCAAGAGAGAGGTGTTCGTATTCGTTGGTGCGGCAATCTATGAGAAGGGCGTGGCCTTCGCGTCCCAGTGAGCTTACGAACTGATCCATGATGCCGCTTTGGACCCCAACGAAATCGTTTTCGGCTGACTTCCCCATGTACGCCATGGTCAGGGGATCGATTTCCAGGCCGAAGAGCACCATGAAGGCCTTGATTACGGCGATCTCGATCGCGGCCGAGGAGCCGAGACCGGCCCCCTGAGGTATGTCTCCCTTAATGGCCATGTTTGCTCCCCCGAGTCTGTATCCACGTTTCTTCATGGTGTCGGCGACACCCATTACGTAGTTGGCCCACATGTGTTCTTGATCGAAATTTATGTCGTCCAGTTCGAAGGAGGCTCGCTCATCATAGTCGGCAGCGTATAGATGCACTTTGTCGCCTTCTCGGGGCTTCGCGGCGATCCAGACGTGTCTGTCGATGGGCATGGGCATCACGAAGCCGTCGTTGTAGTCGGTGTGCTCCCCGATTATGTTCACTCTTCCAGGGGCACAAGAGACCTTCACGTCCCTTGGATCGTCTTCGAATGCCTCTCGATATATTTCCTGCATATCAAAATTGCTCGCCACGTATCCCGATCCCCCTCAGCTCCTCGGCCGCGGCCTCCGGGCTCGTTACATTGATGTGGGCCCCTGCACCCGTCTCGCTGCCGGCGAGGTATTTCAGGTTATCCCTGCTCCTGTGCGGGGGATAGAACTCGATGCTCAGGTGACAGTAATCGTAACCATCGGCCCCGTCTGTGGGTCGCTGGTGGATGACCATCATGAGAGGAAGCCTGAAGCCGAAGAGGTTGTCGTATTTCTGCAGAACGGTCTTCAACGTCCTTGCGAGGCTCTCCTTCTCGGATTCCGTGATCTCGTCCAACCCCCGGAAATGGCGTTTTGGATATATGTTGATCTCGTAGGACCACTTCGCCCAGAAGGGCACTACGGTCAGGAATTGGTCATCCTCAACGATGATCCTGCTTGGGACTGCGCCCTTCTCTCTGGCGATGATCTCGCAGAACAGGCATCTGCCCTCCTCCTCGTGGAACTTCCTGCTCCCCTTCAGACGAGATTCGATCAAAGGGGGGATGAAAGGGTAGGCGTATATCTGGCCGTGAGGGTGGGAGATGGTCACTCCTATCTCCTTCCCGCGATTCTCGAAAATGAACACGTATTTCACGAAGGGCTCTTCGCCCAGTTCTAAGTAACGGTTCTGCCATAGATCTATCAGCCTCTTGATATGGCGCAAGGGTTTGTCCTCAAGGACTGTGTCGTGGTCCCCCGAGTAGAGCACAACTTCACAAACCCCTCGGGCTGGGGCCACCTTGAAGAACTCGTCTCCATCCACAGAAGGAGGAGGAGGGACTCGCCGAAGCGAGGGGAACTTGTTGGGCATCGCTAACAGATCATAATCTCCAGGAATCTCTCCGGATGTATCTGGATCAAAAGGGCATCGATCTTTAGCTAGTACGGGCCGCTCCTGGCGTTCAGTTGCCATTATCACCCATTCCTCTGAAATCGGGTTCCACCTTAGCTCAGACATCAATGTCTCCCCCATTTAGAATCTTACGTGAAGACTATAGGAATTAGCTTTCTTCCCTTTCTCCCTTGTTTTCTCCAGAGTTCTTTTAACATTCTGCGGAATCCATGTGGTAGTATAATTGCTCAATGAGATTCCTAAATTGTCAGATAATACTGAGTCTCTGAAGTTAAAGGTTGATACACTCAAGTGCGTTAACTCATCCACCGCTGTTTGGCGCATCCTCCTTCAAATTGAGTTCGGGCTTCGTGAGGCCGGCACGGCGCGGAAGGTTGAGCGAATCGACAGGTGCCTCGTAGGGTCCGGCGCCGCTCTTCTGTGGCACCAGCACGATCTTTCTCAGATCCGTGGGGTGCCGGCCGTCGAGTTCGTCGCGGAGCCAATCGGCCATGAACGGGTATACTTCGAGCCCGCCGATCCCTTCACGCTGGCCGACGCGGTGGAACTCGTTTTCCAGGACCCAGAGCTCCTTGGGGCAGGACAGCTCCTCGAAGAAGTCGACGACGGCTTCCAGGTGGCAGAGCGGATCGTACTCGCCCGTCACCAGCAGCGTCGGGCAGGAGATCTTCGCCGCGTATCCGGACGTGATCATCCGCTCTGCCATCCGGTCGAACTCGTCCTCGTCGTGGATCCCCGCCATGTACATGAACATCTGCTTGAACCTGGGCGACGCCTCCTCGAAGATCGCCTGCTTCGGCCCGACCACGGCGTAACCCGTGGCGAGCGCCCTGACACGCTTGTCTCGGGCGGCGGTGCGCGCTCCCCAGTGCGAGCCGAAGGATATGCCAGCGATCACGATGTTGTCGGGATCCACCTCGGGGCGTCTGGCGAGGTAGTCGATGGCCGCGCTCGCCGCCCGCTCGTAGTTGTCGTCGGAGACCCGGATCTTCCGGATGTTGCTGATCCCCTGACCTGGGCCGTCTATGGACAGGACATGCATGCCGCGCCGCAGGAAGGGGTTCGAGAGCGGGTTCGGGAACGTCTCCTTGGTCATGTCCATGCCGGGCAGGAAAAGCACTGCGGGCGCACGGCGGTGGTCCTTGAGCAGGTGCAGCCTTCCCTGGATTGAGACGCCCTCCCACGGGATTTCGACCAGTTCAATCGGATTGTCGACGTGCTCCACGACCTTGTTATAGCACTCCATGTGCTTCGCGTGGAGGAAGATCTTCTCATCGTTATCGTCCTCGAAGATGCTGTGCTGGGCCTCGTGGTATACCTCGCTGGCCCGCCTGTAGAGCTGCCTGGCGGTATCGACGTGGCCTGCTGCCTCGGCGGCCCGAGCGATCGTCTCGTGGTGATGGGCCTCCTTGAACAGGACGCGCGGGATCATCCGGTATGACTTGACCTCAGGAGGTAGCGTTCTTTCATCGTTGGCGAAGTTCTGAACGCGCCCAGTCGTCTTGACCAGCCAATCGAGGATCCACTGCTGGTTGTCGCGCCGTCGCTCAGTTCGCATAGAGAAATTATCACCGTTCCAGCTTAAACGATTAGAAAAGTTAAATAACTTTCCGTCATTAATTCCGGACTTGTTCATAGATAGTATCATGATGAGCCTTTTCAACTTGATTACAGGAGCATCTATTCTACAATTCTTTTTCTAATATATTTTTAAGCAATTTAATTACGGTGACTCGTGGGCGAGATTTTACCGATTCAGCCCCTCGTAAGTTACTTATTTTCCCGAGTCCTCTGCCTAGCCATGAGATCCCTGGGTTCTAGGACCTTGGCTTTGCCCGCGCCCGTCTGGATCGTCGGCACCTACGATGCGGGTGGCAAGCCCAACATCATGACCGCCGCGTGGGGTGGTATATGCTGCTCCCAGCCCCCGTGCGTATACGTGAGCCTAAGGAAGGCGACCTACACCTACGGGAACATCGTTGACAGAAAGGCCTTCACCGTCAGCGTGCCCTCCGAGGAACACGTCAGGGAGGCAGACTGGATCGGCATGGTCTCCGGGCGGGATCTGGACAAGTTCGGGGAGGCTCGGCTGACGCCCGTCAGGAGCGACCTCGTTGACGCCCCCTACGTGAAGGAGTTCCCCCTAGTCTTGGAGTGCAAGGTCATAAAGATCATCGAGATCGGGCTCCACACAGAGTTCATCGGCGAGATCGTGGATGTTAAGGCCGATGACGAAGTCCTCAGCGAGAGTGGGATGCCCGACATCGAGAAGATAAGGCCGATCATATTCTCGCCGGGCGAAAGGACCTACCACGGCGTTGGCGTGTTCCTTGGCCCGGCCTTTTCCACGGGAAAGGACAGACCCTGAGGCGGGAAGCGACGGGAAACAGCTATTCGTCATATATGAGAAACAAGCGTCCTGAGCAGCTGCCATGGGATTCCCATTCGCTAAACAGCGTGGGCTTCAGATCTCTGAACCCAGAATGTCATTGGAGAAATCGCCATGCGGCCGCTGCCAGGAGCGCGCCGATGATCGGAGCGATCCAGAATAGCCAAAGCTGACTCAGGGCGACTCCGCCGACTATGACAGCGGGCCCCAGGCTCCTGGCGGGGTTGACCGACGTGCCCGTTATTGGTATCCCGACGAGATGGATCAGTACCAGGCTCAGACCGATGGCTATGCCCGCGAAGCCTTTGGGAGCCTTCTCGCTAGTCGAGCCGTGGATCACGAGCAGGAATATGAAGGTCAGGATGACTTCGGCGATGAAAGCTGACGCCATCGAGTATCCTCCCAGAGAGGCGGCGTCGTAGCCGTTCTGTCCCAGGCCGTTGAGGGCCAGGTTGTATTGCGGTCTCCCCACGGCGACAGCATAGAGGGCCGCGGCCCCGATTGTGGCGCCCACGCATTGAGAGACGACGTAGATCGCCGCGTCCCTCGCATTCATTTTCCCCGCGGCGAGCATCGATATGGAGACCGCGGGGTTTATGTGGCATCCGGAGACGCCGCCGATTGCGTAGGCCATGACGAGGACGGAGAGGCCGAAGGCGAACGAGATGCCCACCAAACCTATCTGGTCGCTTCTGCCAGCGATCACGGCGCTACCGCAGCCCATGAAAACGAGCACGAACGTGCCTATCAATTCGGAAGCGTACTTCTTTAAACTCTCATTGGCGCTCATGCAGAAACCTCAGGTGCCATCCGACAGAATTTGTCGATCTATCTTCCATTTAACGTTTGTTTGAGTTTGGATGAGGCGCATCGACGCTCGTTGCTCGTCAGTTGGTCATTTTCATGCATCGAAATGAGCCGCCTGTTGAGTGCCCGGCAGATCGTTACCTCGCTTCCAAGATGTTTCTGACGTTCTCTCCCAGGATCCTCTCCTTCTCCTCCCTGGTCAGGTCCATCTTTTGGATGAGATTTATCTGGTTGTGCCTCTCGCTGTTGAAGCCGAACCAGTCCGAGCCGAAGATCACGCGCTCGATCCCGATCCGTCGTACGAACCTGGTCGCGAAGTCGACGCCAAACAGCTCGGCGGCCAGGGTCAGCCCCCACGATGTTTCAACGTACACGCCAGGCTGCGGCGCGATGCTTATCAGGTCCATGAAGCGCTGCATGCCCATGTGCCCGACGATCAGGGTCGCCTCCGGCACCCGCTTCTTGAGGGCGTCTATGTGCTCCGGCAGGTTGTTGGCGAAGTAACCGGGTGGCCACGGGTACGAGTGGATCAGGACCGGTATCCGAAGCTCAGCGGCCCGCCTCACGAGCGGCAGAATCTCCGCGTCGGACGGCGTGAAGGCCTGGATGCTGGGGTGGAGCTTCAGGCCCTTCAGCCCCAGTTCCTTCACCGCCTTCTCGAGCTGCCTCACGGACCCGGATCCGTCTCGGGGGTTGTCGACCCACGCGAACCCGTACAGCCTCCCCGGATGGGACTTCACGACGTCAGACAGGAACTCGTTGGAGACCACTCCCGAGAGGCCCATGATGATCGCCCTGTCCACCCTAGACTCGTCCATGTCGTGGAGGAGCCTCTCGGCGGAGGCGTCGGCGCGCAAGTTGTTCCAGCCGATCGTGGTCCCGTCCGCGATCTTCACGGTGAGCTTGTCCTGCGTGTACGGGGGCTCACAGATGTGAACGTGGCCGTCGATGATCAAGGATATCAGCCCATGTGAAGGAGACAAAATTTAGAGATAAAATTATGGCCCCAAACCCAAACCTTCTTTCTTCTGTTTCAGACCGTAAAGGGTATGAAAAGAGATTGAATACATCATTTGTCGTATGGTAAGTGAAAAGGAGAAGCGAAGCATCAGATTTTTCGGTATCCTTCTAGTCTTAGTCAGTCTAGTTGCATTTTTCTTTGGAGCTAGCTAGCTAGTCCAAGCTTCTCCCAAATTTTGTATTCAAGAAGGATTGATATAATAAACATTGATGTCAAATTCAGTGTATGTGTCTTATCTTGTATATTCTTAAGAAAATTCTCAGAAAGTTCTCCTTCTTTATCTAAATCGTTGCTAGTCAAATTCAAATGAGCTATTTTGTTCCTTAAATCAGTGTTAACAATCTTTGCTGTCATCTCGAGTCTGTGTCTTTCAAGAAAGTTAATCTTAGAAGTTAGACTAATATTCGATGACTGTAAATCTTCAAAAGTTTCTGCATGAATTATTCTCGGAAAATCATGAGTCCTTTCAACATGAAAGTCTACTCCATATGCAATTAACAATAGTATTGCAAAGTCTATAATCATGGCACCGATGCTTTCGACTAAACCAAGATATACGAACATGTCTATTATTGTATTTTGCTTCTTTTGTCCAGTTTCACTAATCTTTGATTGTTGTAGTTGTAGTGATAGAATTTTTCCCGCTATCGCACTCACTTTATTTAATTCATCTCGCCACTTAAGCATATTTGTCTTGAAGGCTTGAAATTTCAATTCAGTCTTCCCAGTTACGTGTAAAATCTCTGTTAAAAAGGGGTCAAGTTCCATCTTTATTTTCTTATAGTCCTCATCGTTTTCAAATGCCTTGACAATTTCATCAATATTCTTGACAATTTCATCAATATTATCAATTTCAGCCAATAAGAAACACCTATAGATTTGTTCTGTTGACCATAGAAAAAAGCTTTTACCCATACCTTAACCAATTAGCTAGCTAGCTAATCTCTAAGGAATTCACCTAATCCATATTCTTCCTTTTTCTTTTTCTCTTCCTTAGTCATACCCTCTTCCCTCAGTAAATAAGGAACTAAAGTATGAATTAAGGCTTCGTGAATTTGGGGAATTTTAAGCTATTGCTTAATTGGTGAGGTTTAGTTTTATAAGTGCTTTTGTTCCTTAACCCTCTTCCGTCTCCCCTTATATAGAGAGAGAGAGAGGAATATTATAGTAATAATTAAAGTTAAAGAGTAAATTAAAATGAATAAAATAGAAGAAGTAAATAAAAGAAATAAAGAAATAAGTGTGTGTGTTGATAAAATTATGGGGTCCGATATGCGATCTCGAAACTAGGCCGCGGTCGATATACGATGATGTTGGGCCGAAGATGTTTGCATTAACGCCACCCATAACTTATACCCGGGAACCGGCGACATCTGATCTATGGCCTCCACAGTCGATGAGAGGGGTGGGCTCCTCAGGGTTCTCTACCTGACGGTGTTCCTGACGTCTACGGGACTCGGCACGACCACCTTCCTCCTACCCGTGTACGCCTCGGGGCTCGGCGCCGACTACGTGGGCCTCGGCCTGATGGGCGCGGCGCGGAACATGGTCTACACAGTGGCGACCCTGACGGTGGGCTACCTCCTCGACAGATTCGAGAGGGTGAGGATCTACACCGTCTTCACGGCGGTCGGGGCGGCGGTGGTCGCCCTGTTCGGGGCGATGGATCAGGTTCCAGAGCTGATCGCCT
>Ga0315280_10003288_pt1 | contig 25000 bp, 22 predicted proteins | sample YL17G06_40_MG_FD_203697 | JGI IMG/M metagenome (GOLD analysis project Ga0315280, IMG submission 203697) | Sediment microbial communities from Yellowstone Lake, YNP, Wyoming, USA - YL17G06_40 | ecosystem: Environmental > Aquatic > Freshwater > Lake > Sediment | place: USA: Wyoming | collected...
ATAATATACTCTACTTTGGGAATAGACTTCTTGCTTTTACGCATAATTTGTTGAATGGAGTGCAAATGCATGATCCGTTAACTGGGTTAAGGGTTGTCCGCTGGAAGATACTCAAGGATTGGAAGCCCAAGTCTAAAAGCTTTGACTTAGAGGTTGAGCTGAATCACTTGGTTGAAAACAGAGGCTACAAGATTTTGGAGATACCTATATATTATAGGCCTAGGCTTGGGCAGAAAAAGCTGAAGCTGCGACATGGCTTCACCATTTTCAAGAGGATCTTGGGTGAATCCTTAAGCTAATTCTGAATTTGAATTAGACGTTCAGAATTGTTTTATAAATGGTGAACTGAAGGTGGGTTCTAGAAACGTGAATACGTTTGCTCAAGCGCATATTAGTGTTGGCTATTTTTCCAGTTATAGTTCTTGTTTGGTTTGCTGGTTGGATCTTGAACTACTTCGGTGAAAGGTAACATTCTTTATCCTGTCTGACAAAGGTCTTGTGGAGGTCCTTGGTTGCAGAAGTTTTCTAGAGTTTTGGTGACTGGCGGGGCTGGCTTTATTGGAAGACATTTAGTGCATAGACTTTTGGCGAGAGGTTATAGCGTAGTCGTCCTAGATAACTTCCGATCTGGGAGAATTGAGAATATAAGTGAATATTTAAAGGATGAGAATTTTAAGCTGGTTAAAGGGGACGTTTGTGATAGAAAAGTTGTTAGGAATGCTATGGAAGAGGCTGATGCTGTGGTCCATTTGGCTGCATTGATTGATGTTGAGGAGTCTGTGAATAACCCAATAGAAACTCATCATGTCAACGTGGATGGGACGTTGAATGTTTTAAATGAGGCTGTCAGAAGCGGTGTCAAAAAATTTTTGTTTGCGTCTTCAACCGCTGTTTATGGGGAAGGCAATCCGTTACCACTTAAGGAGGATTATCCGCTGAAGCCCATATCGCCCTATGCAGCGTCGAAGGCTGCCGCCGAGCATTATTGTAATGTGTTCCATAGAAGTTATGGGCTTCCAACGATAATATTGAGATATTTTAATGTTTACGGCGTTCGGCGCAACCCCGACTCCTATAGCGGTGTTATTACAGTGTTCTTAAATAATGCGTTGGCTGGCAAACCCTTGGTCATTTTTGGAGACGGTGAACAAACGAGGGATTTCATACACGTTGAAGATGTGGTTAAAGCTACCATGTTAGCGTTAGAAAGTAGCAACATAATCGGTGAGACCTTAAACGTATGTACGGGCAAGCCAATCACCATAATTGGGCTAGCTCAAACTATAAAGGAGATTACAGGGGAGAATTTGCATATAATACATGGCAAGCCTAGAATAGGCGACATACGCAACAATTATGGTGATCCTGCGAAGGCATATGAAAAAATAGGATTTAAAGCTGAAATTAGCTTGAGAGAAGGCTTAACCCGAATTATCTGACATATAAGTCGAGCACACATCTTAGATATTTATGATTCTAGTTTTGACTGTTGAGAAAGTGTTTTGTTATGATCAAAGTTTTGTTGGTTCCCAGCAGCGATTATTTGGGTCATCCTTTTCCCCAAAGGCATAATCAGATATTTGAAAGGCTGCATGATGGAAAATACTTTGAAGTGCACGTGGTTAGGTTTAGACTTTTCGACGAGCCTAAGCTAAAGACTGGACTAGTTGTACATGAGCTGGATGGAAAGAGAATCAGTCATGTGGCACCTTACTATTTGGTAAACGCCATTAACCATGCTTCTCAGATAAGGAGAATCATTAGAGAAGAAAGCATAGATGCGGTTGTGCTGTCTAATTTAGCAGCACCTCTTGTCTACAGTTTAATGGATGCAATTTCAAGTTTGCGCATTCCCATGATTTTTGATTTACCTGATTATTATCCCACCAGCGCTGCAGGTTATATGCTTGATGTGAAGAAAGTTCCCGGCAAATTAGTTGCGGGAACGTTTGACTTCATGTTACGCTGTATGATGAGGCGTGCAAACGTGGTAACGGTGTCTTCGATTGCATTAGGAGAATATGCCAAAAAGTCTGGGGCACGTAGAGTTGTACATGTCCCTAATGGAATAGCGGAATGCTTCCTAAGGTTGCATAGTGGTAACAGATTACGGGAGAAGTTCGGCTACTGTAGAGGCGATGTAGTGGTAGGCTATGTTGGAAGCTTAGAGTTCTGGCTAGATATGAGAAGCTTAATAAACGGAATCGCCATTGCCAGAAAGGGAGGGCTGTCCGTAAAGCTCCTAATAATAGGTGGCAGACTGCACTCGGGTTATTCCAAAAAAGTGGCGCAATGGATTAAGGAAAAGAACCTAGGAAAACATACAGAATTTTTAGATTTTGTGCCGCATGAGGACGTGCCGAAATACATTGCTGGATTCGATTTGGGAACAATACCTTTTGACGTTTTAAATCCAACAGCCTACTATTCAGGACCCAACAAGATGTGGGAGTACTTTTCACAAAGAAAGCCAGTCATATCGACCCCTATTGCTGAAGCATTAAGCAATTCTGATTGCGTGGTGACGGCTTTGACGCCAGAGGATTATGTCGACAAGCTCTTGTTAATATCTAAGAAGGAAAACGAAATACAACAAAAGGTAAATAATGGTTACAGGAAAGCATTGAATACAACATGGAAAAAGTCAGCCGAATTGTTTGCATCTACAGTTGGCACGATACTTAATTAAGTCCAGAACATTTGTGATTGAAGTCGTGAGGATTAAAAATGGCTGAGAAATCTCCAAGCATCTTAAAAGACAACTGGCGCGATAAGCCAGTCTTGGTTACAGGGGGTGCAGGTTTCATTGGCTCATGGTTAACAGAAACCCTTGTCAATTTAGGAGCTACTGTAACTGTTGTCGACAATCTTTCTGCAGGAAAGCGAAATAACCTCGATCACATACTCAAGCACATAAATTTCATCAAAGGAGACCTTAGAGATGTGTCAGTTGTCAGGCGAGCAGTTAAAGGTAAGGAGTATGTGTTTCATTTGGCGGCAAATGCCAGTGTTCCAAATTCCATAAAAAACCTAGATTATGACTTTGAGACAAACGTCACTGGAACATACAATATTTTAAAAACTGTTCATCTTCTTGGAAATAATACTAAGGTAATATACGCTTCTTCTGCGGCGGTATACGGAGAACCACAGTACACCCCAATCGACGAATCTCATCCTTTGAATCCTGTTTCACCATATGGTGCTAGCAAACTATGCGGAGAAAACTATTGTTTGACTTTCAGTCGAGTTTATGATTTAAAAACTGTTGCCCTTAGACTTTTCAATGTCTACGGACCTAGGCAACCACGATATGTTATTTATGATCTTCTAAAAAAATTGTCGAAGAACAATGATGCTTTGGAAGTGTTGGGTACAGGTGAAGAAAAAAGAGATTTCGTATACATCACAGATGCCGTGAATGCTTTTCGTCTAGCGGCCGAAAAAGATGACGCGGTAGGAAAAGCGATCAACATAGGCACAAATACCTTGATTCCGATTAAACAGCTAGCGTCACTTTTGTTGAAACAATTGGGGTGGGAAGACAGAACTTCAATAAAATTCACAGGTTTTTCTTGGAAAGGAGATGTAAAGACATTTCAAGCTGACATTACTCTCGCAAAGAAAATCTTAGGTTTCAATCCAACAATTTCATTTGGTGAAGGATTGAAACTGGAGATTGAATGGTTTAAAAAATTGTGTAGAATGGATGATTGAGACATCTAATGTCATAACTTATGAGTTTATATATCAATCTTTTCTGCAAGAGGATGGGAATGGAAGCTATGGGCTACCGGAACGTAAATCTTACGTGAGGAATCCAATTGGATGTAATATGTCTTTTAGAAGGAATGTTTTTGAAAAGGTTGGATACTTTAGGGTCGGTATTGGAAGGCTTGGCAAGATGCCCTTGGCCTGTGAGGAAGCAGAGCTTTCAGTGAGAATTGTAGAGAAAATTCCAGAGGCAAAAATCGTGTACGAGCCGCGGGCTGTTGTTTTCCATAAAGTTCCGAAGAGCAGGATACGCTTGAAATATATAATGACGAGGTCATTTTATGAGGGATTCTCAAAGGCTCTGATCACTACCTATAAATCAAATCCCTTGAACATGTTATCAACTGAAGAACGCTATCTAAAATATTTGCTTAAAAATGCTGTTCCCTTTAGGCTGAAACGCCTTCATAGACTTGAGAATATTTGCCACCTAATGATATTGCTCATATCAACATGTTCTGTTCTTTCTGGATATATCATTGGCTTACTGAGTAAGCAGAAACCGAAAAGGGGTTCGTCAACTGAAGAAGTTTCTCCGGTGGAGCGCCAACGGCCATAAGTGGTGACGAGTGTGACGTTAAAAGAAGATTCGAGGTCCTACAAAATGTTGCATTATTCGGAAATAAGGCGATTTTGGATGCTTGATGTGGAGTTGGACGAAGGAAATTTGCTTGGCTTAATCGACTATTTGCGTGGCGATTGGACCGGAGTTTGGCAGTCCACATATATGAAATAAGGAAAAACTCTGTTTATTAAAAGAGTAAAAGCGGTAGATTGGATGAAGATCCTTCAGGTGTGCCCAAGATATTATCCATCTATAGGTGGGGTTGAAGAACATGTTAGGAATATTAGTGAGAGACTGGCTAAGAGGTATGATGTGTCGGTTTTTACAACTGATCCTTCTGGTAAATTACCAGCTGAAGAGGTTGTTAATGGTGTTTTTATTAGGCGATTTAAGTCCTGGGCGCCGAATGAGGCGTATTATTTCTCTAGGGAGCTTAAGAGATACTTGACGAAGAATTTGGCCAGCTTTGATATTGTGCACGCTCATAGTTATCACGCTTTCCCAGCGCTTTATGCTGCTGAGGCTAAGGGCAGAAACAAATTTGTTTTTACTCCACATTATCATGGAACAGGACACACATTTTTTAGGAGTTTGCTTCACATACCCTACAAATTCTTTGGAAAGAAGATTTTTGAGAAGGCTGATAAGGTTACTTGCGTTTCGAATTATGAGAAAAGTTTGGTTACAAGCCATTTTAAGATCGATGACGAAAAGGTTGTAGTAATCCCGAACGGAGTTAACTTAGAAGAATTTAAGGACTTACAAAAGAGAAGAAAAGAATGTAAGGTCATCTTGTATGTGGGTAGATTGGAAAAGTACAAGGGAGTGGATTATTTAATTAAGGCTTTCCCGAAGTTGCCCAACAATACAATTTTGGAGATTGTTGGCAAGGGCCCTTGTAAGAAGAGTTTAGTTAAGCTCGCAGAAAAGCTGAGTGTAAAGAGCAGGGTCAGGTTTTATCAGGATTTGCCAAGGGAAGAACTTTTGCAAAAGTATGCTGATGCAGATCTTTTTGTTTTGGTATCAAAACATGAAGCTTATGGAATTAGTGTGGCAGAGGCTCTGGCTTCTGGAACACCATGTATAGTGGCTAGGTCTTCAGCTTTGAAAGAATGGATTGATGATGAGAACTGCTTCGGAATCGACTATCCAATAGATCTTAATAAACTCGGAAATCTTATGAAGAATGTTGTTGGAAAAGTCATAAAAGAATTAAAATTATCGGATTGGAATGAAATAACTGAAAAATTAGTTGATTTGTATGAATGTTGCTAATTTTGCATGTGAAAATGAATATTCTGTTTCCAACTGCGTGTGTGCGAGACTCGGGAGACCCCTAAATCCTTGCAATTCTGGACGAATTTCTTTAAAGTTTATTCTAGGTTTATTCGCATTATTTCGATTGATGATATCATGTAAATTGGAGAAACTCTTGGAAAGAATCATGATTAACGTATAATATCTTGATTAAGAGACGTATGCTTGGACGCAGTTCAAGGTGACTTACATGGTTTGTCGTTCTATTAGTAACATAGAAATACGTGTGAGCCCTAAAATCTTAGTACTAAATTTGCCTAGTCCTCCTTACCAAAACGTTAACAGAGACTGGGCTGGAGGATTTGGTACTGCTTATGATTGCAAAAAGCGAAGCGATTACGGACATGTTGGGAAAATAACTCTCCATTCATTTTTACCTTATGTTTCCTCTGTTCTGGCTGGTGCTGAATATGAGTTTGTTATTCTGGATTGTCAGAGATTGAAGCTTACGTCATCTCAAGTGTTAAAGAATGTTAAGAAAGAGAGGCCTGATGTTATTGTTTCTTACATCGGACTACCGTCCATTTACAAAGATTTAGAATTGATGAACAAAATTAAAGAAAGTCTTCCCCATGCACCGATTATTGGTGTCGGAACAGTGTGCCGGGTGATGCCTGATGAGGTTCTTCTTAACAGCAATATTGATGCAGTGCTTCGAAACGGCTTTCCATATGTTTCGAATTTGGTTGAATTAATGCAAGTCTTTCAGAAGAAAGCGGATCCTAGAAATGTCAATGGGGTATCATATCTTAAGAGTGAAAGAGTTGTTAATATTCCTGAACTTCCGAGTAAGAATTCAAATGAATTTCCCTCTCCTTACTATGATGCACTTGATTTGGATGGATATGCAGAATTTATAGACGCAGAGGGTAATCAGTACCCGTTTGTTTCGATTATAGGAAGTAAAGGGTGCCCGTTCTCATGTAGCTATTGCCCGTATCGCGTAGGTTTTGGCACAAAATGGGTTCCTAAATCAACAAAGGAAATAGTTGATGAGATAGAATATTTACATCGTATACGCGGCATTGAAGGTTTCTTATTTAGAGATCAAATATTCACCTACAACAAAAAACATCTTGTAAACTTGTGTGACGAAATTATCCGAAGAAAACTTGACATTGCGTGGCACTGCGAAGCAAGAGCAGACCAAGTTTCTGAAGAACTGTTGATAAAAATGAAAAAAGCTGGTTGTAAGAGAGTACATTTCGGAGTAGAGACGGGAGATCCAGATTTACTTAGGGCATTCAAACCTGAATTAAGTTTGGATGCTATTAGAAAAGCTTTTCACCTAACTAAAAAGCTTCACTTATACAGAGTCGCTGAAACGATTTTAGGTTTTCCAGGTGAAAGCCGGGAAACATTGAAGAGAACCTGCAGATTTATTTCAGGTTTAGATCCTGATGATTTATGGTGCAACGTTATCACGCCTTATCCTGGGACAGAATTTTTTGAACGCGCTCGTCGCAATTCTTGGATCCTTACATATGATTGGTCAAAGTATACTTCGCATACGGTGGTAATTAAGACCGAAAAGTTAAGCACGATGGAGCTTCAGCAAGCAGTAGAAAACATCGACCATGAATTTCATAGGCGATATGTAAAGAAATTTGTTAAGCACGTTTTACACGGCAAATATAAGTTTTTGATTGCTGGAGCAAAAGAGGTTTTCAACAGGTGGGTAGGTTAACAATATGAGACTTTCAATATTGCAAGTTCTTCCCATAGATATAGCTCACGTGAGCGGAGTTAGAAGGCATATAATAGAACTATCTGAAAACCTAAAAAAATTCGGCAACGACGTAACTATGGTAGCTTTAAGCTCCAATTCATCAATAAACGGACCTCATCAGAAAAGCATAAGACAAATAATTTATGGTACTCCAAAACGTGAGAGAATCATTAATGACGGCATTTTTTGGTTACGTGCGGGGCGGGCTTTCAAGTGCCTGAGTGATTGGGATATTGTCCACATACATGGTGCTCAAGCATCGCTTTTAAAAATGACCTTAAAGAAACCATTGATAGCCACTAATCATGGGCTCGAACCGCTATTTACAAGGTACTATCGTACATTACCTCAGTTTCTTTTACATAAGTTAATCGGTCTTACTGCATATAACTTATTTCCTGACAAAATCATCGCTGTGACTACAAAGGTTCAAAGGGAACTCAAAGAATTTTATAGAGTTCCAGAATCTAAAATTCAAATAATACCCGATGGAGTCGACACGGAAAAATTTAGACCTTTAACTCAGGATAAAATAGTTGATTTTCAACAGAGATTTAACCTAGATGAAGATCGTGTGCTATTATTTGTGGGTCATCCTACTCGTCTAAAGAATCTGTACGGTTCGCTTCTCGCTCTAGCTAGGGTGATTAAGGAAAATGCTGACGTGAAGCTCCTTGTGGTAGGTAACCTCGCCCAAGGGGAGGATGGAGGAACCATCAACAAGATCATTGAGAAAAATAGTCTCAGAAAACACGTAGTCTTTACAGGTTTTCTTGATGGGGAAGATTTAGTTTATGCTTATAACTCCTCTGAAGCCTTAGTATTGCCATCGTTTTATGAGGGATGTGGTTTGGCTTACCTAGAAGCCATGTCGTGTGGTCTACCAGTTATAGGCTCAACTGAGATTGCCCAAGAGGTAGTGATTGAAGGTTTAACAGGTTTTAGAGTGAACCCTTTTTGCCATGAAGAATTAGCAGATAAGATTACGCTTCTGTTGCAAGATAGAAAATTGAGAAAGGAAATGGGGAAAAACGCTCGAAGACATGTTATAAAAAATTTTTCTTGGAGGATAATTACTAAACGTATCTTAGAAACCTACGGCGAGGTCTTGGGACAGTAGCGAATATAAAAAAAGATGCTCTGTACACGAACCGTTTTTAGAGAGTGATTTAACTAATGGAAACATTAAAAATCGCTTTGATCGATTTCAACAAAAAAATTGGTGGAGCCCAGATTGCGTTAGCTAATCTTGGCAAAGCTCTGTCAGAAAAAGGTCATGAAGTTCATGTGATCTTGGGGAAGAAGGAGATAAGTGGGCGACTGGCGAACATTTGTCTACCGTATTGTTATCTTCATTTTATTTCGGGTTATAACGATCTATCTGATTTACCTATATTGAAAGGAGCATTAAGGAAAAGCTTTTTCAATCTATACAATATTCATAAATTCGATGTAATAAACGTTAATGGAATAAATGAACTGTTCGTACCTCCAGAGCTCCTTAACCGTGTTGTGGTCACACTTCATGCCAATAACTTATACCGCGGAATGAACTTTCTTAGGTACTTGCATACAAGTTCGTACATGCGTAAAGCTTATGGTTATGATTCTAAAGGAATAATTAAAACTGTTTGTGGGATTCTCATATATTCAGCACTAGAAAAAAAAGCATGTGAAAGGGCAAAACGAGTTGTAACATTGACACAGACTGAAGCAAACTTAGCTAAGAAATATTACAACGTACCAGAAGAAAAAATCAGCATAGTCCCCAATTCTGTTTTGTTTCCTAATGATGAGGAGCATTTGCGTGAATTACCTATCCCAGAAAATAGAAAGATCATAATTAGTACGGGTTCTCTATCCGTAATCAAAGGTATCCCTGTGCTTGTTAAGGCAGTGGAAAATGTTCTTTCTGAAAACAAAGATGTAGTGTATATTTCAGTTGGCGATGGACCGTTGATGCCTATGGTTAAAACCTTGGCATCTCGGTTTCCAGGGAGAGTCTTAATACTTAATCATGTATCGACTGGCATGATGTCAGTTTACGCCCGTTCAAAGGTATTCATCCACGGGAGTCTTTACGAAGCATTTTGTTTATCCATGGCTGAGGCTATGCTTGTAGGTAAGCCCGTTGTAGCTTTTAACATGGCATCCATCCCTGAAATGGTAATTGACAATGTTACAGGCTACCTGGTTGAGCCATTAGATCTGAAAGATTTGGCGGAAAAAGCGATCGATTTGCTGGATAATGACGAAAAAGCGAGAAGAATGGGTTCAGCGGCTAAAAAGAGAATTGCGGAATTGTGTAATTCTAAGCGTATAGCATGTAAAATGGAGAGCGTGTACAAGGAAGCTATAGTCTCATGACAAGTGTGCGTGTATGTTATGTAGCAAACTGCGCAATCAATTTTGCTCTTGAAGGGCATAACATCGCTTCAGTAGGAATTATTCAAGCTGCGATTCAGAGCGGCATTGATGCTCAGGTTGTTACCTTAGAGAAATCTCAAAGCTCTTCCAGACAAGGCTTTTATCCTATCAAAACCTTATCGGAACGCGGTAACAGAACATCCTACTTTCCTTCTGTAGGAGAATTAATGTCCTCGGTTCCGGCGATGTTTTTTACAAAAGCTTTGGATTGCGACATCATACATTTACTCAATGTAACCAAAGAAATATTCTCTGCAATTCGAATGCCTCTTAGGATAAAAACACCTTGCATTGCGCATCTTTACCATTCATACTTACCATTCCTTTCCTATACAAGTTTTAAATTTCGCTTATTGTTAATCAAACTCGGCATTTTTGATCATATATTCTCCTCAAATACGTCACTTACAAATTATTTAACTAGAGAAGGATTGAGTGCTGACCGGATCCATTATGTTCCCTATCCAGTTGATGTAGAAAAATTTAAACCACGTAATAAGGGAAAATTGCGTGAAACTTACGGATTTCTCTCTAATACTCCTGTAATCAGTTATGTTGGATCAATAGACCCAAATCGAGGTTTTTTCACTCTTCTCAAAGCCTTCAAAGAAGTTTTGAAAGAATTTCCTCAAGCTTTATTGCATATTTGCCATCCGGGAAGGAAAGGGGACGATTATCTGTATGTGCCCTTTTATCAGTTTGTCCATCAAAAATTTGGTGGTCGCATTATTATTCAGGGGCCCAACCCGTTAATTGAAGAGGTGTATAGCTTGGCAAGTGTTGTTGCACTGCCATTCGAGCAACCCTACTGGATTATCGATCCTCCTGTTGTTTTGCTTGAAGCTATGGCTAGTGCAACTCCTATTGTCACCACCCCGTTGGGATCAATAGGGGAGATAGGGAAGGATGGAGAGAATATGATTTTCTCAGATCCGAGGGATCCAGACTCATTGAGCAAAGCTATAAAATATGCTCTTAGAAACCAAGATGAAGCTGAAAAAATTGGTTTAAATGCCCGAGAAGTTGCGAAAACTCAGTTTTCACAAGAAGTTGTGGGTAAAATGCTCAAAAGGACATATACAGAAATCCTCGAATGTTAATGTATTGTGTGGGCATCAAAACTGCATTTTTCTCAACTGGAAGGACACCGTTTTCTTATGCAAAACAATAAACTGTTTGTAGTAAGTAGCTGGGACGATGTTACTAGGCTGGACCTTAAGCTTTGTGAGCTTTTGGAGACCTACAAGCTGAAGGGAACATTTTTTGTTGTTAACAATTGGATAGGAAATAGAGTATCGATTGATGAGTTACGCCATATCTCCGAAGGTCATGAAATAGGTGCTCACACCCTTAACCACGTAAACCTTGTGCATGTTCGTAGGGAAGTGGCGAAACGGGAAATATCAGAGTCAAAAAGATTGTTAGAAAAAGTAATAGGGAAACCTGTAACTTCGTTTGCGTATCCCCAAGGAAGCTATGATAAAACTCACGTTGAAATGGTTAGAGACGCCCAATATCTTTGTGCAAGAACAACCAAACCATTCTATACGGCCCCAGCAGAAAATCCTTACGAGATTAACGTAACCGTATGGGCTTTTCCTCACGCACTGCGTGACATAAGAGGAATGTTTCGGTTATTCAACTTATCTCCAAAAAACATTGTTAACCCTCTTAGAATAAAAAAGTGGGATGAACTGGGTAAGCAGATCTTCGATGTGCTTTTGGAATCAGGTGGAGTTTTTCACGTTTTTGGTCATGCTTGGCAAGTGGACGAGATAGATGGATGGCGAAAGCTTGAAGATTTGTTAGCCCATATAGCTTTTCGAGAAAATATTGCTTATGTTACGATGACGGAATATGCAAAATTGTGTTTAGCGCCAAGCATGAATGACACAAGATGTCAGCTGGCACGACCATTTTCTTCAAGTTGAAAGGTGAGGATATTGCCAATAAGATTGGCGACTGAAGACGATACTCATAAGTGGAACGAAATTGTTGAAAGAGACCCTCTATCAACGTTTTATGACAGATTTGAATGGTGTATAGGCTTACATGTAATATCAGAGAACATTAAACCTTTACCTCTTTTTGTAGAGAAAAATGGCGCGGTAATTGGGGTATTTCCATTATGTTTGAGGAAGGAGCGCTTTGTTAGGTATTTAGAAAGCTTACCTTTTTCTGATTATGGTGGGGGGTCTTTTTTCAGAAGCAAGAGCAATGTTTTCTCCAGGGAACTAGTTCATAAGTTAGTAGAGATTGGAACCCAAAATCGTTGTTTTAGAGTCACTATTAGGCGAGCTTTTTTTGACGACCTGATTCAAGCAAAAACGATAGACAAACCTGTCATTGTGGAAGCGAAGAATTGCACCTTCATTATTTCTCTTCAAGATGAAATTGACAAAATTTTCCGAAGGCTCAAAAAGAGTAGACGTAATACTGTTAGAGAAGCTAAAGTGAGAGGGGCTATTGTAAGAGATGCAGAGAGTCTTGATGATCTTGAAAGCTATTATAGGGTTTACCTTTGCAACATGCAACGCCTAGGAAGTTCTCCACTTCCATTTCAATTCTTCAAGTACCTATGGGATGTGTTCAAACCTAAAGGTGAAATAAAGATTTTTCTTGCAGAATACGACCACAAAGTTATCGCAGGGGTTTTAAAGTTTGTTTACAAACAAGTAATATACGCGTGGGGAGCAGTTTCCCTCAGTGAGTATTGGAACGTAAGACCTATGGATCTTTTAGAGTGGCACGCCATAGAGTGGGGGGTTGAGCATAACTTGAAACTGTTCGATTTTGGCGCCACTCCAAACGATCCATCTTCAGGTTACCATCGTTTTAAGGAAACATGGGGTGGAGAAAAAAGGATGCTCTACAATTACCACATTCTATTGCAACCTAACAAGTGGAAGCTCTACAAATTTGGCAACAATTTTGTAAACAAAGTCAAGAATCTTATAAGCGGTTAACTTAGTAAATGCTGTAAGAGTAAAGTCAGATCTCGCTCAAGGTTCTTCTTAGGTAGGATTAACCTCTAGCCGTCGTCGTAAAGAAGATCGCGCGTGTTGTTTGTAAAAATAGAAAGAAACGAATTAATAATTGAAAAGGAAAAATGCAAGAAATGGCTGTAGACACAAGGAAATATGAAAGAACCATAGCCGAAGCCGGCGCAACGGAATATGAGGGGGCTGTTGTAAAGAGATTTCTAATGGTTCACAGGTATTTTACGACTTCCAATTGGGGCAGGATGTTTCCTAAAGGGCTTTTTCTAGATTATGGGTGTGGTACAGGGATAGTTTCACGCTTTCTGGTGCGTATGGGTTTAGAGGTTGTTGCTTTTGATTTTTCAAAGAAAATGTGCAAAATAACCAAAGAAAACTGTAGCGTTCCAGTTGTGGTTGCCGACGCCCTCAATCTCCCATTCAGGGAAAAATCTTTCTCAACTGTTTGCGTTAGTGGTGTTTTGCATCATATATACGACTTAGAGAGAGCCTTTAAAGAGTTGTGCCGTGTTTCCAGACACTTTATTTGTATAGATGAAATCTCAACAACCCCTCCCCCTCTAATTATAAGGTTGATTCAACTATTTTTTCAGCTTCTATTTTCCTTGAGAAAAAGAATATTCAAAAAATCCGTCATAAAAGGTTGGAGAGTTTACAGAGCATCCGAGTATGAACGCCCACTAAATCCTAACCATCTTGTACAATTATATAAAAAGAACGGTTTTAAAGTTGTTGAAATGAGGTTTTTTAATGAAGTCCCATTGTCGTACCTTTTTTTGCCCGAGATTGTAAGAAAATACATATTTGCAGGACTGGTTTCATCTAAGGGAGGAACTGACGTAGAAATCATCGCGAAAAGAGTGGAGAAATGACTTCTACACAGGTCGTTTTATCTGTGAACTGGCAGTTGATGACTTTCTCGAGCTTATCAAGGAGAATTGATAATTAGAAAAAATAATGTTTAAGAGCTGTGGGCCTCCTGTAAGAAACTGAGGCGATTACTTCCCTTCTCGTTTTAATGATACTCTTAAAAAGAAAAGAATAAGATATGAGCGCTTGCCTTATACGAGGAAAATGCTGTTTTACGCTATGGTAACGAGGTGTGTAAAATTATATTTTCTCGGTGGATTGGAATGAAGCGAAATAGTATCACCGCGCACGCAGTTGGAGAACGGCGGAGTGAAATAGCAGAATGGGAACAGTCAAATAGCGACGTAAAATGGTTAACTTTATGCGTGATCAGACGCGAGGTATTAATGCGTACGATTACCAAATGGATTAAGCCTGGCGCAGTCTTTTTGGAGGCTGGATGCGGAGTTGGACGAAGACTGTTTGTTTGTGCACTAAACCCAAATATTAAACACGCCGTTGGCTTAGACTTTTCCAAGGAACTAATCAAGACGACTAGAAAATTTAAGGCTAAATATGGCTTCCACAATATAAGTTTAATCGTGGCTGACACCATGCATCTCCCTTTCCAAACTGGAAAATTTGACATAATATCAAGCTTAGGAGTCATTGAACATTTTCCAAATCCTCAACTCGCAATCAGGGAAATGTCAGAAACCTTAAAGACTGGCGGATATCTCTTCTTGGAAACGCCAAACAAAAATTCGTATGCGACCACGTCCATGTGGACAAAAACGGCAATCGAAAAATTCGGTCGCCAAGACTTATACAGTCCTGAACAACTAGCTCAACTAACCGAAAAACACAAGCTTAGAACTATCATGGTTACGGGAGATGACTTTGGCGGATCAATAGCTCAACTAATGAACGATAGACTTGGAAAACACTTACCTAAACCTTTCATACAACCTGTTTTCCAGTCAGTGAAAGTTTTGTGTAACCTACTTAATCCAGTGATGAAGCATCGTGGCTTCCTAAGCGTGGTGATAGCCAAAAGGACAGCCGATTAGTTGCGCGCGCGGATATGAACATAGGCTCTTGAGCAGAGAATCCTTATGAGCTTAATGTTACTGTATGGGCTGCTCTTCATAGAATCCGTGACATAAATGGATTATTTCGATTATTCAACCTGTCTCCTAGTCTTGTTATCAACCCTCAAAGAATTAAGAAGTGGAGTAAATTAGGTAAGCAAATCGTTGATGTTTTTTTGAAGTCTGGTGAAGTTTTTCACGTTTTTGGTCATGCTTGGCAAGTGGACGAAATAGATAGATGGAGGAAACTTGAAGATTTATTGGCTTATATAGCCTTTCGAAAAAATGTTACCTATGTTACGATGAGTGAATATTCAAGATTATGCTATTGTAGCTGAGCTAGCTAATGAATCAAGCTGCATGATTCATTTATGTACCTATCCATGTAGGTGAGAAAATTGTCCATTGCCCTTAAGTTAGCAACTGAGAAAGATGCTCATATATGGAACGAAATTGTCGAAAGAGACCTACAAGGAAACTTTTTGGATAGATTCGAATGGTGCCAAGGTTTAGGTGTGATATCTGAGAAAATGAATCCATTACCCCTATTTATAGAGGAAAATGGAAAAGTCATAGGCATATTTCCTTCATGTTTAATTAAGAATTCTTTGAGGAAGTCTTTGGAAAGTCTACCTTTTTCAGATTATGGGGGAGGCCCTTTTTTCCGGAAAAAAGCGATGCTAGAATGCCCTGAATTTTTCGGAGAATTTATTAACAACATAGTAGAATTTGGCTCAAAAAATGGCTGCTTAAATGTATCTGTTCGACGTGCCTATTTCCGAGATTTAATCAACAAAAACATAGTTAAAAAACCAGTCATTACCGATACAAACACTTGCACTTTTATCATTTCGCTTCAAGAAGGAATTGATCAAATCTATCGAGGGTTGAAAAAAAGCAGACGTGTATCCATTAAAGAGGGAAAAAAACGAGGAGTAGTTGTTCGACAAGCAGAGGATTTGAATGATTTGCGAAGTTATTATGAGATTTATGTTCATACGATGAGTAGATTAAAGAACGTTCCACTTCCTTACCGTTTCTTCGAGTACATGTGGAAAGTGTTTAGTCCTAAAAATGAGGTCAAGATTTTTATGGCTGAGTACAATAATAAGCTGATAGCAGGTATCTTACAACTTTTTTATAAAAAGGTTTGTCACTGGGGAGGCAATGTTTCTCTTGAAGAATACTGGGATAAAAGACCAACGGATCTCTTGCTATGGCATTCCATAGAATGGGCGGTCGCGAATAAATTTGAGTTATTTGATATGGGGAGCACTATTAACGATCTCTCATCTGGACATTATTTTTATAAAGAAACATGGGGCGGCAGAAAAATGACGTTATACAATTACCACATTCTATTACAACCTAGCAAGTACAGGCTGTACAAACTTGGCAACAAGTTAATGAGCAAAATTAAAAATGCGCGCGCAAGACTTGCAGGGATTTCTTAACCTACTAAAGAAAAAGTCACATTCACCGGAATTATTGGAATGCGAAAATTAGTTTTGAGGAAGGACGAATGAATCTTTGCCGAATTGTGTTAAACTTCTATCCTGAGACTGGCGGATCTATAGAAGACGTGGTTGAATTGTCGAAATCTCTGAAGCCATATCTTACGAAACAGTTTCTCATTACTAGAAAATATTATGGCGAGCATTACAATGACAAAAGTTATGAGGAATCTTCTGGCGTTCATGTATACCGTGAGAATTTTATTAAGTGGCTACCCCCGGGAAGACTTCAAGCTCTTTCATTCATACCATTTGCTATCAGAAGAGTATTATGGTTAAACAGAAAATACGGCGTCGACATCATCCAATCTAACTGCGTATGGACAGGTGTTGCCGCTTTCGTGGCTGGAAAAATTCTTAGAAAACCAATTATTTATATGGCGCACGGTACAGATGAGGTTTACGGAAAAATCCAAGGGATAACAGAAACCTTACTAACGAAAATCTTTAGGCCAAGTCATTTATTTGTAATGGACGATGGAACACATGCACCTAAAAAATTTAAGAAAATACTTGAGACAAAAACCGTAACAGTAGTAAATCATGGAATTGATGTTAAATTGTTCAAACCAGGATACAAGAACAAAAAACTGAAAGAGAGATTAAAAATTGGAAACGATTTCGTTGTGACTTCGACATCTCATTTGATTCCTGTAAAAGGAATAAATTACGCCATTTCGGCATTTTACGAGTTTTTAAAAATGAGTAAAGCCGAAAACGCTGTACTTCTCATCATCGGAGAGGGACATCTGAGTAATCAATTAGAAAAAATAGCTCGCGACTGCGGCATACAAGAGAAAGCGAAGTTTTTGGGCAAAGTCGAGCATTCAGAAATCAAGGACTACTTGTCAATATCTGATGTTGTAATAGCAACGAGTACTCGTAGCAACGTAAATAGGTCAACTTTGGAAGCTATGGCATGTGGTAAACCTGTCTTGGCTTTTGACAGCGGAAACACAAGACAAGCTTTTTCCCATATGGAGAATTGCCTACTAGCTAAAACTGGAGATGTCAAAGATTTTGCAACCAAGTTGTTATCATTGTACGAAGATACTGAACTAAGAAGTCGAATAGGGGAAAACGCGAGGAAGTTCGTAGAAGAGGCTCGAAGCTGGGAGAGTAGGATAAAAATGGAATTAAAAGTCTTCGAAAAACTTTTGCAAAAAAACTTGCGTAATGAAAACTACAATGGAATTACAGCAGCGCGAGAATAGAAATGGAGAGGGTGTAGCAGCTTATGTGGTTATCTATTGAACCCAACCTGAGTAACACACGATATTGATAACATAACTACACATTGGTCTCACACACGTCTTAACGAACGTAAATCTTGTTTCCTTGGTGGATTGACGGATTATGCGAGTGTTAGTAGCCCTAAAGGCTTACGATACGTTCAAGTCACGAGGTGGATATGCTCGTGCGGTGTTAGGGTACTGTTACTCTCTAATTAAAGTGGGCATCAAACCCCTAGTTATCGATGTTGGCTGTGAAAAAAAATTGAGATGGTGGAAGTTCACAACAAGGACTTTAACTGGTGATGAAGTAGCTTTAGATGGTTTAACGATACCTCGACCGCGCCTCATGACCAGAAGGCGCTTTCAAAGAGAGGTAATGGACGAAATAAGGGTGTATGACCCTCAACTTATGCTTATAGAAGGCGGCAGGGAAAGCAGGGGCACGGGTTTACCCCTAGCCAAATCACTTAACATACCATCTATAACTAGAATACATAGTATAAGAGGGCTATGGGCCAAAGACATAACCAAGTACGTCATGAAGTTTGACCCAATAAAAGCGGTTCAAGAGCTTCTCAAATCACCTTTCTCAAAAAGCCGTAATATATTTTATGTGTTAACCTCTGACTATGCACTTACTCTTAACACCCTTGAGGAGCAATATTTGAAAAGATATACGGCAAGGGTTGGAACGATAGAGCCGACGTATATTGCTACGATAAGTGAAGAATTAACAACTGGGGATAGCGATGTGGAGCTTGGTGATGAACGATATGTTGTCACCGTGCTTTATCCTAAGGCTTGGGACTGTGTAAGGCAGATTATCGGGCTAAAGGTTATTCATTATGTGAGTAAAAAAGTGCGTGAAGCAAAGTTCGTGGTCATTGGGGCTACTGAGGAGGACTTCAGCGAAGGTTTGGGCTTAAAACCCCCAGACAACGTTATATGTATGAAGGGCTTGAACGACCTAGCGTTCTATAATATAATTCAAAATGCAACGATGGTGTTATTGCCTCTGGTATGGCTTACGGGTACGAGTATGCGGCTTGTGGAGGCGCTTTACTTTGGAAAACCTGTGATAACTACAAGCGTAGTTGCATCACGTCTTCCTAACTTCGCTAACGGCTTGCACTGCATAATCGAAGACAACTTCAAAAAATACCCATCGCACGTGAAAACACTACTTAATGATGACGCTATATATCATGAAATATCGAAAAACGCTAGAGCTTACTTTAACAAGATGTTAGGCTACGAAAGAACTGGGTTGAGGCATTTGAAGGTCTTTAAAGCGATAGGGATGACCTGAAATCACATCTTCCATAATATGCACGCGCGATTTCATAAATTCGATTGTACTTCATACGAGCGATCGATGCACGTGCAATATGTAAATCTTTTTTCCTTTGGTGGATTGATATGAAGCGAGATACTATACTCATAGTATTATTATCGATCTCTACTCTCGTGGCGACCTTATTAACGCTACCACGTATAGATAAAGCGCTACCTGACCCGTATTTTCATGTAAAAATCACGCCTATCACTTATTGGATAGGATTCTGTCTAGCCATTTTTGTAACTCTAGGAATAGTGTTTTCAAAGAGGGAAGCAAGTGGACGTTATGGTCTTGGGCTTTTTTCTGTTATGTTGTTATCCGTTTACGTCTATGACATACCTAGACTTTTCTATGTAAATTCAATTTATACTGACACGTATATTTTTGTGGGTGAACTACTGTATACTTTACGTCATGGCCACGTAGGATGGGGTCATTCTTACGCAACTCCTGGTTTAGCTCTTTTCTCAAGTCAGTTCAGCCTAATCACAGGTATTGACTACATAATAGTTGCTGAAGTTCTTCCACTTATTATATCGTTAATAACTGTTTTTCTAATCTATGTGATCGCTCAGTTATTTGTTGACAAACGTGCGGCACTTTTGGCCTGTTTATTTTATATTTCTATAAATTGGATGGGTTTTGCCTTTAACAGGCAGAGCTTTGCGTGGATACTTCAGATATTTGTGTACTATAGTGTATTTAGGGTTTTTTCACGTCGCGTTGTGTCGTTGTCATGGTATAGTGTGATATTATTGTCTTACATTGCGCTGGTGATTTCCCATCCCTTATCTTCTCTTATTATGGTAATCACTCCTCTTTCATTAGTTGCTTTATTGTGTCTGCTATTTTTGGTTGGTCGAATTTGGCCGACGCGCTCTCTCTCTCTCCAAGGTAAATATGCAACAACCAGGCACTTGGTCACCAGAGCTTTGCTGCTATCAGCAATGTTTTCAGTTATCTGGCTCTCATGGAATATGTACACTGAAACTAACCTCTATTATGCTATTCAGACAATAGATTCATTTATTCAAGAGTTATTCGCTACACCTGGTCCCCTTGAACATGCAGGCAGTGTTGTCACAGGCTACACTGGAGAGTACCTTCCCATAGTGAACCTAAGGTTGTTTGAAGCGGTCTTTGAAGCCATAGTTGGCACCATTTTAGCATTTTTCGCCCTTATAAAAACGAAGACCAGCTGGAAAGGATTAATTCTTTCGTCATGGTTCATCAGCTGTATGTCTATTTTTGTCTTTGGTTTATATAGTAGCACGCCTACGCTTCTCTATAAAACATTTTTATATGCTTCTTCAGCATTTTCAGTGCTTTTAGCCTGGTTTATAACTTCAAAAATACGTATACACCATGGAAGCAAGTACAACGGAAAACTGTCGTTAAAAGCAATAAAAGGGTTCATTTTGAGTGCTATGATATTTTTTATGCTGATTCTTCCACTGGCCATGTACTCGCACACGCCGTTCATGTATCCCCCTACACTGTACTTAAGGGAGGTGGATCATATGACCAAATATGGAAACGGCACTATAGCCATCTTCGAAGCGTCTTCAGAAATTGGTTATTATCAATTGCTGAATAATGCTTCTACTACCTTTACAATAAAAGATAATACTGCGAACATAACTGACTATATGGGTATAGCTACTGGCTTTCGTGCCTACACGAAAGAGGCTTTCATATACTATACGCCACCATTGGTACAAAGCATAATGGATCTTGAAAAGAAGTTTTTAAACAATCCCAGCCCTGCATTTGCTAAAGTGTATGATGCCGATTCTTGGCATAGAGTATATGCTAGACAATTCTATTTCAACTACTCGCAAGTTTCGCCTTGAACCATATTTTCCAGTTAAGGGGGTCAAACAGAGCTTTACATATTAGCGCGCCAGCAAATGTTATATAAGTTTTGAGTGATGAAAATGAAACGTCCTCGTCTTATTGTTATTACGGGTATTGACGGAAGTGGGAAAAACTACCATAGCAAACCTACTTGTTAAACACCTTAGATCTAAAGGATGTAAAACCAAATATGTTTGGATCAAGTCGTTGCACACCTTAGCCTACCTAATTGATACCATAGTGTCGATTGCAATGCGTGCTAAGAATTCTCTTTTTGTGAAGAGTTTCCTCGGAAAGCTATTATTGAGAATGATACCGAAGGAAGCCGTTATAATCTATTTGGATGTTGACCTGCGCACTCTGTCGAAAAGAAGACCTGATATTGAATACACAGCTGATGAGGTCCAATATCAAATAGCCCTTTATAGATTGCTAGCAGAGAAAATGAGGGAATACTTTATAGATACAACAATGTCGAGTATTAAAGATGCGGAAAAGAAAGTCGTTGATTATATTTCCGCGCGGGCATTGTACTAGGAGGTTTGCATGTTATGTCTCGATTGAAAAAATGGAGAATTGCACAGAATAGGGAAAAAGTGTTTTGGAGGGAATACAAAGTCGTAACAATGGAGGGTTTAGACTTTCATGCCAAATACTATAAAGCGGCTGTCGACTTAATGTCGGGTATAGAAGAATGTCGAGATGACGATATCATACTTGATGTTGGATGTGGGCCCGGGGATATGCTTAACTTAGTTCATGCCGAGTTTAAGATAGGTTTAGATCCCTTATTTCCTTATTTCAAGAAGCAAGGTTACGCTCAAAGAACCTTTGAGGCAATATCAGGGGTGGGTGAAAATCTCCCTTTCAGATCTAACACTTTTAGTACAGTGTTTTGTTATAATGTCCTTGATCATACGGCTGACCCAGAAAGAGTGTATCTTGAAATTCGGAGAGTAATTAAGGATACAGGCTACTTACTTTTGGCTCTGGATGTTCGTTCGCCTATGCTTGTACTCATTAGGATGATTGCACAACTGGGTATAAAAAAGGACCCACTACATCCTCATTCTTTTCTAATTGGAAACGTAGTAAGGCTTCTTTCCAGGCTAGGCTTCTCAATAGTTTCCATCAGAAATTTTTTTTCCCTAAAACCCGCGTATAGTTCATTGCATTGGATTGACAGTCTTGGCATCAAATGTCGCAGAGATTTTGTTTGCATAATCGCCAAGAAGATGTGACAGATAGCCCACTAGTTAGTGTCATATTTCCAACATGAAACGACGCGAGGGTCAATCAAAAGGACAGCTTTGGGGCTCTGGGCACCCACAGGCTCGACATCACCAACAAGGGCGTTAACGAGCATGCATGCATTACAACATAAACCTGCAGAAGGTGAGGTTCATTAGAGTAGTCATCACAAGGGCTTGGTCTGCTCTCTTTCCAGACGGGGTCAACACATTCGTATTTGAGTTAGGCGCCGCAATGATTAGGAAAGACCTTGAGGTTCATATCGTAAGTGGTTGCGGATCCTATGCTCATGATAGTGAGATATCCTACTTATTTGATGTTGACGAAATTCCTGAAATTCATTATGTAAAAAAGGGGAAGTTTAGAAGTAGGGTTGAGGAGGTCATGTACTGGCTAGCCAACGGAACCTCCGTCTTAAGGGGCCTAGAGCCTGACATCACAATTATGAACGGTGTTGTACCTTGCTGGCCACCGGGGGTGCGAATCATGGTGTGTCACGGCTTGAAAACAGGCGGCTCCTACTCTATGACCCAGAACTTGTATGATTGCCTTATGTACCGAGCAATGGGTTCTCTGGTTGCCGTCTCTCAGCCCCTTAAACGGGAGATCGCGAGCGAGCTCAGATTTACGGACGTAACAGTAATACCAATTGGGCTGGATACTCGGAGATATTCTTCGCTGCCTTTAGATCGAAGAGAGCGAGCAATCCTTCATGTAGGAACTAGGTCTGTGAAGAACCTATCAACTACCTTAAAAGCATTCGAAATAATCTCTAAGAAAATACCGGAAGTTAAGCTGTACATAACTGGCAGTGACATAGTTCAACATCAAGATCTCATTAAGAATGAATTGAAAGATAGAATACGTTTCCTAGGGATCATAGCCAAGCGGGAGCTTAGGGCATTATACTCAAAAGTTGCAGTCGTTTCTGCCCCATCCTTCTATGAAGCTTTTCCTTACGCAACTCTTGAGGCCTTTGCATCAGGAACCCCCGTCATAGGTTCAGAGGCAATACCAAAGGAGCTTCTTATTGACCGTTACAACGGCTACCGGATCACATCTCCAAAAGATCATCTAGCACTTGCAAACAGATTACAGGAACTTTTCTTAAACTCCTCTAAGTGGAGAGCTATGTCTTCCAACGCCAAAGCTACAGCCCTCAATTATGATATCCAAAAAATAGCAGAAGCGTATCTGAATCTAGCTCGGAGACCGCGCGAGCACCGCCATAGCTTCGCTGTTTCCTGTTGACGTCTTTATGAGCTATTGTCAAGTTGGCGCCGACGCGCTCAAATACTCTGCCCAGATTTCTCCCCTTTCGGTTAGGCTGTTCATATCAGACTGCACTAATCCATATCCTGCATCGTATGTTGCTCCCCACCAAGCATAGTAGCTCCAGCTGCAATTGTATTTGTCGAGGATCTGTAGGAAATCGTGCATAACTTGTGGCCATCCTGGTTCAGCATCTTCTCGAGGGCGAGGCAAAGGTTCTCCGCATCTTGGGCAGTAGGTGACATCAGGAAATGGACGAGTTACAGGGTTTCCACCTGGAGCGTCAAGAGTATCAGCTACATGCCAAAATGTCACGTCACTTTGAGGCACGCCGTTGTTTGCTTCTAAACATTTTGCACAAGCTCTGTATGCAAAGTATGGTTCATCGTTTCCAGTGAAGGCAAACTCGTCGTTTACTATTGGAAGGTTAAGCTCTGTTGGAACCCACAGGTAGCTGTCATAGAGCCACTGTTCAAACTCTTGGCGAGCTTTAACGTAGTTTCCATAGTAGTAGCTTTGAAAGAAAGGCATTCCTTTGTTCGCTAAATATTGGTAGGTCGGGTCTAAAACTCCAGTCATCCAACCCATGTACGGGTCGAAGGCAGGTGTGTAGACGTAGTAGTAATGCCAAGTGTAAACGACGTTAGGCGTAGGTATTGGGTCTGTTCTCAGAACTGGACAGAACCCCTCGTGGGTGTCTGCGTGGACAACTATGAGTAAGTTAGGATTCACAGCGTGTATCTGCCTGCACGCTTCTTTAACGGCATCCCAGTAACCTGAAGTCACTCCGCCGCCAAGGTCTGTGCCACCAAAATTCCCATATTTCGGTTCGTTCATAATGTAGATTCCAGCCACGCCCGGGTTGCCAAGGTTAGGCGTTACAAGGTTGTTTATTAGCCAGTCGATCCAAGCTTGTGTATCTGTGTAGAAAGAACTGGGAATGCCACTGTGTAGCCCCGGAATCACGTAGATGCCTCGGCTCGTGAACTCTTGTATTGCCTGCATAGTGAAGTCACGGTTTCCTATACCATCGCCGTTTTTGTCTCTGTTTTCATCCCATGCGTCCTTATTTATTTCAAGACGTATGTAGTTGACTCCGAGTTCTTTGAATCTATCGGCTCTTTGGGTAAGTGTTCCAGGAGGCGATCCTCCACATTCGTCAATACGGTATGCTGCCTCGATGAATGCACATCCTCTGAGAGACACAATTTCTCCAGCCTCATTCCTAATATATGCTCCATCTGTATGCAACCAACCTAAACTTCTATTCCAATTAATTATTCCTTGAGAAGATATAACGTGCGCATTTTGTTGTGCGCTTCGAATTGGGGGAATCAATAAGCAAAGACAAAGAATAGCGACTAAGAAATACGCTGCACATCGTCTCAACAATCTTCACTCCACCAGTTCATATTGATAATCATCTACTTTTTAATTTAGCGACATGTACATGTTGGTCAGACCTATCTCAGACTGTTGCATAGTACATCATACGGTTAAATCTTATATCTTATTATTTAATAAAGCTTGCCTTGGAAATGTGCAACATAAATGCAGTTCAAGAAGAGAATGAAAACGAAAAAAGCAAAACCAGAGCGGCAAAAAATCTCGAAAATTGCGTATGATTTAACTCACGATAGCGCAAGTGTTGATAACCTTATTTTAATGTTAAAAACGTGAAGAAATCATGAAGAACCCTCGATGCATTGTAATCAGCGGCATAGACGGCAGCGGCAAGACTACCTTAGCATATTGGCTTGTCAAATATCTCAGATCTAAAG